>Ga0207873_1001653_pt1 | contig 20545 bp, 20 predicted proteins | sample BGWIniCompost_FD_187373 | JGI IMG/M metagenome (GOLD analysis project Ga0207873, IMG submission 187373) | Cellulose adapted compost microbial communities from Newby Island Compost Facility, Milpitas, CA, USA - BGW Initial Compost (SPAdes)... ...
TCCTCCACCACCGCCACCGCCCCGACCGAGCCGGACTCCCTCAACGCACCACCAACCCGACCGAACACCCCTCGGCCACCGCCGAACCGACCGAGTCGGTTTGGTGGGCGGGCGAGGACGGGGTCCAGGGGCGGAGCCCCTGGCGGGGTCGCGGGGGCGGAGCCCCTGGGGGGCGGGACGGGCAGGGGCGGCGGGGGCGAGAACACTCCCCGATCGGGTCACAGGTAAGGGAACGGCAAAACCGCCCCGCTCGTTCACCCGGCATGACAGCTATGACCCCCGGCTCGAACATCCCTCTCTCCGCCACCAAAGTGACGGTGGACGTCACCGCCCCCGTGCGGCTGGACGTCTCGGGCCTGCTGCTCACCTCCGCCGGCAAGGTGCGCTCCGACGACGACTTCATCTTCTACAACCAGCCCACCGGCCCCGGCGTGACGTACCGCTCCGGCGGCGGCACGGCCCCCGACGCAGTCACCGTCGACACCACGGCCCTGCCCCCCGGCATCGAGAAGGTCGTCGTCACGGCCAGCCCCGACGCCCCCGGCCAGACCTTCCAGGGCATCGAACCCACCGCCACCATCCGCAACGCCGACGACAACTCCGTCCTCGCCACCTTCACACCCCCGCAACTCGGCTCCGAGACGGCCCTCGTCATCGTCGAGATCTACCTCCGCAACGGCCAGTGGAAGGCCCGGGCCGTCGGCCAGGGCTACGCCAACGGCCTCGCCGGCATCGCCACCGACTTCGGCGTCACCGTCGACGAACCGGCCACCCCCACCCAGCCGGCCACCGCGCCCCCCGCCCAGCCGACGCCGCCGCCCCCGCCGGCGCCCCCGGTCGCGCCGCCCCAGCCCTCCCTGCAGCCCCCGGCCACCCCGCCGGCCCCGCCGGCCCCGCCGGTCCCCGCGCATGCCGCGCCGGCCGCCGCAGGCACCGGCAAGATCAACCTCGACAAGGGCCGCGTCAGCCTCCAGAAGAACCAGACCGTCTCCCTGATGAAGGGTGGCCGCCCGCTGCTCTCCCAGGTCAAGATGGGCCTAGGCTGGGAGCCCGCCTACCGCGGCAAGGACATCGACCTCGACGCCTCCGTCATCGCCTACGGCCCTCAGCGCAACCACATCGACAGCTGCTACTTCGGCAAGCTGCAGATCCTCGGCGGCGCGATCCAGCACTCCGGCGACAACCTCACCGGCGAGGGCGCGGGCGACGACGAGGTCATCACGGTCGACCTGGGCCGTCTCCCCCAGGAGGTCACCGGCCTGGTCTTCACCGTCAACTCCTTCTCCGGCCAGAAGTTCACCGAGATCGCCAAGGCGTACTGCCGCCTCCTGGACGCCACCACCGGCGAGGAACTCGTCCGCTTCAACCTCACCGACGCCGAAGCGCAGACGGGCGTGATGATGGCCAAGCTCATCCGCCAGTTCTCCGGTGAGTGGGAGATGACGGCCATGGGCAACTTCGTGAAGTCACGCACGGTCCGCGGCATGGTCAAGCCCGCCGCCCAGGCCCTCTGACCGCGCAACCGCCCGACCCGCACGACGCACGGGGCGCCCCCTCCCCAGGGGGCGCCACCGCGGCCCGCGCGAGCCCCCGGCGGCTCACCTACTCCCCCCGGGGCCCAAGTCCTTCCATCAGCAGACCCACATACCGCCGCAGCCGCTCCCCCGCGTCCTCGGCCCCCTCCGCATCCCCCGCATCCCCCGCGTTCCCGGCGTCCCGCGCGTCCCCCGCGCTCCCCCCACCGACAGCCTCACCGCACGCGATCGCCACCCCGTGCACCAGGCGCAGCACATCCGTCTCCCCGACATCCCGCCGCAACTCCCCGGCCTCCTGCGCGGCCCTCACCAACCGCGCCACCGCACGCCGCAACGGATCACAGCAGTCGGACGAGGAGCCCCCGGCGCCAGGCCCCGCGTCCTCGCCCCCGCGCACCGAGGAACTCAGCAGCGCCCGCAGCCCCCGCGTCTGGATCATCCCCAGGCCCAGTTCGCCCAGCCACGCCACCAGCGCCGCTCCCGCCGGCAACCGCTCCGCCAGCACACCGGCCCGCTCCGCGATCGCCTCGATCCGGTCGGAGTACACCGCCTCCAGCAACGCCCGCCGGGTGGGAAAGTGCCGGTAGAGCGTGCCCGCCCCGACCCCCGCCCGCTTGGCGATGTCGTCGAGCGAGGCCCCCTCGCCCTGCGCCGCGAACGCCTCCACCGCCGCCGCCAGCAACCGCTCACGATTGCGCCGGGCGTCCGCGCGCATGGGCCTGACCTGCGCCATCCGTCACTCCTCGGCCCGGGAACCTTGCCCGTACCCTACCGAGCCGCCCGAGCCCCCGGGCCCCACCGAAGCCCCGGGGACGCGGGACGCACGGACGCGGAAACGCAGCCCTCTCCGCCGCGGGAGACCCGGCTCGCGATCATCAGAACAACGCGCTGTAGGCGTTCAGCGCCGGCTGCCCGCCCAGATGCGCGTACAGCACGGTCGACTCCCGCGAGATCTCCCCGCGCGACACGAGATCGATCAGCCCCGCCATCGACTTCCCCTCGTACACGGGGTCGGTGATCATCCCCTCCGTCCGCGCCGCGACCCGCATCGCCTCCAGTGTCGCCTCGTCCGGTATCCCGTACACACCCGCGTGATAGCGCTCGTCCAGCTCCACGTCCGCCTCGGTCAGCTCCCCCTGGACACCGATCAGCCGCCCGGTGTGCTGCGCGATCCGCGCGATCTGCTCCCGTGTCTCGGCGGGTTTCGCACTCGCGTCGATGCCGATGACCCGCCGCCGGCGTCCGCCGGCCTGCTCCAGCGCACGGAACCCGGCGACCATCCCGGCCTGGGTCGATCCGGTCACCGAGCACACGATCACGGTGTCGAAGAAGACGCCCAGCTCCCGCTCCTGCTCGGCGACCTCCCGCGCCCACCGGGCGAATCCGAGCCCGCCGAGCGGATGGTCGGAGGCACCGGCCGGAATGGCGTACGGCTTGCCGCCGGACTCCTCGACCTCTCTGAGCGCCCGCTCCCAGCTCTCCTTGAAGCCGATCCCGAACCCGGCCCGCACCAGCCGCACATCGGCCCCGGCGAGCCGGCTGATCAGGATGTTGCCGACCTTGTCGTAGACGGAGTCGGGCCAGTCCACCCAGCTCTCCTGCACCAGCACGCACGTGAGCCCGGCCCTGGCCGCCACCGCGGCGACCTGGCGGGTGTGGTTGGACTGCACCCCGCCGATGGACACCAGGGTGTCGCAGCCCTGCGCGAGCGCGTCGGCGACCAGGTACTCCAGCTTGCGGGTCTTGTTCCCGCCGTACGCCACACCGGAGTTGCAGTCCTCCCGTTTGGCCCACAGCGAGGCACCGCCGAGGCGGGCGGTGAGCCGCTCCAGCGGATGCACGGGCGAGGGTCCGAAGAGCAAGGGGTAACGCTCGTAGGAGTCAAGGGACATGACGGTCCTCCCGGTTCGGGTGCTCAGTCGGCGAGCTCCTCGAGTCCGCGCCAGATCTCCGCGGTGACCCGGACCGCCCGGTCCGTGTCTCCGTCCGCGCAGGCCTCGATCAGCCGTTCGTGCAGTCCCGCCGAACGGCAGCTGCCGCCCTCGCCGAAGCGCCGGCGTTCCAGGCGGCGGATCAGGGGGGTGTAGCGGGCGATGGTCGCGGCGGCGGCGCGGTTGCCGCTCACCCGTACCAGCACGTCGTGCAGCTCGTCGTCGGCGTGTACGGCCCCGTCCACGTCACCGGATCCCACGGCCGCGGCGAAGCGTTCGTTGGCGGCCCGCATGGCCGTGACGTCCTCAGCGGCCAGGCGGGGCACGGCGATGCGGGTCACGAGTTCGTGCATCGCGCCGACCACCGCGGCGGCGTCCCGCACATCGGCGGCGACCAGCGGAGTCACCCGGGTGTAGCTCTGCGGTTTGCTCTCCAGCAGCCCCTCGTCCACGAGCCGCGAGAACGCCTCCCGCACCGGCGCCCGTGACAGCCCGAGCCGCTCGGCCAGCTCGGCGTCCCGCACCACCGCACCGGGCTCCAGCTCACCGGCCACGATGGCGTCCCTGATCGCCTCGTGGGCACGGTCCCTGAGCAGGGTGCGGCGCACCGGCCGGATGGTCTCCACGAACTGAAATGTTAGATGTCAGCTACCCGCACGGGAAGACCCGCGCACGCACCCCCCGACCGGAAGGCCCCGGCCCGCACTCACCGTGCGGACCGGGGCCCCCGGGACTGCTCCCGTCTCCTCACGCCACCCACGGCCAGTCGGCGTCACGCCCCGCCTCGAGCAGCGGGACCATGCGGAAGGCCGCGTCCGACAGGCCGCCGAAGGTGTGCCGGTTCGGCGTGCCCGACGGTCCGTGACCCGCCCGGTACCCGGCGAGGTTCCAGGTGTAGACCGGCACATCGGCGGGGACCTGCGAGGTCGGGTCGCCGTGGCGGCTGTGGGCGTACTGCTCGTCGGTGACGATCAGCACCCGGTCGTGCTTCCGGTAGTGCCGGCGGACCGCCTCGGTGGTGTCGGTGCCGCCCAGGTCGCCGAAGCGGTCCAGGATCTTCAGCACCGACTCGCCGTCGCGGAACCGCACCGGCCGGCTGACGGTGCCGAACTCGACCAGGTCCGCCTGCTCCGCCCGCAGCGCGATCGCCGTGCCGAAGACCGCCGCGGCGTCCGCGCGGGTCAGCCCGGAACGGTCGGACATGCGCGAGTAGAACATCGAGCCGGAGCGGTCGACGAGCACCAGCGTGCGTCCCGGCAGCGCGGGCACATTGGACAGCGAGTGGCCGAGCGCCCGCTCCAGCGGGTACGACCAGCGCAGCGAGGGCGCGTGCTGGTACGCGGCCAGGTACCGGAAGGGGAACTGCCGCGAGCGCCGCACCTCGTCCGGGTCGCTGATCCGGGCGGCGACCCGCGCGGCGACCTCGTCCGAGACGCCTGCCTCGTCGAAGTTCCGCAGGTTGCGCACCAGGGCCATGGCGCCCATGGACGGGATGACCGCCTCCCAGGCGGCCCGGTCCATCGGCCCCTGCAGCCAGCCGGCCAGCGCCTCCCAGGTCATGCCCGCCGCCGCGAGCCGCTCGGCACCGCCCGGGGCGGTGACCACCGCACGCCGCTCGGCGACGGGCAGTGCCATCAGCTCACGGTGCGCGCCCAGCACCGGCACGGACGCGGGCGGCTCCGCGGTGTCCGGGTGGAACCGGCGGTCCAGCGCGTACCGGAACAGCTCGCCCTGCCACGGCTTCTCCGGGTCGGGGGCGGCGTGCACCAGGTTGAGGATGTCGCCGAAGCGGTAGCCCTTGGAGGGGGTGTCGTACTTCAGCAGCGCCTTGCCGGTGTAGAGCCGCCGCACGGCGTCGGCGATGCCGCGCTTGACGGGCTTGGGGATGCTGCGGCCGTACCGGGAGGTCCAGTACGCGAGCAGCTCTCCGGGCTCGTCGGGCCGGCGCAGCACCGAGGCGATCACCTGACGGCCCGTCGGACCCTCGGCGGCACCGGCCTCGAGGCGGGCCTTGACGTACTCGGCGGCGCCCACCACGGAGGCGGTGCGCACGTTGCCCTCGCCGCGCAGCCAGTTCAGCAGGCCGGCGGTCCACTCCGGGTCGGTGACGGCGAGCTCGCGGACCAGTCCGGTGAACCGGTCGTCCCGGTGGGCGCCGGTCTCGTAGAAGGTCTGCTCGCTCATGAAGTGGGACACGGCGAGCAGGAACAGCTCGGAGCGAGCGTCCCGCTCGTGGCCCCGGCCGCCCTCGTAGGTGCGCAGGACGTGCCCGGTGGACGTCACTCGCGAGGTGGGACGCGCCTTGGCCGCCCTGGTGTTGAATCGCGCCATGCTGAATTCCCCCGAATCCATGGTTCGTTCCGGGGAGGCACGGCGGGAGGAGGGTGCCCGAGAAAGGGAGTCGGCGACGGGAGATTGCCGGACGCGTCTTCCGCTTTCCGCCACACCGGAACTCGGTCCGGTGACGGGATTCGAACCCGCACCCCTTTCGGGATCCGGTCCTGAAGTACCCGCTGCCTGCGCACCGGGCACCCACCTCGTGCCGCGCCTCCCGAGATCTGTCCGGCGGCGGCCTGGAATCTTTTGACAGAGGAAGGAGCCGCAGCCCTCGCACCGGGAGGTGCGTGACGTTCAGGTGTCCAGAGGCCGAGCCCGGCGGAACCGACGTCGGTGCTCTGCCTCTGAGCTGCACCGGCGAGCATGCCGATGTCGGGACTCGAACCCGCGACCGCCCCATGATGAGTGGAAGTAGGTCCTGCCTTCGCACCTGGACGCGTACCACTGTAGAAGCGGACTCCCGGCAGGGCGAACGAATTTGAATCCCCGTCGCTTCCACCGTTTCCGTACCCGGGTGACGACCCGCACCCGGTTCCGGACCCGGAAGAATCAACCGCCCCGCTGTGAGCGCGCCTTGAACGCGGCCTTGCGGGCCTCCTTCGCCACCTTCTTGTCCGGGTGCAGCCGCCCCATCGCCTCCAGCACGTCCGCCGTGGCCGGGTGGTCCACCCGCCAGGCCGTGGCGAAGAAGCCGCTGTGCTGCCGGGCCAGCCCCTCCACCAGGGCCTGCAACTCCTCGGAGTTGCCCTCGGCGGCGAGCTGGGCGGCCAGGGTGTCGATGGTCAGCCAGAAGATCATCGCCTCGGTGGGCGGGGGCACGTCGCGCGCGCCGTTCTCGGTGAGCCAGACCCGGGCCAGGCCGCCGAGCTCGGCGTCGTCCAGCACCTCCCGCAGTGCGGGCTCCGCGGAGCCGCCGACCAGCGACAGCGCCTGCTGGCAGCGCAGCCGCCTGAGCGGCGCCCCCTCGTCCGAGCCGCGGGCGGCGGCCAGCAGCTCCCGTGCCGCGGCGAGCGGTTCACGGCGGGCCAGCCACTGCTCGGTCTCCGCGTGGGCGGCGGCCGGCGGGAAGGCGGCGGTGCCGTCGAGCAGCACGTCCGCCCCCTTGTCGGCGAGGTCCCCGACGGCCGGGGCGTCGAAGCCGGCCTCCTGCAGCCGGGCGCGCAGCCCGTACAGGCCGAGCGGGGTGAGCCGCACCATGCCGTAGCGGGAGACGTCGGTGTCGTCGACGGGTTCGTCGTCGGCCTCGCCGAGCAGGGACTCGTCGAGGGGCTGGTACTGGACCAGGCCCACCGGCTCGAGCAGCCGGAACTGCTCGTCCAGCCGCATCATGGCGTCGGAGACCTGCTCGAGCACGTCGTTGGTGGGTTCCGTCATGCCGTCCGGGACGATCACGGACGCGGCCAGCGCGGGCAGCGGCACCGGCGCGGGCGAGGGCTCCGGATCGCCGACCGTCATCAGATACAGGTTGCCGAGGATGCCGTCGAGGAACTCCGCCTCGGCCTCGGGATCCCAGTCGAGCGAGTCCAGGTCGAGCGTGGACCCGTCGCTCTCGGCGATGGCGTCGACCAGCCCGCCCAGGTCGGGGGTGCCCGCGTCGGCGATCACCGCCTCCAGGGCGGAGAGCCAGACGCCCAGCACGTCCTGCGGGGATCCTCCGGTGAGCAGCGCCAGGTCGTCGCCGGCCCGGACGGTGCCCTCCTCCTCGTCCACGACCTCGACGAGACCGGCGTCCACCGCGATCCGCCAGGCCTCGCCGGCCTCGGCACCGGCGTCCTCCCCGCTGAGCCCCAGCGCCTCGGCGGCCGCGGGCAGCTGCTCGTCGACCAGCCCGCCGCCGGCGTCGACGCGGGCCTCGGGCCCGGCCCAGCGGGCGAGCCGTGCGGCGCGGGAGAGCAGCGGCGTGGAGAGCGCATCGCGCGCCAGCTCCGCTTCGGGGTGCAGTAGCACCGGCGGCAAGGTGGAGCTGTCTGACATCGGCTGGATCTCCTAGGGCGCCTGCTGTGACTCAGTCGCCAGCCTAGACGGATTTCCACCCATGCCGCCCGCTTCATCTCCTCATCGGTGACGGCACACGGCCGAAACCTTGACAAGTGCCCTGGCCTGGCTGGACATTGACGCGCGTAGAAATCGCCGGACCGCCCGGTTTCCACGCGCGTCACCACCCTCGTCCCGGCGCTCCACACATCCCCCGGAGGGATCCACGTTGCCGAGCAAGTCGTCCTCCCGTCTCGCCGCGCTCACCGTCGCAGCGGTGTGCACCGCGGCGCCCCTCGCCCTGCCGGCCCCGGCGCACGCCGACTCCGTGCGCATCCATGACCTGCAGGGCAGCACCCGCATATCCCCCTACGCGGGACAGCAGGTCACCGACGTGACCGGAATCGTCACCGGTGTGCGCACCTACGGCTCCTCCCGCGGCTTCTGGATCCAGGACCCGTCCCCGGACTCCGACCCGGCCACCAGCGAGGGCATCTTCGTCTTCACCAGCTCCACCCCCACGGGTGTCGCCGTCGGTGACGCCGTGAAGGTCTCCGGCACGGTCACCGAGTACGTGCCGGGCGGCACCGCCTCCGGGAACCAGTCCGTCACCGAGATCACCCGGCCCACCTTCACGGTGACCTCCTCCGGCAACCCGCTCCCGGCGCCCACGGTGATCGACGCCCGCAGCGTCCCCTCCGACTACACCCCCGACGGCTCGCTCAACACCCTCCCCCTGCGCCCCGGCGCCTACGCCCTGGACTACTACGAGTCCCTGGAGGGCATGAACGTCCAGGTCCGCGACACCCGTGTGGTCGGCGCGACCGACCCGTACACCGAGCTGTGGGTCACGGTGAAGCCCTGGGAGCACCGCAACCGCCGGGGCGGCACGGTCTACGGCTCCTACGACTCCCAGAACACCGGCCGGGTGCAGATCCAGTCCCTGGGCCCCGCAGCCGACTTCCCGGACGCGAACGTCGGCGACCGCCTGACCGGCACCACCACCGGCCCCCTGGACTTCAACCAGTACGGCGGCTACACCCTGGTCGCCCGCGAGCTCGGCACCCTCGAGTCCCGGGGTCTGAAGCGCGAGACCACCCGCAAGCAGTCCGGACACGAACTGGCCGTCGCCACCTACAACGTCGAGAACCTCGACCCGGGCGACACGACCTTCGCCGCCCACGCCGACGCGATCGTGAGCAACCTGCGCTCGCCCGACATCGTGTCCCTGGAGGAGATCCAGGACAACAGCGGCTCCACCGACGACGGCACCGTGGCGGCCGACCTGACCCTCACCAAGCTCATCGACGCCATCGAGGCGGCCGGCGGCCCCCGCTACGAGTGGCGTGCGATCGACCCCGCCGACAAGGCCGACGGCGGCGAGCCCGGCGGCAACATCCGCCAGGCCTTCCTCTTCAACCCCGAGCGCGTCTCCTTCACGGACCGCCCCGGCGGCGACGCCACCACGCCCGTCGGCGTCACCAAGGTCCGCGGCAAGGCCGCCCTCACCCACTCCCCCGGCCGGGTCGACCCGACCTCCGAGGCGTTCACCGACAGCCGCAAGCCCCTGGCCGGCGAGTTCACCTTCCGCGGCCGCACGGTCATCGTGATCGCCAACCACTTCTCGTCCAAGGGCGGCGACGAGAGCCTCACCGGTGTCAACCAGCCGCCGGCCCGCTCCTCGGAGACCCAGCGCCACCTCCAGGCCAAGGCGGTCCACGACTTCACCGCGAAGATCCTCAAGATCCAGAAGAACGCGAACGTCATCGCCCTGGGCGACATCAACGACTTCGAGTTCTCCGAGACCACGAAGATCCTCGAAGGCCGCGGGACGCTCTGGTCGGCGATCAAGTCCCTGCCCAGGAGCGAGCGTTACTCCTACGTCTACCAGGGCAACAGCCAGGTCCTCGACCAGATCCTGATCAGCCCGTCCATCCGCCGCTTCTCCTACGACAGCGTCCACATCAACGCCGAGTTCCACGACCAGATCAGCGACCACGACCCGCAGATCCTGCGCTTCCGCCCGTAGCCCGCACCCGCCCACGGCGGGCAGGAGCCGGGCGGTGGTGTCCGCCCCGGCCCGGCTCGGCTCACCCGCCCCCGTGGGCGCTGCGCGCACTCCCCACCGGGCCGCACCGGGCGCCCGGATCTCACCGGGAACGGCCACCGTCCCGGCCCGGAACCCCGAAGGCCCCTCACCGATGCCGCGCGTACCACCGGTGCGCAGGCGGCTTCTGATGCCCGCCGTGCCGCCGCATCGCCACCCCCGCCGCCACGACCGCGCCCGCCGCGACCCCGGCGATCATCACCGGCCGGGACGCCTGTGACGCACTGCTCCGCAGCTGCACTCCCATCGCCCCCGCCTTGTCCCGCCAGTCCTCCGCCCGTGCCTTGGCCCGCCCCTTGACGTCCAGCTTCCCGGCCAGCTCCTCCACCGTGTCACCGAGGTCGTGCCGCGTCTGCTCGATCTCGCGCCGCAGCTCGTCGGGCCCCTTGGCCCCCCGCCCGGCCCCAGCGTCCCGAGTCGTCATCGGTGTGCCCTTCCCTTGATCTCCTCGACATCGGCCTTCATGCTGTCCATCGCCCGCTGCGGCTTCGGCGGCGTGGCCCGCCGCAACTGCCCGCGCCCGGCCATGGCCAGCACACCCGCGATCACGAAGAGCAGCACGGTGACGATCAGCGCCGCGGCCCACACCGGCACCACCAGGGACAGCGCCGCCGCCCCCGTACCGGCCGCCGCGAGCAGCCCTGCGTAGGCGAACGCACCCGCCGCCCCCAGCATCCCGCCGCCCATACCGGCACGGCGGCCCTTGTCGGCCAGTTCCGCCTTGGCGAGGGCGACTTCCTGCCGCACCAGCTTCGAGAGCTGCTCGGTCGCCTGCGTCACGAGCTCACCCACGTTGTGCTCGTCGCGCACCGGCCGCTGGTCGATGGTCCCGGTCACGGTGGCCTCCTCTCGGTCGGGAGCACCCCGAGTACCCCCACCGGCCGACCACTACTCCGGGCCACCCCCGCCCCACCGGCGGACAGGACCAGCGACCCCCGGCCCGCAACCCGCCGTGCCGCCCCTCCCGCACACGACAAAGGTCCGGGCCGGAAGGCACCCACGCCCTCCGGCCCGGACCTCACCTGGTCCACCCGACGAGTCGGTCCCGGACGCACCCGTCCCCGATCAGCGGCACGTGCTCCAGCACGCCATCGGGTAGCCGGCAGGGCGCTCGAAGCTCACGTCGGGACACCCGGCCCTGTGCGGGAACGTCAGTTGTGGCTGTGCAGGACCTCGTTCAGGCCGCCCCAGACCGCGTTGTTCGGGCGGGCCTCCACCGTGCCGGTGACCGAGTTGCGGCGGAAGAGGATGTTGGAGGCGCCGGAGAGTTCGCGGGCCTTGACGATCTGGCCGTCGGGCAGGGTGACCCGGGTGCCGGCGGTGACGTAGAGGCCCGCCTCGACGACGCACTCGTCGCCCAGGGCGATGCCGACGCCCGCCTCGGCGCCGACCAGGCAGCGCTCACCGATGGAGATGATGACGTTGCCGCCGCCGGAGAGCGTGCCCATGGTGGAGGCGCCGCCGCCGATGTCGGAGCCGTCGCCCACGACGACACCGGCCGAGATGCGGCCCTCGACCATCGACGTGCCGAGCGTGCCGGCGTTGAAGTTGACGAAGCCCTCGTGCATCACGGTGGTGCCCTCGCCGAGGTGCGCGCCCAGGCGCACCCGGTCGGCGTCGGCGATGCGCACGCCCTTCGGCACCACGTAGTCCGTCATGCGCGGGAACTTGTCGATGGAGGTCACCTGGAGGTGGAGGCCCTCGGCACGGGCGTTCAGGCGGACCTTCTCGATGTCGTCCACGGGGACCGGGCCCAGCGAGGTCCACGCGACGTTGGCGAGGTGGGCGAAGATGCCGTCCAGGTTCTGGCCGTGCGGCTTGACCAGGCGGTGGGACAGCAGGTGCAGGCGGAGGTAGACGTCGTGCGCGTCGACCGGCTTCTCGTCGAGCGAGGAGATGACCGTGCGGACCGCCACGACCTCGACGCCGCGCCGGGCGTCCGGGCCGATCGCCGCCGTGGCACCGCCGCCGAGGAGTTCCGCGGCACGCTCGGCGGAGAGCCGCTCGGTGCCGGAGGGGCCGGGCTCGGCGACCAGCTCGGGCGCGGGGAACCAGGTGTCGAGAACGGTGCCGTCTGCGGCGATGGTGGCGAGGCCGGCGGCCACTGCGCCGGTGGTGCTCTGAGCAGTCGTGTCGGTCATAAGGGCAACCTAACGTGACCCCGCCCGCAGGGGCGAACCCGTACGCCTGCGTCTCACGTGCCGGGCGTCTCGTCTCGCCGGACGGATGCGGGTTCGGATGCGGCGGCCTCCGGGGAGGGACCGGCGGCCTTTGGGGAGGGAGCCGCGGCGTTCGGGGAGGCCCCCGGCAGCGGCGCGGTCCTCGCCTGAGCGGGCGGGACGAGCCGCCGGAGCATGTCGCGGGCCCAGGCCTCGTCGTAGGGCGTGCCGGTGAGCAGGACCTGGAGGCAGATGCCGTCCATCAGGGCGACCAGGGCGCGAGCGGTCACCGGGTCGGTGCGGTGGGAGAGCAGGTCGGCGACGCCCTGGCACCACTCGGCGGCGACCGGGCGCAGGGCCGGGCGGCGCAGGGCGGCCAGGTACAGCTCGTACTCGAGCTCGACCCCGGTGCGTTCGCCCGCGAGCCACTCGCCCATCACGGCGGCGAGTCCGGCCGCCAGGTCGGTGCGCGGGTCGCGCAGGCCGGCGTGGGCCGCGACCACCTTGGCGAAGCCCTCGTTGGCCTGGCGGAGCGCGGCGACCAGCAGTTCGTCGAGGGTGGCGAAGTGGTACGTGGTGGAGCCGAGCGGGACGTCGGCCTCGGCGGCGACGCTGCGGTGGCTCAGGCCCGCGATGCCCTTCTTCCCCACGACCCGGATCGCCGCGTCGATGATCCGCTGGCGTCGCTCGGGGTCGTAGCGCCGTGCGCGGGGGGCGGCCATCAGTGCGCACCCCCGAGATTGAGCACCACCACGCCGACGATGATCAGTGCGATGCCGAGCGCCTTGGCCGCGGTGAGCCCCTCGCCCAGGAACACGATGCCGATGGTGGCGATGGCGGCGGTCCCGACGCCGGCCCAGATCGCATAGGCCGTGCCGACGGCGACCGTGCGCAGGGTCTGGGCGAGCAGGGCGAAGGAGACGACATACCCGAGGAGGGTCAGCAGTGAGGGACCGAGCCTGCTGAAACCGTCGCTGTACTTCATGGCGGTGGTCGCACCGACCTCGGCGGCGATGGCTCCGGCCAGGAACAGATATCCCATGTGTACAAGCGTACATAACGGGGCCGGGCGGGGCGGCGGAATCGGCACGGCGACGCAGCAGCGGCGGCACCCGAACGGATCGGGTACCGCCGCTGCTGTGAGAGAGCCGGTCGTCTCAGACGTTGAAGCCGAGCGCCCGCAGCTGCTCACGGCCGTCGTCGGTGATCTTGTCGGGGCCCCACGGCGGCATCCAGACCCAGTTGATGCGCAGTTCCTTGACCAGGCCCTCGGTGGCGGACTTGGCCTGGTCCTCGATGACATCGGTCAGCGGGCAGGCCGCCGAGGTCAGGGTCATGTCGACGGTCGCCACATTGGAGTCGTCGATGTGGATGCCGTAGATGAGGCCGAGGTTGACGACGTCGATGCCCAGCTCGGGGTCGACGACGTCCATCAGGGCCTCGCGGAGTTCCTCCTCCGAGGCCGGCTTCATCTCCACGGTCTCGCTCATGCCGTAGTCCTTTCGGCGTCGGCGCCCAGCGCCTGGGCCGTCGCGTCCTTCCACGCCATCCAGCTCAGGAGGGCGCACTTGACCCGGGCCGGGTACTTGGAGACACCGGCGAACGCCACGGCGTCCTCCAGGATGTCCTCCATCGCGTCGTCGGGTTCGATCTTTCCCTTGGACTGCATCAGCTCCAGGAAGGTCTCCTGGATGCGCTGTGCCTCGGCCAGGTCCTTGCCGACCAGGAGCTCGTTCAGCACGGAGGCCGAGGCCTGGCTGATGGAGCAGCCCTGGCCCTCGTACGAGACGTCGCTGATCGTGGTGCCGTCGTACTTCACCCGCAGCGTGATCTCGTCGCCGCACGTCGGGTTGACGTGGTGCACCTCGGCGTCGCCGTCCCGGAGCCCCCGGCCGTGCGGGTTCTTGTAGTGGTCCAGGATGACGTCCTGGTACATGGAGTCCAGCTTCACGCCTCAGCCCCTCATCCGAAGAAGTTCCGTACGTGCTCCAGGCCGTCGACCAGGGCATCGACCTCGGCCGGCGAGGAGTACAGATAGAACGACGCTCGCGTGGTCGCGGGAATTCCGTAGCGGAGGCAGACCGGGCGGGCGCAGTGGTGGCCGACGCGGACCGCGATGCCCTGCTCGTCGAGGACCTGGCCCACGTCGTGCGGGTGGATGTCGCCCAGCGTGAAGGAGATCGCGGCGCCCCGCTCCTCGGCCGTGGCGGGACCGATGATGCGCAGGTCGGCGACCTCCGCCAGGCGCTTCACCGCGTACTCGGTGAGGGCCTGCTCATGGGCGAGGACCTTGTCCATGCCGATCGACGTCAGGTAGTCGATCGCGGCGCCGAGACCGACCGCCTGGGCGATCGGGGGCGTGCCCGCCTCGAACTTGTGCGGGGCGGGGGCGTAGGTCGAGGACTGCATGGAGACGGTCTCGATCATCTCGCCGCCGCCGAGGAACGGAGGCAGGTCCTCCAGCAGCTCCTGGCGGCCCCAGAGCACGCCGATGCCGGTCGGGCCGCACATCTTGTGGCCGGTGAAGGCCACGAAGTCGGCCTGCAGCGCCTGCACGTCCAGCGGCATGTGCGGGGCGGCCTGGGAGGCGTCGATGCAGACCAGCGCGCCGACCTCCTGGGCGCGGCGCACGATCGCCTCGACCGGGTTGACCGTGCCCAGGATGTTGGAGACCAGCACGAAGGAGACGATCTTCGTCTTCTCGGTGATGATCTCGTCGAGGTTGCTCAGGTCGAGGCGGCCGTCGTCGGTGAGGCCGAACCACTTCAGCTTCGCGCCGGTACGCTGCGCGAGCAGCTGCCACGGCACGATGTTGGAGTGGTGCTCCATCTCCGTGATGACGATCTCGGTGTCGGAGTCCACCCGGTAGGGTTCGTCGGCCCAGCCGAGCATGTTGGCCACGAGGTTGAGCGACTCGGAGGCGTTCTTGGTGAAGATCACCTCGTCGCGGCTGGGCGCGTTGATGAACGCGGCCACCTTGTCGCGCGCGCCCTCGTACAGCGCCGTGGCCTCCTCGGCGAGGACGTGCACGCCACGATGGACGTTGGCGTTGTGCTGCTCGTAGTACTCGGAGAGCACGTCGAGCACCTGGCGCGGCGTCTGCGAGGTCGCCGCGTTGTCCAGGTACACGAGCTTCTTGCCGTCGTGGACCCGGCGGTCCAGCACGGGGAAGTCCTTACGGATCGCCTCGGTGTCGAGGAGGCCCGGCAGCTGTGTCACGCGGATGCGCCACCCTTCGTGTATGCCTCGTAGCCCTCGGCCTCCAGCTTGTCGGCGAGCTCCGGGCCACCGGACTCGGCGATGCGGCCGTCGGCGAACACGTGGACGTGGTCGGGCTTGATGTAGCGCAGGATGCGCGTGTAGTGCGTGATCAGCAGGGTGCCGACCTCGCCGGTCTCGCGGACGCGGTTGACGCCCTCGGAGACGACCCTGAGCGCATCGACGTCGAGGCCGGAGTCGGTCTCGTCGAGGATCGCGATCTTCGGCTTGAGCAGCTCCAGCTGGAGGATCTCGTGGCGCTTCTTCTCACCGCCGGAGAAGCCCTCGTTGACGTTGCGCTCGGCGAAGGAGGGGTCCATGTTGAGGCGCTCCATGGCCTCCTTGACCTCCTTCACCCAGGTGCGCAGCTTGGGGGCCTCGCCGCGGATGGCGGTGGCGGAGGTGCGCAGGAAGTTGGAGACGGAGACGCCGGGGACCTCGACCGGGTACTGCATGGCGAGGAACAGGCCGGCGCGGGCGCGCTCGTCGACGGACATCTCCAGGACGTCCTCGCCGTCGAGGGTGACGGTGCCCTGGGTGATCGTGTACTTGGGGTGACCCGCGAGGGAGTAGGCGAGGGTCGACTTGCCCGAGCCGTTGGGGCCCATGATGGCGTGCGTCTCGCCCTGCTTCACGGTGAGGTCGACGCCCTTGAGGATCTCCTTCGTGGCGTTGTCGGCCTCGACGGTGACGTGCAGGTCTCGGATTTCAAGCGTTGCCATGGGTGCCTCAGGACTCCTGGGTGAGGGAGACGAGCACGTCGTCCCCTTCGATCTTTACGGGGTATACGGGGACGGGGCGCGTCGCCGGAAGGGCGTCGGGCTTGCCGGAACGGAGGTCGAATCGCGAGCCGTGCAGCCAGCACTCGATGTGGCAGTCGTCCACCTCGCCCTCCGAGAGGGAGACGTTCGCGTGCGAGCAGATGTCGTAGATCGCGAACACCTCGCCCTCGGTGCGCACGAGGGAGACCGGCGTGCCGTCGAGTTCCACCCGCTTCGGGGTGTCCTCCTCCAGCTCGCTCAGTCCGCAGACTCGTTGGAAGGTCATGCGACCGACGCCTCCAGCTCCTCCTCGATCTTGGCGATCAGACGCTCCTCGATGTCGGGGACGCCGATCTGCTGCACGAGCTCCGCGAAGAAGCCGCGGACCACCAGACGGCGCGCCTCGTGCTCGGGGATGCCGCGCGCCATCAGGTAGAAGAGCTGTTCGTCGTCGAAGCGGCCGGTGGCGCTGGCGTGGCCGGCGCCGACGATCTCGCCGGTCTCGATCTCCAGGTTGGGGACCGAGTCGACCCGCGCGCCGTCGGTGAGGACGAGGTTGCGGTTCATCTCGTAGGTGTCCGTGCCCTCGGCCCTGGCCTCGATGAGGACGTCGCCGATCCACACCGCGTGCGCGTCGTCGCCCTGCAGCGCGCCCTTGTAGGCGACGTTGGAGCGGCAGTGCGGGGTGTTGTGGTCGACCAGCAGGCGGTGCTCCTGGTGCTGGCCGGCGTCGGTGAAGTACAGGCCGAACAGCTCGGCCTCGCCGCCGGTGCCGGCGTAGCGGACCCGCGGGTGGAGGCGCACGAGGTCGCCGCCGAAGGTGACGACCACGGACTTGAAGCTGGCGTCGCGGCCGACCAGGGCGTTGTGCTGGGCGGCGTGCACGGCCTTCTCGTCCCAGTCCTGGACGGAGACGACGGTCAGCTTGGCGCCGTCGCCGAGCAGGAAGTCGACGTTGGCGGCGAGCACCGCGTCACCGGTGTGGTCGATGACGACCACGGCCTCGGCGAAGGCGCCCAGCTCGATGACCTGGTGGCCGAAGGCGACGCCGCCCTCGCCGTGCACCGCGATGCGGATCGGCTCGGTGAGGACGGTCTCCTTGGGCACGGTCACGACCGAGGCCTGCTCGAAGGAGGAGTACGCCTGGGCGGCGACGCGGTCCACGGGCGTGCCGGCCTTGCCGATCCGGGGGTCGTCGCGGCCGACGGTCTCGACGGTGACGCCCTCGGGGGCGTCGACGGCGACCTTGACGCCCTCGCCGGTGGCGGTGGCGGTGCCGTCGTGCAGACCGCGCAGGCGCTCCAGCGGGGTGAACCGCCACTCCTCCTCCCGGCCGTGCGGCACGGGGAAGTCGGCCACGTCGAAGGACGGGGGCGCGCTCATGCGCGTGGCGACGGTCGACTCCGCGGCGACCGCGATCTGGCCCGCCGTGGTGGACCCCACGGGGATGTTCTGAGCCTCAGCCATGGCTGTCGTAGTGCTCGCTTTCCGTTGCGTTGCGATCCTCGGCCCGCCCCGGGAGGCGGGCCGCCTGCTGCTCGGATGACTGACGGGTCAGCCGACCGCGCCTTCCATCTGCAGCTCGATCAGCCGGTTGAGCTCCAGGGCGTACTCCATGGGCAGCTCCTTGGCGATCGGCTCGACGAAGCCGCGCACGATCATCGCCATGGCCTCGTCCTCGCTCAGGCCGCGGCTCATCAGGTAGAAGAGCTGGTCCTCGGAGACCTTGGAGACGGTCGCCTCGTGGCCCATGGACACGTCGTCCTCGCGGACGTCCACGTAGGGGTAGGTGTCCGAGCGGGAGATGGTGTCCACGAGCAGCGCGTCGCACAGCACGTTGGACTTGGAGCCCGGGGCGCCCTCGCCGATCTCGATCAGACCGCGGTACGAGGTACGGCCACCGCCGCGCGCCACCGACTTGGAGACGATGTTGGAGGAGGTGTTGGGCGCCATGTGGACCATCTTGGCGCCGGCGTCCTGGTGCTGGCCCTCGCCGGCGAAGGCGATGGACAGCGTCTCGCCCTTGGCGTGCTCGCCCATCAGGTAGACGGCCGGGTACTTCATGGTCACCTTGGAGCCGATGTTGCCGTCGACCCACTCCATGGTGGCGCCCTCGTAGGCGACGGCGCGCTTGGTGACCAGGTTGTAGACGTTGTTCGACCAGTTCTGGATGGTCGTGTACCGGCAGCGGGCGTTCTTCTTGACGATGATCTCGACGACCGCGGAGTGCAGTGAGTCCGACTTGTAGATCGGCGCGGTGCAGCCCTCGACGTAGTGCACATAGGCACCCTCGTCGACGATGATCAGGGTCCGCTCGAACTGGCCCATGTTCTCGGTGTTGATCCGGAAGTAGGCCTGGAGCGGGATCTCCACGTGCACGCCCGGGGGCACGTAGATGAAGGAGCCGCCGGACCACACGGCCGTGTTGAGCGCGGCGAACTTGTTGTCACCGGCCGGGATGACCGTGCCGAAGTACTCCTTGAAGAGCTCCGGGTGCTCCTTCAGCGCGGTGTCGGTGTCCAGGAAGATGACGCCCTGCTCCTCCAGGTCCTCGCGGATCTGGTGGTAGACGACCTCCGACTCGTACTGGGCGGCGACACCGGCGACCAGGCGCTTCTTCTCGGCCTCGGGGATGCCCAGCTTGTCGTAGGTGTTCTTGATGTCCTCGGGCAGGTCCTCCCAGGACTCCGCCTGCTTCTCCGTGGAGCGCACGAAGTACTTGATGTTGTCGAAGTCGATGCCCGACAGGTCCGAGCCCCAGTTCGGCATCGGCTTCTTCTCGAACAGCCGCAGCCCCTTGAGCCGGAGCTTGGTCATCCACTCCGGCTCGTCCTTCTTGGCGGAGATGTCCCGGACGACCTCCTCGTCCAGGCCGCGGCGTGCCGACGCACCGGCGACGTCCCGGTCGGCCCAGCCGTATTCGTACTTGCCCAGGCCCTCCAGCTCAGGGTGGGCAGTCTCCGTGGGGAGAGTCATGCGGGGTTCCTCCCGGCCGTGCTTGCAGATGCGTTCTCAGGGGCGTGTGAAATCTTGGAAGCCTTCGGGACGAACGTCGTGCAGACGCCGTCGCCGTGGGCGATGGTCGCCAGTCGCTGTACGTGCGTACCGAGAAGCTCGGCGAAAAATTCCGTCTCGGCCTCGCACAGTTGCGGGAACTGCTCGGCCACATGGGCGACGGGGCAGTGGTGCTGGCACAGCTGCTCGCCGACCGGTGCGCTGCGCGCGGTGGCAGCGTACCCGTCCGCGCTGAGCGCCTTGGCCAGGGCTTCGGTGCGCTGCTCGGGCGGCACGGACTCGACCGCCTTGCGGTAGGTCTCGGCCTGGGCGGCGATCCGGGCGCGGGCGAAGGCGGAGATCGCCTCGCTGCCGCCCTCCTTCTCGCCGATCCAGCGCAGGGCGTCGACGGCCAGCTTGTCGTAGGACTGGTCGAAGGCGTCCCGGCCGCAGTCGGTGAGGGCGAAGACCTTCGCGGGGCGCCCGCGCGAGCGGGCGCCGTACACGCGCCTCTCGCGCGCCTCCACGACGTTGTCGGCGGCCAGCGCGTCCAGGTGCCGGCGGACGGCCGCCTGGGTCAGCCCGAGGCGCCCGGCCAGTTCGGCGACGGTCGACGGCCCGTGGTCCAGGATGGAGCGGGCGACCCGGTTGCGGGTGGACCGCTCTCCGGTCGCCAGTTCCTCGTGGGGAGCCTCGCCGACGTTTTTCACAACGCCATTGTTGCGTAATTCCTCGGAGCCCGGCAAGCGCCGCCCTGAGCACCCGGTGGTGCGCTGCATCACTTAGGCAAACCTAATCCGACCTGCGGAAACGATCTTTGATCGATCACCCGCGGACCGTTCTCCGCGGCGTCCCGCACGCCCTGCCGGGAGGCTCCGGACCCTGCCCCAACCCCCCGTGACCGGCCCTCTCGTCATCCGGGCGGCGATCGCGGCGGCCCTCCGGCGACCGTCCCGCCGACCGGGGCGGGGCGGGGCCGCCGGGGCCCGGGCGAACCCGCGGCGACGCCGCGGACCGTGCCCGGAAGTGGCTGAAAGGGCACCGGTCCCGCGCGGGCGGATCCGAACCCCCCGGTCCTGAGCGGGGCCGCGGCTCCCTAGACTCCTGAGTCATGCGAAACGAGCCCGTGGTCCAGGTCCAGGCCCTGGTGAAGCGGTACGGCCCCAAGACCGCGGTGGACGGCCTCGACCTGGTGGCCGGCAGGGGCGTGACCGCCGTGCTCGGCCCCAACGGGGCCGGCAAGACGACCACGGTCGAGACCTGCGAGGGGTACCGGCGGCCGGACTCCGGCACGGTGCGCGTCCTGGGCCTCGACCCGGTCCGGCAGTCCGCCGAGCTTCGCCCGCGCATCGGCGTGATGCTCCAGTCCGGCGGCGTCTACTCCGGCGCCCGGGCGGACGAGATGCTGCGGCACGTGGCCCGGCTGCACGCGCATCCGCTGGACGTGGACGCGCTGATCGAGCGGCTCGGGCTCGGCTCCTGCGGCCGG
>Ga0207873_1001654_pt1 | contig 20543 bp, 24 predicted proteins | sample BGWIniCompost_FD_187373 | JGI IMG/M metagenome (GOLD analysis project Ga0207873, IMG submission 187373) | Cellulose adapted compost microbial communities from Newby Island Compost Facility, Milpitas, CA, USA - BGW Initial Compost (SPAdes)... ...
GACCAGCCGATCCGCGCCCGCGCCCGCGCCTTCGCCACCGAACTCAAGGCGCGCTACCGGGTGCCGGTGGCGATGGTGGACGAGCGCTCGAGCTCGATCGAGGCCGCGCAGCGTTTCGCCGCCGACCGCGCCGAAGGCCGGCGCCGCCGGCGCGACGCCGCGTCGCTGGACGCGGTGGCCGCGGCGGTCATCGTCGAGCGCTGGTTCGCCGCCCCCGGGGACGCGACCCCGGTGTGAGCGCGCGGCCCGCGCGCTTGCGGCGCGACGGGGCGCTCCGGGCGGGCCCGGGATGCGGGACAATAGCGGCCATGACCCTCCAGACCGATGCCGACGGCCGCCTCGTCCACCTGCTCACCCTCGAAGGCCTGCCGCGGCCGGTGCTGCTGGCACTGCTCGACCGCGCCCAGGCTTTCGCCGACGGCGCCGACGCGCGCGGCGCGCTCGCCGGCACCGCGGTCTGCACCCTGTTCTTCGAACCTTCCACCCGCACCCGGCTGAGCTTCCAGCGCGCCAGCCAGCGCCTGGGCGCCGACGTGCTGGGCTTCGACGCGGCCACCTCGTCGACCACCAAGGGCGAGACCGCCACCGACACCCTGCGCAACATCGAGGCGATGGGCGTGCGCGGCTTCGTGGTCCGCCACCCCGGCGACCGCGCGGTGGCGGAGCTCGCCGCGGCCGCGGCGCCCGGCACGGTGCTGGTCAACGCCGGCGACGGGCGCCACGCGCACCCGACCCAGGGCCTGCTCGACATGCTCACCCTGCGCCAGGCGTTCGGGGGCGACTTCGGCGGCCGCAGCTTCCTGATCGTAGGCGACCTCCTGCATTCGCGCGTGGCGCGCTCGGACCTGCACGCGCTGCGCACCCTCGGCGCCGGCCGGATCCGGGTGTGCGGGCCGCGGCAGCTGCTGCCCGGCGAGGACGTGCTCGCCGGCTGCGAGGTATTCCACGACTTCGACGCCGCGCTCGAGGGCGTGGACGCGGTGATGATGCTGCGCCTGCAGCGCGAGCGGATGGAGGAGGGCCTGGTCGGCTCGCTCGAGGACTACCACCGCGACTACGGCCTGACCGCCGCGCGCCTGCGCCGCGCCGCGCGCGGCGCCGTGGTGCTGCACCCGGGCCCGATGAACCGCGGCGTGGAGATCACCGACGAGGTCGCCGACGGCCCGCAGTCGCTGGTGCTGCGCCAGGTCGCCAACGGCGTCGCGGTGCGCATGGCGGTGCTGGAGACGCTGCTGGCGCGTCGCTAGCGGCGAGGCGTCCTTGCGCGCGGAGCCGGACCGGCGCGCCCGGTCGTCGTCAGCGCGCGCGCCGCTGCGCGAACAGCCAGTCCCACAGTTCCGGCGTCGCGTAGGCCGGGTCCCAGCTGTTGTGGTTGGCGTCGGGGAACTCGGTGTAACGCGCATCGCGCGCGCCGGCCTCGCGCAGCGCCGCGTCCAGCCGCCGCGAGTACTCGGCCGGGACCAGGTCGTCGCGCGCGCCGTGGAAGATCCAGACCGGCGTGTCGCGCAGCGCCTGCGCCACCTTCGCGTAAGGATCCTCCTCGCCCTCCAGGCCGGTGACCGCCATCGACGGCCGGCGCGGATGCAGCAGCCCGCCGCAGACCGGCACCAGCGCGGCGAAACGGCCCGGCTCGCGCAGCGCCAGGTCCCAGGCGCCGTAGCCGCCCATCGACAGTCCGGTGAGGTAGGTGCGGTCCGGGTCGCCGCCGAACTCGCGCGTGGCGGCTTCGAGCTGGGCGACAACGACGTCGGCCAGCTGGTTCCACTCGGCGCCTTCGGGCGCCTGGGGGAACACCACGATCGCGGGGAACTCCGCGGCCGCGGCGCGGACCCGCGGCCCGAGGCCGACCTCCAGCTGGCGACGGTTGTCGTCGCCGCGTTCGCCAGAGCCGTGCAGGAACAGGATCACCGGGGCCTTCGCGGCCGCGTCGGCGCGCGCCGGCACGAACACCTGGTAGCGATGGGTGCGGCCGTCGAGGGCGAGTTCGCGCTCCACGAACGTGCCGGTGGCGCTGGCCGCGCGATCCGGGGCGCTGGCGCAGGCGCCGAGCATCATGGTCGCCAGTGCGATGGCAGGCAGGCGCAGGGACGTGATCATGCGGGCCTCGCGTTCACGGGGGACCCGCACCATACCGCAACCGCAGCGATGGCCGCATGGCGCGGTGCACGCCGGGTTCAGTGCAGCAGGATCGCCGTGGCCAGGCCCAGGAAGCTGAAGAATCCCATCACGTCGGTGACCGCGGTCACCACCACGGTGCCGGCCACGGCCGGGTCGATGCGCATGCGCTTGAGCAGCAGCGGCAGCAGCACGCCGGCCAGCGCCGCCGAGCAGAAGTTGAGCACGAGCGCCGCGGCGATCACCGCCGACAGCGCCCACGAGCCGAACCACAGCAACGCCACCGCGCCCACCAGCAGGCCGATCAGCAGGCCGTTGATCAGCGCCACGCGCAGTTCCTTCCACAGCAGGATCGAGGCATTGCTCGGGCCGACCTGGCCGAGGGCGAGGCCGCGCACCATCAGGGTCAGCACCTGGACGGCGGCGTTGCCGCCGATGCCGGCGACGATCGGCATCAGCACGGCGAGGGCCACGATCTTCTCGATGGTCGCGTCGAACTGGCCGATCACCGCCGCCGCCAGGAACGCGGTGAGCAGGTTGATGCCGAGCCAGACCACGCGGCCGCGCACCGCGCGCCGGATCGGCGAGAACAGGTCCTCGTCCTCGTCCAGGCCGGCCGCGCCCAGGGCCTGGTGCTCGGCCTGCTCGCGGATGATGTCGACCACGTCGTCGATGGTGATGCGGCCCAGCAGCACGTTGTGGTCGTCGACCACCGGCGCCGATACCCAGTCGTTGTCCGAGAACCGGCGCGCGACCTCGTCGGCCGGGGTGTCGACGTGCAGCGATTCGAGCTCGTCGTCGATGAGCTGGTTGATCGGCGTGGACGGATCGCGCGTCACCAGGTCCTGCAGCGCCACCCAGCCGATCAGCTGGTGGCGGCGGTTGACCACGTACAGGTGGTCGGTGTGGTCGGGCAGCTCGCCGCGCAGGCGCAGAAAGCGCAGCACCACGTCCACCGTGGTGTCGGCGCGCACCGTCACCACGTCGGGGTTCATCAGGCGGCCCGCGGTGTCCTCGGCGTAGGACAGCACCTTCTCCAGGCGCTCGCGGTTGTCGCGGTCCATCGACTGGAGGAGCTGGTCGATCACCGCGTCGGGCAGGTCCTCGACCAGGTCGGCGAGGTCGTCGATGTCGAGGTCCTCGACCGCGGCGACCAGCTCGTCCTGGTCCATGTCCGCGATCAGGCTCTCGCGCACCTCGTCGCCGACGTGGACCAGCACCTCGCCGTCGTCGGCGGGGTCGACCAGGCCCCACACCACCATCCGCTTGTCCGGCGGCAGCGACTCGAGCAGGTTGCCGATCTCGGCCGGGGCCAGGGTATGCACCATCCGCCGCACCGGGCCCAGGCGGCCGCTGTCGAGCGCATCCGACAGCAGGCGCAGCTGGCGCGCGGTCTTGTCGTGGCGGACGGCTTCGGCCATGCGCGGCGGCTCCGGCGTTGCGAGGGCGTGGCGCGCGGGGTGGCGCGGCCGGTCATGCGTTCATGCGCGCATTATCCCTTCGGCCGCCGTGGTTGCCCAGCCTCCGGGCCACCCGTCGCGGGAAGGAGGGCGCGCGCGGGCCTACCGGGGCTGGCGGGTGTGGCGCCGCAGCCAGCGCTCGATCGAGGCGCGGTCGCGGCAGCGCAGGAGCGCGGGCGCCGCCGCGCGCAGGGCGCCGCGGTCCTGGGCGCGGATCGCGCGCCGAACCTCCAGCAGCATGCCCGGATGCAGGCTGAACTCCTCCAGCCCCAGCGCCAGCAGCAGGGGCGTGAGCGCGGGGTCGCCGGCCATCTCGCCGCACACCGCCACCGGCTTGCCGCGCGCGCGCGCGGTGCGGATCACCGACTGCAGCAGGCGCAGCACGCCCGGGTGCAGCGGCGAATACAGCTCGCCCAGGGCATCGTTGCCGCGGTCGGCGGCGAGCAGGTACTGGGTCAGGTCGTTGGTCCCGATCGAGACGAAGTCCACGTCGTCGATGAAGCCGGGCAGGGCGATCGCCGCCGCCGGCACCTCGATCATCGCGCCCACGGGCACGCGTTCGGCGATCTCCCGCCCCTCCGCGCGCAGCTCCGCGGCGACCTCGCGCACCAGCGCCGACACCGCCCGCACCTCCTCGCGGCCGCTGACCATCGGCACCAGGACCCGCAGGGGTCCGTAGCCGGAGGCGCGCAGCATCGCCCGCAACTGGGTGCGGAACACGTCCATGCGCGCCAGCGACAGGCGCACGCCGCGCAGGCCCAGGGCGGGATTGGGCTCGTCGGCCAGGGCCAGCCCGGTGCGGTCGGCCTTGTCGGCGCCGATGTCCATGGTGCGGATCGTCACCGTGCGCCCGGTCATGGCCAGCACCACGTCGCGGTAGGCGCGGAACTGCTCCTCCTCGTCCGGCAGTTCGCTGCGCTGCAGGAACAGGAACTCGGTGCGGTACAGGCCCACGCCCGCCGCGCCCAGCGCGTGCGCGCCGGTGACGTCCTCGCGCGACTCGGCGTTGGCCCACAGCTTGACGTCCAGGCCGTCGAGCGTGCGCGAGGGCTCGCGGCGCAGGCGGTAGAGCTGCTTGCGCTCGCGCTTCTCCTCGCGCAGGCGGGCGCGGTAGCGGCGCAGGTCGGCCGCGTCGGGCTCGACGATGATCTCGCCGCTGGCGCCGTCCACCACCAGCACGTCGCCGTCGTTGATCTGCTGCAGCGCCTGCGGCGCCCCCACCACCAGAGGCAGGTGCAGGCTGCGGGCCAGGATCGCGCTGTGCGAGAGCGCGCTGCCGCCCGCGGTGACCACCGCCAGCACGCCCTGCGACTGCAGCTGGCTCAGTTCCGACGGGGCGATGGTGTCGGTGACCAGGATTTCGCCGGCCACGCCGCGCAGGTCGGCGTCGCGCATGTGCAGCATGGCGTGGATCCGGCCCATGACGTGGTCGATGTCCTCGACCCGGCTGCGGAAGTAGGCGTCGTCCATGCCCTGGAACACCGCCGCCAGCCGGTCGCGCTGCAGGCGCAGCGCGTAGTCGACGCCGTACAGGTCGCGGCGCACCAGGTCGTCCAGGCCCTGCAGCAGTTCGGGGTCGTCGAGCAGCAGGGTGTGCAGGTCGAGGAACTCGCCGACCTCGTGGACCAGGGCTCCGTGCAGGCGCTCGCGCATGTCGCGCATCTCGGCCCGCACCGCGTCGATCGCCGCGTGCAGCCGTTCGAGCTCCGACTCGACCGCCTCCGGCGCGATCCGCTCCTCGGCGACCTCGAGCACATGCGGAAGGCGGACCCGCGCGCGGCCCAGGGCGCTGCCCCGCGACGCGCCGTGCCCGGCCAGCACGTGCCGCATCAGCCGCCCTCGTCGAACTTTCGTTCGAACAGGGCGGCCGCGGCCTCCATCGCCTCCTGCTCGTCCTCGCCCTCCAGCCGCAGCAGCACGGTGGTGCCGTAGCCGGCGGCGAGCAGCATCACCCCCATGATGCTCTTGGCGTTGACCTCGCGGCCCTTGGCCACCAGGGTGGCGTTGCTGCGGAAGCCCGACAGCACCTGGACCAGCTTGGCGGTCGCGCGCGCGTGCAGGCCGAGCTTGTTGGCGATGCGCAGTTCGCGTTCGATCATCGTCGGCCTCAGGCGTCGTCCAGGACCACCCCGTTGCGCGCGCCTGCGGAGGCGACGGCGGGAAGTTCCTCAAGGGGGAGTTCAGGATAATTCATCACCCGCAGCAGCATCGGCAAGCTGAGCGCCGACACGCGGCGTGACGGCGTTCCCAGTCGCGACAGCCGGGCGGCGAGGTTGCTGGGGCTGGCGCCGTACAGGTCGGTGAGGATCAGCACCCCGTCGCCGCCGTCCGCGCGCCGCATCGCGGCGCTGGCCTGCGGCAGCACCGACTCGGGGTCGGCGTCGAACGGCACCTCGAACGTCTCCAGGCGCAGGGGAAGGTTGCCGCGCAGCAGGGTGGCGGCGACCGCGGCCAGCGCGGTGCCGATGCCGGGATGCGTGACGAGGAGGATGCCGACGGCCATGCCCGCAACTTAACAGACGCCGGCGACGCGCCGGAAGCGCCGGAGGCCACGGTCACCGCGATCCCCGGGGGCGCGGTCGCCCGCGGTGGGCCCGGGGCGCGTCGCGCGCGTCAGTCCAGCTCGCGGTGGAAGGTCGCCACCTCGGTCCAGCCGCGCTCGCGGGCGTGCTCGGCCAGGGTCTCGGCCAGGTACACCGAGCGGTGGCGCCCGCCGCTGCAGCCGAAGGCGACCGTCACGTAGCTGCGCGTGCCCGACTGCATCCGCGGCAGCCAGGTGTCCAGGAACGCCGCCACCTGCTGCACGTACTCCAGGACCTCCGGGCGCTCCTCGAGATAGCTGCGCACGGCTTCGTCGCGGCCCGAGAGCGGCTTCAGACGCGGGTCCCAGTGCGGGTTGGGCAGGCTGCGCGCGTCGAACACGAAGTCGGCGTCGGCCGGGAGGCCGCGCCGGTAGGCGAACGACTCGAACAGCAGCGACAGCGACGAGTCCCGGGTCAGGCCGAGCTCGGTCAGCACCCGGTGGCGCAGCTGGTGGACGTTGAGTTCGGTGGTGTCCATCACCACGTCGGCCAGCGCGCGCAGCGGCTTGAGCGCCTGGCGCTCGAGCGCGATCGCATCGGCCAGCGCCAGGCCCAGGTGGGTCAGCGGGTGGCGGCGGCGGGTGTCGGCATAGCGCCGCAACAGGGTCCCGTCGCTGGCGTCGAAGAACACCAGCTGCGGCTGCAGCCCCATCGCGCCCACCGCCGACAGCCATTCGGGCAGGTTGGCCAGGTCGCCGCGGTTGCGCATGTCGATGCCGACCGCGAGCTTCTGCTCGGCGCGCTCGGGGTGGGTGGCGGTGCGGACGAACTCGGGCAGCAGTTCCGCCGGCAGGTTGTCCACGCAGTAGAAGCCGAGGTCCTCGAACGTGTTGAGGGCCACGCTCTTGCCGCCGCCGGACATGCCGGTGACGATCAGCAGCGAAGCGGGGTCGCGGCCGTTGCCGGCGGCGGGGGGCTCGGGCGTGGTCACGGCAGCGCTGGCTCCTCGCCGCTTTCCAGGAAATGGGAATGGCGCGCCAGGAACGCCGCGGCCGGGTCGATGCCCTTGGAGCGCAGGATGTGGGTGCGGGTGGCGGCCTCGGTCAGCACCGCGAGGTTGCGTCCGGGCATGACCGGCAGGGTGATCATCGGCACGTCGAGGTCGAGCACGCGGCGGTGGCCGAGGTCGCCGGTCAGGCGCACCATGCCGTCCTCGTGCTGCTGCGGCTCGGCGTCGGGCTTGGCCAGGTGCACGATCAGGCGCAGGTACTTGTTCCGCTTCACCGCGGTGTCGCCGAACATCTGGCGGATGTTGAGCACGCCCAGGCCGCGCAGTTCCAGCAGGTCCTGCAGCAGTTCGGGGCAGGTGCCGTCGAGCACGTCCGGCGCGATCTGGGTGAACTCGGGCGCGTCGTCGGCCACCAGGCGGTGGCCGCGGGTGATCAGCTCCAGGGCCAGCTCGCTCTTGCCCGAGCCGGCCTCGCCGGTGATCAGCACGCCGATCGAGTAGACCTCCATGAACACGCCGTGCAGGGTGACGCGCGGCGCGAGCGCACGCGCCATGTGGTACTGCAGGTGGTTGAGCAGTTCGTGGCCGCGGCGCGGCGAGACCCACAGCGGGGTCTGGCTCTCCTCGGCCGCGCTGCGCAGGTCCTCCGGGCAGGCCTGGTTCTTGCTGATCACCAGCGCCAGCGGCCGGTAGCCGATCACCCGCTCGATCGTCTCCCAGCGCAGGCGCGAATCGAGCCCGTCCAACCAGGCCAGCTCCTCGCTGCCGAGGATCTGTACCTTGTTGGGATAGATGATGTTGAGGTAGCCGGCCAGCGACGGCCGGCGGGCGTTGGTCTCCACCGCCTCGAGCACCCGCGACTGGCCCTGCTGGCCGGCGACCCAGCGCAGGCCCAGGCGCTCGTGCTGCTGCTCGAACAGGTCGAGTGCGGTGAGGCGCTGGCTCATCGGCATCAGGCGGCGGCGCTGGCAGGGGGGCGCGACAGCAGCAGCCGCCGCAGCGCGGCCGCGCCGCGCGCCGCCCGCAAACGCTCGCGGAAACCGGGGTCGGCGAAGTGCGCCGCGATCTCGGCCAGGTGCTGGAGGTGCCGGTCGGGCTCGTCGTCGGGGGCGCACAGGGCAAGCACCAGGTCGACCGGCGCGCCGTCGCGGGCGCCGAAGTCCAGCGCCCGTCCGAGCCGCAGGAACGCGCCGCGCGCGGCCGGGAAGCCCTCGCCGCGCGCGTGCGGGATGGCGATGCCGTGGCCGATCGCGGTGCTGCCGAGGCGTTCGCGCGATTGAAGTCCCTGCGCGATCGCGTCCGCCAGCGGCCCGGGGCCGCCGGCCAGCAGGCCGGCGGCGGCCTCGAGCATGCGCGCCGGCGAGCCGGGGTCGTCCAGCACGACGATGCGCTCGGCGACGAGCAGGTCGGTCCAGGGCATGGCGGGGTCCCGTGGTCAGCCGAAGCTGCCGTCGCGCGCCGGGTTGGCGCCGCGGTGGTGGTCGGTGAGCTTCTTGTGGTGCTTGAGCAGCTGGCGGTCGAGCTTGTCCACCAGCAGGTCGATCGCCGCGTACATGTCCACGCCGGCGGCGTCGGCGTGCAGCGCCTTCCCGTCCAGGTTCAGCGTGGCCTCGGCCTTGTGGTTGGGCTTGTCGAGGCTGAGCTGCACGCGCACCTCCAGCGGGCGTTCGACATGGCGTCCGAGCCGCTCCAGCTTGCTCTCCACGTAATCGCGCAGGGCCGCGGTCACTTCGATGCCATGGCCGTAGGTCTGGATCTGCATCAGATGCCTCCTGTCTCGGGAACCCCAGCATGGCCCAAAGCGGCCCACCGTGGGTTGAGGACAGGTTAACGCAGCGTTACCCCCCGGGCGACCGGTCCGGTCATGGACAGGCCCCGGGGAAACCGGTTCAATTGATCCTTACGCGATCGTGCGAGGCGGCGATCTGCATGGCCTCGCGGTACTTGGCCACGGTGCGCCGGGCTACCGGCACCCCCGATGCCTTGAGCGACTCGGCCAGGCGGGCGTCGGACAGCGGCTTGCGCGGGTCCTCGGCCTCGATCAGTCGCCGGATCATCTGCTGGATCGCCACGCTGGAAGCCTCGCCGCCGCCCTCGGTGTCGATGCCCGAGGCGAAGAAGTCGCGCAGGGCGATGGTGCCGCGCGGGGTGTGGACGTACTTGCGGGCCACCGCGCGCGAGACCGTGGATTCGTGCATCCCGATCTCGGCCGCGACCTCGCGCAGGGTCAGCGGCCGCAGCGCGCGGGCGCCGAACTCCAGGAAGCCGGACTGCTGCCGGATCAGGCAGCGCACCACCTTGAGCAGGGTCTCGCCGCGCGCCTCGAGGTTCTTCAGCAGCCAGCGCGCCTCCTGCAGGCGGCCCTTGAGGTAGCCGGCATCGTCGCCGGCCGCGGTCTGGATCATCCGTTCGTAGGCCTGGTGGATGGTCAGCCGCGGCATCGAGTGCGGGGCCAGCATCGCCTGCCAGACGCCGTTGCGGCGCACGATCACCGCGTCCGGCACCACGTAGCTGTCCGAGGTCAGTTCCCCGACCTGGGAGCCGGGGCGCGGGTCCAGCGAGCGCAGCAGGGCGAGGGCGGTCTCGGCCTCCTCCGTGGTGCAGCCCAGCTGCTCGCAGACCCCGCGCACGCCGAGCTTGGGCAGGCGGTCGATCAGGGTCCGGACCAGGGTCATGGCCAGGGCCCGGCCGGGGGTGTCCCCGGCCAGGGTGTCGAGCTGGATCCACAGGCATTCGCCCAGGTCGCGCGCGCCCACCCCCACCGGGTCCATGCGCTGGATCTGGCGCAGCACGGCCAGGATCTCGCCGTCGTCGGGCGCGTCGCCGGGCGGCAGCGCCGCGGCGATCTCCGAGAACGGGACCCGCAGGTAGCCGTCGTCCTCGATCGCGTCGATCAGGGCGGCGCCGATGCGCAGGTCGCGCGGGGACAGGTGCGAGAGGTTCAGCTGCCAGGTCAGGTGGTCGCGCAGGGTCTCGGACTGGACCATGCGGCTGGCCGGGTCGCTGCCGTCGTCCTCGCCGCCGCGTCCGCCGCCGGACCCGGCGTAGTCGAAGTCGCCGCCGTCCTGCCAGCCGTCGGACCCGTCGTCCCAGTCGGTGCGTTCGCCGGGGTCGGCACCGGCGTCGGCCGCGTCCGCGCCGGGCGTGCTGCCGGACACGGGTTCGGCGGGCAGCGACTGCGCCTCCTCGGCCCAGTCCAGCAGGGGGTTGCTCTCCACCGCGGCGGCGATCTCGGCCTCCAGTTCCACCGCCGGCAGCTGCAGCAGGTGGAGCGCCTGGCGCAGCTGCGGCGTCAGGACGAGGTGTTGTCCGAGCGATGTCTGGAGGCGTGGCTTCATCGTCCCCGGTGTCCCCTGGACGACGTGCACGGCTACAGGCGGAAGGACTCCCCGAGGTAGACCCGGCGCACGTCGGGATTGGCCAGAAGCGCGTCCGGAGCCCCCTGCGCGAGCACGCTTCCCTCGTTGAGGATATACGCCCGGTCGCAAATGCCCAAGGTTTCGCGGACGTTGTGGTCCGTGATCAGGACCCCGATCCCGCGGTGCTTGAGGTGTTCGACGATCCGCTGGATCTCCCCGACCGAGATCGGGTCCACGCCGGCGAAGGGCTCGTCGAGCAGGATCAGCCGCGGCCGGGCGGCCAGGGCCCGGGCGATCTCGACCCGGCGCCGCTCGCCGCCGGACAGGCTGGCGCCGATCTGGTCGGCGACGTGGCCGATCTGCAGTTCGTCGAGCAGCGACTCCAGTTCGCGGGCGCGGCCGGCGCGGTCCAGGTCCTCGCGCAACTCGAGCACCAGCATGATGTTGTCGGCCACGCTGAGCTTGCGGAACACCGACGGCTCCTGCGGCAGGTAGCCGACGCCGCGGCGCGCGCGCTGGTGCATCGGCTCGGCGGTGATGTCGTGGCCGTCGAGCACGATCCGCCCCTCGTCGGCCGGGACCAGGCCGACGATCATGTAGAAGCAGGTGGTCTTGCCGGCGCCGTTCGGGCCGAGCAGGCCCACGACCTCGCCGGCGTCGAGGCTCAGCTGGAAGTCGCGCACGACCTCGCGCTGGCGGTAGCGCTTGCGCAAGCCCTCGGCGACGAGCATCAGTCGTTCCCGTCCCTGTCGGCCTTGTCGGACGCGTCGTCCCGGGCGCGGGCGCGCGGCTCGAAGGTCAGGGTCACGCGGCCGCCCTCGCTGCCGCCGCCGCCCTGCACCTGGCCGGTGCGCATGTTGTAGACGATGCGCTCGCCGGCGATGCTGCCGCGGCCGGGCTGCTGGACCACCGCGCCGCCGGTGAACACCACGGTGTCCTGGCGCAGGTCGTAGTCGACCTGGGCGGCGGTCGCGTTCATGGTGCCGCCGTTGTCCATTTCCTGGCGCAGCCTGACCGGCGAGCCGGTGAGCTTGGCGCTCTGGATGTCGCCGTCGCCCTGGCGGATGTCGGCGCGCGCGGCCTCGATCACCAGCGAGCCCTGCACGATGTGGACGTTGCCGGTGAGCACGCACGGGCCGCCGTCGGTGACGGTGCAGTCGCTGCGGCTGGCCTGCACCTTCATCGGCTGCTGCCGGTCGGAGGACTTGGCCACGGCGGCGTGCGCGCAGCACGCGGCGGCGACCGCGAGGACCAGCTTAGCGGTGGTTCGGGTCATTGGTGAGGCTCACTTTGGACAGGAGCTGGATGCGCTTGCCGGCCAGGTCGGCCTCCATCCCGGTACCGCGCATTGTAGTGCCGGGGGTGGTGATGGTCACGACGGCGTCGGAGGTGGCCCGGTTCTGCTGCGGGTACACGTCCAGCGACTCGGTGCGCATCCGGGTCGGACGGCTGGCGCCCACGGGGCTGTCGGCCACGACGTCGCCGCGCAGCTGCACCAGGGTGCTCTTCTCGTCGACCTGGCCGCGCCGGGCCCGCACTTCCCAGCGGCTGCCGTGCTGGTCGGGCATCAGGAACAGCGGCGTGACCAGTTCCAGGGTGCGTGCACCGGGGGTCTGGCGCAGCTCGGGCGCGCGCAGCGAGAACGACTCCTGCCCCTCCGAGTCGAGCGTGACCAGGTCGAAGTCGCGCAGGATGAAGTCCGAGCGCGGGTCGGCCTCCTCGGCGTCCTCGTCCGGCGCGTCGCCGCGCCAGGCGAACCAGCCGCTGAGCAACGCGCCGGCGAGCAGGGCCAGGATCACGGCCAGGCGCCAGTTCATCGCGCGCCGTCCCCGAGCAGGTCGGCGAGCCGGCCCTGGGCATGCAGGACCAGGTCGCAGAACTCGCGCACCGCGCCCTCGCCGCCGCGCGACGGGGTGACCCAGTGGACCTCGTCGCGGATCCAGTGGTGGACGTTGGCCGGCGCGACCGCGAAGCCGGCCAGCCGCAGCACGCCCAGGTCGGGCAGATCGTCGCCCATGAAGGCCACCTGTTCGCGCTCGAGGCCCAGGCGCATGCGGATCTCCTCGACGCAGGCCAGCTTGTCCTTCACGTTCACGTGCGGCTCGGCGCCCAGCTCGCGGGCGCGGTTGGCGGCGACCAGGCTGTCGCGCGCGGTGACGAAGGCGACCGTGATCCCGGCCTTGCGCAGCTGCACCAGGCCCTGGCCGTCGAGCACGCTGAAGGCCTTGGACTCGCGGCCCATGCTGTCGAACCAGAGCCGGCCGTCGGTCAGGGTGCCGTCGACGTCGAAGCAGGCCAGGCGCACCTTCGCGGCGCGCGCGACCAGGTCGTCGGGGTACTCGGGGCGGAAATGCGGCAAGGACACACCCTCCAGTCAACGGCGCCGGGCAGGACCGGCCGCCAGGTTCAGACCACCCGTGCGCGGAACAGGTCGTGGACGTTGAGGGCGCCGACCACGCGCCGGGCGTCGTCGAGCACCACCAGCGCGTTGATCTTGCGCGTTTCCATCAGCCGCGCCGCCTCGACCGCGAGCGCGTCGCTGCCGATCGTCACCGGGTCGCGCGTCATCACCTCGCCGATGGTGGTGGCGTGCACGTCCACGCGGCGGTCGCCGAGCGCGCGGCGCAGGTCGCCGTCGGTGAACAGGCCCAGCAGCCGGCCTTCCCCGTCGATCACGGCGGTCACGCCCAGGCGCTTGCGGCTCATCTCCAGCAGCGCCTCGCCGAGCGAGGCGTCGGGGCCCACGCGCGGGATGTCGTCGCCGGTGTGCATCACGTCGGCGATGTGCAGCAGCAGCCGGCGGCCGAGCGCGCCGGCCGGGTGCGAACGGGCGAAGTCGTCGGCGGTGAAGCCGCGCGCCTCCAGCAGTGCCACCGCCAGCGCGTCGCCCATCGCCATCGAGGCGGTGGTGCTGGACGTGGGCGCCAGGTGCAGCGGGCAGGCTTCCTCGGGCACGCTGATGTCCAGGTGCACGTCGGCGGCCCGGGCCAGGGTCGATCCGGGGCGGCCGGTCATCGCCAGCAGCACGTTGCCCTGGCGCTTGAGCACCGGCAGCAGCATCAGGATCTCGTCGGACTCGCCCGAGTACGACACCGCCAGCACCAGGTCGGCGTCGGTCACCATGCCCAGGTCGCCGTGGCCGGCCTCGCCCGGGTGCATGTAGAACGCGGGGGTGCCGGTGGAGGCGAGCGTGGCCGCGATCTTGCGCGCCACGTGCCCGGACTTGCCCATGCCGGTGCAGACCACGCGGCCGCTGCAGGCCAGGATCCGTCGGCAGGCTTCGGAGAACGCGCCGTCCAGGCGCGCGCCCACCGCCTCGAGGGCGCCGGCTTCGGTCTTGAACACGCGCCGTCCGCTGGCCGCGAGCGTGCTCGGGTCGGGGAACTCGCTGGGCTTGGGGTCTGGAATGGCCATATCCGGGGCGCGGGGTTTCCGATAATCTAAGTGGTTCATTTTAGGCGCTTGCCCGGCGTGAAAGCGCCCGCCGACCCGATGCGGGCCGCTGCCGGCTCATGCGCGCTTCAGTCAGGAATTCCCTTGAACCCAGACACCATCCGCGATCTGATCCTGCAGGGCCTGCCCGGCGCCCAGGTCCGGGTCACCGGCGACGACGGCGTCCACTTCGAGGCCGAAGTGGTCAGCGAGGCCTTCGCCGGCAAGCCCCTGCTGGCCCGCCACCGCATGGTCTACGCCACCCTCGGCGCGCTCATGGGGCGCGAGATCCACGCCCTGGCGATCGTCCGGGCCCAGACCCCGGACGAGGCCGCGGCCGCCTGATGGACAAGATCGTCGTCACCGGCGGGGTCGCCCTCGAGGGCGAGGTCCGCGTCTCCGGCGCCAAGAACGCGGTGCTGCCCATCCTCTGCGCCACCCTGCTGGCCGACGGGCCGGTGGAGATCGGCAACGTGCCCGACCTGCACGACGTGCGCACCACCGCGCGCCTGCTGCGCGGGCTCGGCGCCGAGGTCGAACACGCCGCGGACGCGGCCGTGGTCCGGGTCGATCCGCGTCCGGCCAGCGGCCACGTCGCGCCCTACGAACTGGTGCGCACGATGCGCGCCTCGGTGCTGGTGCTCGGGCCGCTGCTCGCCCGACACGGCGCGGCCGAGGTGTCGCTGCCGGGCGGCTGCGCGATCGGCTCGCGCCCGGTCGACCTGCACATCCGCGCGCTCGAGGCGCTGGGCGCGGAGATCACCGTCGAGCACGGCTACATCAAGGCGCGTGCCGGCCGCCTGCGCGGCGGCGAGGTGAAATTCGACATGGTCAGCGTCGGCGCGACCGAGAACGTGCTGATGGCCGCGACCCTGGCCGAGGGCACGACCACCATCGACAACGCCGCGCGCGAGCCCGAGATCGTGGACCTGGCCGCTTGCCTGGTGGCGATGGGCGCGCGGATCGAAGGCGCGGGCACGTCGCGGATCGTGGTCCACGGCGTGGATGCGCTGCACGCGGCGCGGCACCAGGTGATCGCCGACCGGATCGAGACCGGCACGTTCCTGGTCGCCGGCGCGATCACCCGCGGCCGCGTGGTCGCCACCCACGCGCGCCCCGACACGCTCGACGCGGTGCTGGCCAAGCTGCGCGAGGCGGGTGCCGACATCGACGTCGACGGCGACCGGATCGCGCTCGACATGCGCGGCCGCCGCCCGCGCGCGGTCGACATCGTCACCGAGCCGCACCCGGGCTTCCCGACCGACATGCAGGCGCAGCTGATGGCGCTCGACTGCGTCGCCGAGGGGACCGGCACGATCGACGAGCGGATCTTCGAGAACCGCTTCATGCACGTGAACGAGCTGATGCGGCTCGGCGCGGACATCGACATCGACGGCCACCGCGCCACGGTGACCGGCGTCGAGCGCCTGACCGGCGCGCCGGTGATGGCGACCGACCTGCGCGCCTCGGCCTCGCTGATCCTCGCCGGCCTGGTGGCCGAAGGGGAGACCACGATCGACCGCATCTACCACCTCGATCGCGGCTACGAGCACATCGAGCGCAAGCTCTCGGGCCTCGGCGCGCGGATCCGGAGGATCAGCGCGTGAACGCGCTGCGGTGGCGGCTGTCGCCGCGGCGCAAGGCGCTGCTGGCGACCGTGCTGCTGGCGATGGTGGCGATGCTGGTGCTGCGGTTCATGGGCGTGGCCGGCTTCAACGGCGTGCAGCCGCGCGAGATGGACTGGAACGACGACGGCGTCGCGACGCGCGCCGAGATCCTGCAGGGCTTCACCGTGGTCGGCGTCGAGGAGAGCCGCGAGGGGCCGCGCACCTGCCGGCGCTACGCGCGCCTGGGCCGCGGCGGGGAGCCGTTCCGGGTCGAATGCCGGGTGGTGGTGGCGCCCGACGCCGACGACGCCGGGCGCTGACCGACCCGTCCGCGGTCAGCGCAGCGAACGCAGGGTGAGGTCGATGTGGTCGCGGCCGCCGCGCTGCTGCAGGATGCGCGCCGGGACCGGCAGGCCGTCGACGATCCACGCGGTGATGCTGCGCTCGTCGTTGTTCCACGTCACCTTGGTCGCGGTGTGGGTCTTGCCGCCGACGGTGATCGATTCGGTGCCGGCGGGACGGAACACCTGCTTGCGCGCGCGCCCGTCCTCCACCAGCCGGTACGACAGCGGCTTGCCGGCCTTGAAGTCGCGCACCAGGGCCAGGTTCATCAGCATCCCGTCCACGTCGCCCGGCTGCAGGCGGACCGGGCCGCGGCGGTCGGCCTTCACGTCGCCTTCCCAGGTCGCCTGGCCGCGCGACCAGTCGTAGGTGGCGGTGGTCGAACGCGGCTTGACCAGCATCGCCGCGAGCCCCGATTCGCCGCGCTGCGAATCGTGGCTGGACACCGGCCGCCACTGCTCGCCGTCGACCTCGAACACGGTGTTCTGCTCCAGGCGCGCGCCGGCGCCATTGACCTGGAGGCTGTATTTCCAGCGATTGCCGCCGGCCGGCTCCAGGGTCATGCGCCCGGTGGCCTGCAGGCCCATGTACTGGGCGGCGTAGTCGGCGGTGAACGGCTCGACCGCGGCGGCGGATGCGCTCGCCAGCGCGAGTACGGCGGCCGCGGCGATGGAGCGCAGTGCGGATGTCATGGGCAGGGTCCTCGGATTCGTGTTCATTGCAGGGTGCGGTACTCGACCAGGCGCAGGTCCACGGCGTCTTCGCCGTCCTCGCGCTGGAGGATGCGCACCGGGGTGGGGACGCCGTCGGCGACCCACAGGATGGTCTGGTCGTTGCCGCCGTTGGTGCGTTCCACGCGCAGCGCCTCGTAGCTCAGGCCGGCGACCTCGACCGGCTCGGTCGTGTCCGCGGCGCGGTAGACGTGGTCGCGCGCGCGGCCGCGGTCGACGAAGCGGTACTGCAGCGTGCGCCCGGGCGCGGCATCGCGCACCACGGCGAGGTTGATCAGCAGCCCGCTCATGTCGCCGGGCCGCAGCGGCACCGGCGCGCGCCGGGCCTTGCTGATGTCGCCAGTCCAGCGCGCGATGCCCGAGGCCCAGTCGTAGGTGCCGGTGGTGCGGCGGTTGAACACCAGCGCGGCCTTGCGCGTGGTGCCCTGCGCCAGCGGGCGGTACTCGCCGTCCACCTGGTCGAACACGGTGCTCTGGTCGATGTTCAGGCCGACGATGCCGGCGAAGCCGCGGTCGCCGCGCACGCCCAGGTCGATCCGCCAGCGCGCCGCGTCGCGCACCAGCTGCATGGTCGCGGTGCCCGCGTGCCGGCCGCCGTACCAGGCCTCGTAGGTGGCGAGGAACGGCTCGAGCGTGCGCTGGGATGCGAAGGTACCGGCCTCGTCCGCAGTCGCCCCGGGGGCCGGGACCGCCTGCACCGGCGCAGGCTCAGCCGCCCCCGTGTCCTGGGCGCGCGCAAGCCCGCCCGTGGCCAGGGCGAGGGCGGCGGCGATGGCAAGCGTCAGCGTGGGGGCAGGGCGCATGGCCGGTCATCATGCAAACGCGTCGTTGCACGACAGCTGAAGCGGCGCGGTCAGCGGGCGTCCATCGAAGTGAACGCCGTCTTCACGCAACGCGACGCGCCCGGCCGCGAACAGGCGCAGCGTTTCCACCAGCAGCGGATGTTCGCGCGCCAGCACCCGCGACGCGAGCGCGTGCTCGTCGTCGCCGTCCAGCACCGGCACCCGCGCCTGCGCGATCACCGGGCCGCCGTCGAGGTCGGCGGTGACGAAATGCACGCTGGCGCCGTGCTCGGCCACGCCGGCCTGCAGCGCCTGGCGATGGGTGTGCAGGCCCTTGAACGCGGGCAGCAGCGAAGGATGGATGTTGACCATGCGCCCGCTGCGCGGGGCGACCGCCGCCGCGTCGATCAGGCGCATGTAGCCGGCGCACACGACCAGGTCCGGCGCGCAGGCGTCGACGTGCGCGAACAGCGCCCGGTCGAAGTCCGCGCGTGCGGCGAAGTCGCGCGGCGACAGCGCCTGCGCCGGCACGCCCGCGGCGCGCGCGCGCTCGAGCGCCTGCGCCGAGGCGCGGTCGGAGAACACGCCGGCGAGCTCCGCCTGCAGATGGCCGGAGGCGATCGCGTCGAGGATGGCCTGCAGGTTGCTGCCGCGGCCGGAGGCCAGTACGGCCAGGCGCAGGCGCCGCACCGCGCGGCCCGTCAGCCGATGCGCACGCGCGGGCCGTCGCCGGCGGCGACGACCTCGCCGATGCGCCAGTGCGCCAGCCCGAGCCGCGCGAGTTCGCCGCCGAGCGCGGCCACCGCATCGCGGTCGACCAGCAGCACGAAGCCGATGCCGCAGTTGAAGGTGCGCCACATCTCCTGCGGCGCGACGTTGCCCTCGCGCTGCAGCCAGTCGAACACCGGCGGCAGCGGCCACGCGCCGGCATCGATGTCCAGGCCCAGGCCGTCGGGGACGACCCGGATGATGTTTTCGGTCAGTCCGCCGCCGGTGACGTGGGCCATGCCGTGGATCGACGGGCCGTGCGCACCGCGCAGCAGTTCCAGCACCGGCTTCACGTACAGCCGGGTCGGGGCCATCAGCGCGTCGGCCAGCGGCACGCCGCCGACGTCGAGCGACGCCGGCCGGCCGGCGCGGTCGTAGATGCGGCGGACCAGCGAATAGCCGTTGGAGTGCGGGCCGCTGGAGGCGATGCCGACCAGCACGTCGCCGGCGCGCACGGTCGACCCGTCGCGCAGCTCGGACTTCTCCACCGCGGCCACGCAGAAGCCGGCCAGGTCGTACTCGCCCGGCGGGTACATGTCGGGCATCTCGGCGGTCTCGCCGCCGATCAGCGCGCATCCGGACAGCTCGCAGCCCTTGGCGATCCCGCCGACCACCGCGACGGTGGTCTCGACGTCGAGCTTGCCGGTGGCGAAGTAGTCGAGGAAGAACAGCGGCTCGGCGCCCTGCACCAGCACGTCGTTCACGCACATCGCCACCAGGTCGATGCCGATGGTGTCGTGGCGGCCGAGCTGCTGGGCCAGCTTGAGCTTGGTGCCCACGCCGTCGGTGCCCGAGACCAGGACCGGCTCGCGGTACTTGCCGGACAGGTCGAACAGGGCGCCGAACCCGCCCAGGCCGCCCATCACCTCCGGGCGCATGCTGCGCGCGACCAGCGGCTTGATGCGCTCGACGACTTCATTGCCCGCGTCGATGTCGACGCCGGCGTCGCGGTAGGTCAGGCCGGTGGGGCCGGGAGGCGGGGTGGTCACGGGTGTTCACGAGGGGCCGGGCGGCCCGCGATTCTAGCAGCCGCGGCCGCGCGGCGGCCCCGGACCGGCATGCGCGGCAGGGCTTTGTGGCACCATTCGGGCTCCGTTCGTGGCTGCACAGGGACACCGGATGCGCGGGTTCGTACGAGGGATGCCAGGCCTGGCCTGGGCACTGGCGCTGCTGCTGGTGGCCATGCCCGCGCTCGCCCAGCGGGTCGAGGGCGACCGCGCCGCCGCCGAGGGAATCTACGAGGCCGAGGTGCCGGTGCGCAGCCAGTCCGAGGAAGAGCGCCAGGCCGGCTTCGCGCGCGCCCTCGCCCAGGTCTTCGCCAAGCGCTCGGGCGAACGCTCGGTGGTCGATCGCCCGGGCGTGGTCCAGGAGCTGCGCCGCGCCGCCGACCATGTCGAAGGCTTCGACTACCGCCAGGACGAAGGGGTCAGCGCCAGCGGCACGCCCACCTTCCGCACCACCCTCGTGGTGCGCTTCAAGCCCGAATCGGTGGACGCGCTGGCCGATGCGCTGGGCCTGCCGGAATGGCCGCAGCCGCGGCCCAAGCCGGTGGTGTGGCTGGCGATCGACGACGGCAACGGTCCGCGCCTGGTCGGCCTGCAGCACAACACCGTGGCCCGGCCGCTGCTGCAGCGTGCGATCGAGCGCGGCTTCCGCCTCGGCCTGCCCTCGGGCAGCGCCGCCGAACAGGCCGCCGCGGCCGCGATCTGGCGCGGCGACACCGCCGCGATCGCGCGCCTGTCGGCGCGTTACAGCCCGCCGATGCAGCTGGTCGGCAAGCTCTACCGCCACGAGGGCGGCTGGAAGGCCGACTGGATCTTCGTCGACAACGGCCGGGTGCTCTCGCGATGGTCGGAGACCGGCGCCGACGCCCGCCGCGCGCTGGCCACCGGCGCCGACGGCGCGGCCGACGCCCTTGCCCGGCGCTATGCCAAGGCGACCGCGCCGCCCGACCCGGTGACCCAGGCGGTCGTGTTCACGGGCGTGCGCAGCAGCCAGGACTACCTGCGCCTGGCCGCGGCGCTGCAGCGCATGTCGGTGGTGCGCGCGATCCGGCCGCAGCGCGCGGCCGGGGACCGGCTCGAGGCCGAACTGGACCTGCTCACCGGCATGGAGGGCTTCCGCCGCATGCTCGACGGGGCGGTGCTGCTGGAAGTCGAGGGCGCCGACGCGCTCGCGCGGCCGGTGTTCCACCTGCGCTGAGCCGAAGGAGACGCCGTGTCGATGGACCGGGAACCGGTGGACGCCAGCGCCGACATCGCACGCTTCCTGCGCAGGCTGCAGTGGGGGCTGGTGGCGCTGGCGGCGCTGTGGCTGGTGGCGCTGCTCGGGCCGATCCTGACCCCGTTCGTGCTCGCCGCCCTGCTGGGCTGGCTGGGCGACCCGCTGGTCGACCGGCTCGAGCTCTCCTTCTCGC
>Ga0207873_1001655_pt1 | contig 20535 bp, 14 predicted proteins | sample BGWIniCompost_FD_187373 | JGI IMG/M metagenome (GOLD analysis project Ga0207873, IMG submission 187373) | Cellulose adapted compost microbial communities from Newby Island Compost Facility, Milpitas, CA, USA - BGW Initial Compost (SPAdes)... ...
ACCAAGGGCGACCTGTACGACCAGGAGAGCAAGCTCGCGCGCTCCGGCCTCGGCGACTACTTCTCCGCCGTCGAGATCGTGACGGAGAAGGACGCGCGCTGCTACCGCATGCTGACGGCGCGCTACGGCGTCGAGCCGCGGCGCTTCCTCATGGCGGGCAACTCCCTGCGGTCGGACGTGCTGCCGGTGATCGAGATCGGCGGCGTCGGCGTCCACATCCCGTACCCCCTGACCTGCGCCTTCGAGCTGGTGGACGAGGAGGAGCTGCGCGGACGCGAGTTCGTCCGCCTGGAGAGCATCCGCGAGCTGCCGGTGCTGCTAAACGCATCGTAGCACGTTATCGTACCCGTACACGTACGCGTACACGTGCCCGTGCCCCTGCCCCTGCCCCCTCACTCTTCCCGCATCGCCTCCACCGGCGCCACGCGACTCGCCCGCCGTGCCGGGATCCATGCCGCGATGAAGGCGGTGGACGCGAGCAGCGCCGAAACGCCGGCGAGGGTGACCGGATCGCTCGTGCCGACGCCGTAGATCAGGCCTTCGAGCAGTCGGGCCAGCGCGAACGCGCCGGCCAGGCCCACCGCGAGCGCGAGCCCCACGAGCGCGAAGGCCTCGCTCAGCACCATGCTCGTGATGTCGCCGCGCTGCGCGCCCAGCGCCATGCGCACGCCGATCTCGCGGGTGCGCTGGCCGACCGCGTAGGACATGATGCCGTAGATCCCGATCGCGGCGAGGATCAGCGCGATGACGGCGAAGCCGCCGAGCGCGAGCATGGCGAAGCGCGTCCGCGCGATGGAGTCCTTCAACAGCGACTCCATCGTGCTCACGCCGTAGAGCGGCAGGCCCGGGTCGAGCTCGCGCAGTACCGCGCGCACCTGCGAAACCAGCGCGAGCGGATCCTGGCCCGCGGTCCGCACGACCAGCGACATCTGCGTGAACGGGTGGAACTGCCGGTGATCCCAGTAGATCTTCGCGCGCGGCTCGACGCCCGGGCCCTGGTGGCGGACGTCATCCACGACGCCGATCACCTCGGCGACCAGCGTGTCGCCCCACGGCATCGAGATGGTCTTGCCGAGCGGGTCGGTTCCCAGCCAGAGCTCCTGCGCCATGGCGCGCGAGATGACGACGCGCAGGGGCGCGTCCGCGTGGTCGCCTTCGTCGAAGACGCGCCCGCGGAGCACGGGGATGCCGAGCGTGCGGAAGTAGTCGCGGTGCACCCAGCGGATGTCGGCGGCGGGCAGTTCCCCAGCCGGCGGGATGGGCCGGTCGTTGGCCCAGAACACGGTCGCCGAGCCGCCGCCGGCGAGCGGCGGGAACGTGATGGTGGACGCGGTCTCGACGCCCGGCAGCCCGGCCACGCGCTCGACCAGCTCCCCGAAGAAACGTGCGCGCTCCGCATGGTTGCCGTAGCGGTCGGATCCCGCCTCGATGGTGGCCACCAGGAGCCGCTCCGCGTCGAAGCCCGGTCCCGTCGCGAGCAGCCGCGTGAAGCTGCGCACCATCAGCCCCGCGCCGACGAGAAGCACCAGCGAGAGCGCGACCTCGGCGACGACGAGCGTTGAGCGCAGCCGGCGGCCCTCGCGCCGGCCGGCGCGGCTGCGCTCCCCGAGGGCGGAGCGCAGCTCGGGGCGCGAGAGCCGCAGCGCCGGTGCGAGCCCGAACAGCACGCCCGCCGCGCCGGTCACGGCGAGCGCGAAGAGCAGCACGCCGCCGTCCACCGCGATCGAGCCAATGCGGGGGATCGCCGGCCCGAGCGCGACCAGGGCGTCCACGGCCCACCACGAGAGCAGCACGCCCAGCATGCCGCCCGCCGCCGCGAGCACGAGACTCTCCGTCATGAGCTGCCGCGCGATGCGGCCGCCGCTCGCGCCCAGCGCCGCGCGCACCGCCATCTCCTTCTCCCGGTCCGTCGCGCGCGCGAGCAGCAGGTTCGCCACGTTGGCGCACGCGATCAGCAGCACGAAGCCGACCGCGCCGAAGACCACGAGCAGCGCGCGCCGCACGCCGCCCACGACCTGCTCGTGCAGCGGCACGATGTTGATCCCCCAGGCCGCCTGCCGCTCCGGCTCTTCCTCACGCAGCCGCGCGGCCAGCGCGTCCATCCTCGCCTGCGCCGCCTCCACCGTCACGCCCGGCGCGAGCCGCGCCAGCACCTGGAGGAACCGGCCGGCCGCCTGCCGCGCCTGCGCGCCGAACCGCGCGGGGCGCCACACGTCCCGCATTCCCGTGCGGTTGGCCGAGGCCGCCGGCTCGAAGTCGAAGCCCGGCGGCAGCACGCCGATCACCTCGTAGGCCTGGCCGTTCAGCGTGATCGTCGTGCCGATCACGGCGGGGTCGCCGCCAAACCGGCGCTGGAAGAAGCCGTGGGAGAGCACGACGACGTGAGGCGCCTCCGGGACGTCGTCGCGCTCATCGTACAGCCGCCCCAGGTGCGGCGTGACGCCGAGCAGCCGGAAGAACGCGCCCGTCGTGTACACGCCCCCGACTCGCTCCGCCTCGCCCGCGCCGGTCAGCGTGGCGCTGACCTCGAGCACCGCGGCAATGTCCTGGAACAGCCCCTCCTGCTCCCGCCAGATGAAGAAGTTGGCAGGCGAGACCACGTTGGTTGCGTTGCCGCGCTGGATGTCGTGCTCCCAGATGCTGACCAGCCGGCCGGGGTCCGCGTACGGCAGCGGCTCCAGCAGCACCGCGTCCACCACGCTGTAAACGGTGGTGGACGCCGCGATGCCGAGGCCAATCGTGAGCGCGCCCACGACCGCGAACAGCGTCTCCGCCCTGATCGGCGCCGGGACGGGGCATCCCGCATGTGGACACCGGCCTCCCGAGCGCCGCGGCCCGCTCCGGCCGGCATCCCGCGCCTGGACGATGGAGCCGTGCGAGGCTGCCAGAAGCTCGGCGGCGAGGGGCCGGCGGCCGGGCACGCCTTGACGCCGGGCGCGGAAACCCGCCTCTTACTGGCTCTCCCCAATATCCGGTTGACGGAGCGCGTACCATGCGACGCCACCTCACGCTCGTCCTGGCCGCCGCGGCGCTGGCGTGTGACCGCCCATCGCAGTCCGCCCTGGATCTGGCCGGCTACCAGCTGGTCGACCTGACGCACGCGTACAACGCCGAGACGCTGTACTGGCCGACGTCGCCGACCCGGTTCCAGCTCGAGCGGCTCGCCTTCGGCCCGACCCCGGGCGGCTGGTTCTATGCGGCGAACGCGTTCGCCGCGCCGGAGCACGGCGGTACGCACCTGGACGCGCCGATCCACTTCGCCGAGGGACGCCTCACCGCGGACCGCATCCCGCTCGAGAAGCTGGTCGCGCCCGCCGTCGTCATCGATGTGTCGGCGCAGGCGGCATCCGACCCGGACTACCGGCTCCAGCCCTCGGACATCACGGCGTTCGAGCGCCTCCACGGCACCATCGCGCCGGGGACGATCGTGCTGCTGCGCACCGGCTGGAGCAGCCGCTGGCCGGATGCGCGGGCGTACCTCGGGGACGACACGCCCGGCGACGCGTCCAACCTGCACTTCCCCTCGTACGGCGAGGAGGCGGCGAGGATGCTGGTGGAGGAGCGGCGAGTGGCGGCGTTGGGAGTCGACGTCGCGTCGATCGACTACGGCGCGTCGCAGGACTTCATCGTCCACCGCATCGCAGCGGCGGCGGATGTGCCCGGCCTCGAGAACCTCACCAACCTGGACCAGCTCCCGCCCACGGGTGCCTTCGTCATCGCGCTGCCCATGAAGATCGAAGGTGGCTCGGGCGCGCCGGTGCGAGTGGTCGCGCTGGTCCCGCGGGCCAGCGGCGCGCGCTGACAACCGCAGCGTAGGGGAAGTGCATCCGATGACGATGACGGCAAGGACGCGGGTCCCGAGGGCGGCGCCCTGGGCGGCGACGGTGGGCTACGCGCCATCGATCCGGTGATCCTCGTCGAGATCGAGGCGGACGCGGTGGTGTGACCGGGACGCCGGTTCGGGCGTCATGCACGATGGATGTGCCGCGCGCGAGCGCGCCCGGGCGCGTGGCGAGGCCGCCGGTGAGGCGGCGGGTTGGGCGGGCGCGGAATCATGCATGAGGGAATGACCCGGAGGAGTTCGATGAGGAAGCGACTCGCGGGCCTGGTGTTCGCGTTCACGCTATGGACCGCCGGCGGCGCGGCCGCGCAGGTGGCGTGGGACTCGCCCATGCTGCTGCCGCCTCAGCCGCCCAACGGCTTCGGCCTGTACCTGATGGAGGCCGCGTTCGGCGATCTCGGAGTGATGGCGACGTGGCGCGGCTCGCGCTCGGTCGGGTTTCGCCTCGGCCTCGCCGAGCAGGACTTCGACAATGACATCGCGCTCTTCGGCGGCCTCGACTTCAGCGGTACGCTGACGCGTGCATCCGCCGACTTCCCGCTGGACGCCTCGTGGCTCGTGGGAGTCGGGCTGGCTGCGGAGAACGACGTGCTGCTCTCCTTCCCGTTCGGCGTCACGCTCGGCCGTACGCTGCCCGCCGAAGGCGCGACCTTCACGCCCTACGGCACGCCCCGCCTGATGGTGGACGCGTGCCTCGGCGACGACGACGACTTCCCACCCCGCAGCGGCTGCTTCGGGGACGACGACCTCGACCTCGACTTCGCGATCGACCTCGGCGTCGACGTCGCGCTCCGCCAGGGCTGGGCGATTCGGTTCGGCATCACGTTGGGCGGCGACCGCGAGGCGCTGGCGATCGGCATCCTCTTCTGAGCCCGGCTTTCTGAGCCCGTCCGGGCCCTACGGCGGCGCGCCGGCTTGTGAAAGTCGGCGCGCCGCTTACATTGCCCGGACGGGAGACGCGCCGGCAGGGCGCCGGCGCCATAGCCGGTCCGCTGGAGGGATGCCCATGAACGTCGCCGTTCCCAAGGAAGTCCTGCCCGGCGAGACGCGAGTCGCGCTGGTCCCCGAGACGGTCGGCCAGCTCACGAAGGCCGGCCTTGGCGTCACGGTGGAGGCGGGCGCGGGCGTCGCCGCCGGTTTCTCCGACGAGGCCTACCGTGAAGCCGGCGCGGCCATCGCCCCTGGCCCCGCCGAGGTCTACGCCGGAGCCGACGTCGTGCTCAAGGTCCAGCGGCCCCGGGGCGACGAGGCCGACCGGCTCCCGGAAGGCGCCGCCCTGATCGGGTTCCTCTCGCCCGCGACCGATCCCGCGCTGCTCGAGCGGCTCGCCGCGCGCCGCGTGACCGCGTTCGCCATGGAGCTGGTCCCGCGCATCACGCGCGCGCAGAAGATGGACGCGCTCTCCTCGCAGGCGACCGTCGCCGGCTACAAGGCGGCGCTCGTCGGCGCCAACGCGATCGGCAAGTTCTTCCCCATGCTCATGACCGCCGCGGGCACCATCCCGCCCGCGCGCGTGCTGGTGCTCGGCGCAGGGGTCGCCGGGCTCCAGGCGATCGCGACGGCGCGGCGGCTCGGGGCGGTCGTCCAGGCGTTCGACATCCGCCCCGCCGCCAAGGAGCAGGTCGAGAGCCTCGGCGCGACGTTCGTCGGCCTCACCCTCGAGGAGGCCGAGGACAAGGGCGGCTACGCCAAGCAGGTGTCCGAGGACGTCGAGAAGAAGGAGCGTGAGCTGCTCACCCGGCTCGTCGCGGATGCCGACGTCGTCATCACCACCGCTCAGGTGCCCGGCAAGCCCGCGCCGCGCCTCATCTCCGCCGCTATGGTCGAGGGCATGCGCCCCGGCTCCGTGATCGTCGATCTCGCCGCGGACACCGGCGGCAACTGCGAGCTGACGGAGCCCGGCAAGCAGGTGGAGCGCAACGGCGTGACCATCGTGGGCCTCACCAACGCCGCTGCCTCGCTGCCCGCGCACGCGAGCCAGATGTACTCCCGGAACATCGCCGCGCTGCTCCTGCACCTCGTGAAGGACGGCGCGCTCCAGCTCGATTTCGATGATGAAATCACCCGCCAGTGCTGCGTCACGCACGGCGGAGAGGTGGTGTATGGCAAGCCGCGGGAATCCGCGACCGCCGCCGGCTGATCCACCCACTTCCGAGGAGTCGCCATGCTCGAAGGCCTGCTCATCGCGCTCTACGTCTTCGTCCTCGCGATGTTCGTGGGGTTCGAGGTCATCACAAAGGTGCCCCAGATCCTGCACACGCCGCTGATGTCCGGGTCCAACGCGATCTCCGGCATCACCGTGGTCGGCGCGGTCCTCGTCGCGGGGCGCATCGAGTCGCCGCTCAGCACCGCGATCGGCGTCGCCGCCGTCGCGCTCGCGACCGTCAACGTGGTCGGCGGCTTCATGGTCACTGACCGCATGCTCCAGATGTTCAAGAAGCGGCAGGACGGTGGCCAATGATCGCGCAAACCGAAGGAACCGCGCTGCCGCTCATCATTGACGCGGCCTACCTCGTCGCCGCGACGCTCTTCATCATCGGGCTCAAGCGGCTCAGCTCACCGAAGACCGCGCGCTCCGGCAACGTGCTCGGTGCCACCGGCATGCTGATCGCCGTCGTGGTCACGTTGCTCGACCGACAGATCCTCTCCTTCACCTGGATCATCGTCGGCCTGGTGCTCGGCGGCCTGGCCGGCGCCATCCTCGCGCGCACGGTCAAGATGACGGCGATGCCGCAGATGGTCGGCCTGCTCAACGGCTTCGGCGGCGCCGCCTCAGCGCTCGTCGCATACGACGAGTACCTCCGCTACGCCAGCGGCGCCACCGTCGCGACCGCCGACGTGCAGACCACCATCATGCTCAGCGTGCTCGTCGGCGCGGTCACGTTCTCGGGCAGCATGGTCGCGTTCGCCAAGCTCCAGGAGCTGGTCACCGGCCGCGCGGTCACCTACCCGCTCCAGAAGACGATCAACGCGCTGATCGGCCTCGCCATCGTCGTGCTCGGCGTGTACCTGGTCCCGGCCGATCCCGCGCCGGAGCTCTTCGCCACCTTCACCGCGCTCTGCCTCGTGCTCGGCGTGCTGCTGGTCATCCCGATCGGCGGCGCCGACATGCCCGTCGTCATCTCGCTGCTCAACTCGTACTCGGGAATCGCCGCGGCGGCGACCGGGTTCGTCCTGCACAACAACGTGCTCATCATCAGCGGTGCGCTGGTCGGCGCGTCCGGCATCATCCTCACCAACATCATGTGCCGCGCGATGAACCGGTCGCTGACCAACGTGCTGTTCGGCGCGTTCGGCGCGACCCCGGTGGCGGTCGGCGCGACCGCGATGGACGGCCGCAGCGTCAAGGACATCAGCGCCGAGGACGCCGCCATCCTCCTGGGCTACTCGCGCTCCGTCATCATCGTGCCCGGCTACGGCCTCGCCGTTTCCCAGGCGCAGCACAACGTGCGCGAGCTCGCCGACCTGCTCGAGCAGCGCGGCGTCGACGTGAAGTACGCCATCCACCCCGTCGCCGGGCGGATGCCGGGGCACATGAACGTGCTGCTCGCCGAAGCGAACGTGCCGTACGACAAGCTCTTCGAGATGGAGCGCATCAACCCCGAGTTCGACCGCACCGACGTCGCCGTCGTCATCGGCGCCAACGACGTGGTCAACCCGGCGGCGCGCCACGACCGGAACAGCCCGATCTACGGCATGCCCATCCTGGACGTGGACCGCGCCCAGAACGTGATCGTGATGAAGCGCTCCATGAACCCCGGCTTCGCGGGCATCGACAACGAGCTGTTCTACCACGACCGGACGCGGATGCTGTTCGGCGACGCACGGGAGTCGCTGACCAAGCTCGTCGCGGCGTTGAAGGCGATGTAGGGCGACTGGCGCGCGAAACCGGGCGGGCTGCGACTGCGTAAAGGGGCCCGGAAGGGCGGGGCGGGGAATTCGGTATTTGAATTTGAATTTGAATTCATAATTTGAAATTCAGAATTCCGAATTGAGAATTCAAATTCAAATTCGAATTCAAATTGCCCCCGTCCCCACCCCCGCCCCACGGCCACCACCGCCCGGAGCCACTTCCTATGCTCGACCGCATCTGGCAGGACCTCCGCATCGCCGCCCGCTCGCTCGCCCGCAGCCCGGGCGTCTTCGCGGTCGCGGTGCTCTCGCTGGCGATCGGCATCGGCGCGAACACCACCATCTTCAGCGCCCTCGACGTGTTCCTCCTCCGGCCGTTGCCGTACCCGGAGGGGGACCGGCTCGTGAGGGTGTGGGGCACGGACTCCGAGCGCGGGTGGACAGACTTGGGGCTCTCGGCGCCGGACTTCCTGGACATCCGGCGCGAGAGCCGCACGGTGGAGGTGGCCCTGCACGGGGGCGCCAGGTTCAACGTATCGGGAGGCGCGGAGCCGGAGCGGGTGGCGGGGCAGCACGTGTCGGCGAACCTGTTCCGCGTGCTCGGGGTGCACCCCGCGCTCGGGCGCGGCTTCCTGCCTGAGGAAGAAGTGCGGGGCGCGCACCGCGTCGTCGTGCTGAGCGACGCGCTGTGGCAGCGCCAGTTCGGCGGCGATCCTGGCGTGATCGGCACACCGCTGCTGCTGGACGGCGAGCCGCACACGATCGTGGGCGTGATGCCGCCGGAGTTCCGGTTCCAGGACGACCGCATCGAGCTGTGGGTGCCGCTCTCGTTCGATGGCACAGAGAGCCGGCTGTACGGCGCGGGCGTGGGGATCGGCCGGATCCGGCCCGGCTTCTCGGTGGAGCAGGCGCAGGCCGAGCTGAGCCGGATCGCTGCGGGTCTCGCGGCGGCGTACCCGGACACGAACGGCAGCAAGGGCATCCGTCTCGTAGGCCTGCGTGACGCTCTCTACGACGAGTACATCCGGCGGGCGGGGGCGATCGTGACGACCGCGGTCTCGTTCGTGCTGCTGATTGCCTGCGCGAACGTGGCGAACCTGCTGCTGGCGCGGGCGGCGGCGAGGGAGCGGGAGATCGCGGTGCGCGCCGCGCTGGGCGCGGGCCGGTTCCGCATCGTGCGGCAGCTCTTGACGGAGAGCGTGCTGCTCTCGCTGTGCGGCGGGGCGCTCGGCCTGTTGCTCTCGCTGTGGGGCGTGCGTGCGCTGGTCGCCATCACGCCGCCGTACTTCGGCGTCGACCGGATCGGCATCGACACGCGCGTGCTGGCGTACACGCTCGGTATCTCGGTGCTCTCCGGGATTCTCTTCGGTCTGGCGCCGGCGTTGCACGCGGCGCGGTCGGACCTGCGCGAGTCGCTCTCGGAGGGCGGCCACGGCTCGACCCTCGGGGGGGCGCGTAGCCGGCTGCGCAGCGCGCTTGTGGGCGGGGAGATCGCGCTCGCGCTGGTACTGCTCATTGCGGCGGGGCTGCTGATCAGGAGCTACATCGCCATGAACAGCGGCGACCTGGGCTTCCGCTCGGCGGGCGTGATGACGTTCCGCGTCACGTTGCCGGAGGCGAAGTACGCGGACGCCAGCGCGGTGGTCGCGTTCCACGAGCGGCTGGTGGAGCGGCTCGAGGCGTTGCCCGGGGTGAAAGCGGCCGCCGCGGTGAGCGGTCTGCCGACGTTGGGCATGAGCAGCACATACTACACGATCGAAGGCGAGCCTCCGCCGCCCGACGGACGGCAACCGACGGTCGGCTTTCGCGGCGTGACGCCGGGCTACTTCGCTGCGCTGGGGATCCCGCTGCTGAGCGGCCGGCTGTTCGACGAGCGGGACCGGCCGGAGTCGCCGCCGGTGGTGGTGGTCAACCGTGCGTTCGCGGAGCGGCACTGGCCGGGCGGTGATGCGGTGGGGCGGCGAATCGTGCTCTCGTCCGGCCCGCGCGAGATCGTGGGCGTGGTCGGCGACGTGCGCGAGTGGGGGCCGGGCAGCGAGATGCTGCCCGCGATCTACTTGCCCATGGGCCAGCGCGCCGACCGGAACGTCGCGTTCATCACGCGGACGGAGGGCGGCGCGGCTGCGCTGACCACCGCCGCGCGCGCCGCCATCGCCGATCTCGACCCGCACCTCCCGCTGTACCGGGTGCTGACCATGGACCAGCTTCTGGCGGAGCGCAAGAGCGAGGACTCGGCCCTCGCCCGAGTGCTCGGTCTCTTCGGCGGCATCGCGCTGGTGCTGGCGGTGATCGGCGTCTACGGCGTGATGGCGTACTCGGTAGCCCAGCGCACGCGGGAGGTGGGGATCCGCATGGCGCTGGGCGCGCAGGCCGGCGCGATCCAGGCGCTGGTGCTGCGGCAGGGCGCGAAGCTCGCCGCTGCCGGCGCCGCCGCCGGCCTCATCCTCGCGCTCGCCGTCACCCGCACGCTGTCCGCGTTCCTCTTTGGCGTCAGCCCGTTCGACGTCTTCACCTTCGCCCTCGTGACACTCGCCATCCTCGCCGCCGCTCTGGCCGCGAGCTGGATCCCCGCTCGGCGTGCCACGCGGGTGGACCCGCTGGTGGCGCTGCGCGCGGAGTAGGCGCAGGCGGCTCGCGCATCTACATTCCAGTGATGCACTGGCGCGCCGCGCGGCCCGTCCCGCCGCGCAGCGCTGCTGTTGGCACGCGTCCACCCTTCGCGCGAGAGCGGCGTCCCGTGTTGACGATCTCCCTGGCGCTCATCCTGCTCCTCATCCTGGCGAACGGCCTGTTCGCCTTGTCCGAGATCGCCGTGGTCTCCGCGCGGAAGTCGCGCCTGCGCGTGAGCGCGGCCGAGGGCGACATGAAGGCGCGGCGCGCGCTCGAGCTCGCCGAGTCGCCGAGCCGCTTCCTCGCCACGGTCCAGATCGGCATCACGCTGGTCGGTGTCTTCACCGGCGCGTTCGGCGCGGCCACCATCGCGCAGCCGCTCGCCGGGCTGCTCCGGCAGGTGCCCGCGCTGCGGCCGTACGCGCTGCCGCTCGCGGTCGGCGCTGTCGTCGTCGGCGTCACCTACGTCTCGCTGCTGCTGGGCGAGCTGGTGCCGAAGCGGATCGCGCTGCACAGCCCCGAGCGCATTGCCGGCATCGTCGCGCCGCTGATGCACGGGCTGGCCGCCCTGGCCCGGCCGGCGGTGTGGCTCATGAGCGTGTCCACCGACGCCGTCGTCCGGCTGCTCGGGATCGGGCAGCACCGCGAGCCGACGGTCACGGAGGAGGAGATCGCGGCGCTGCTCGCCGAGGGCACGCGCGCGGGCGTGTTCCGAGAGGCGGAGCTCGAGGTCGTCGAGCGCGTGTTCTGGCTCGCGGACGAGACCGCCGAGACCGTGATGACGCCGCGTGGGAAGATCGCCTGGCTGGACATCAACGACCCGCTCGAGGAGATATTCCAGACGACGATCCGGCACCCGCACACCCGCTACCTCGTGTGCGACGGCGAGCTCGACCGCGTGCTGGGGATCGTCGACCTGCGAGACCTGTGGGCCGACCTCGCGGCCGGGAAGCCGCTCGACATCCGCAGCCGGCTGTGCAAGCCGCTGTTCCTGCCCGAGTCCATCCTCGTGCTGAACCTGCTCGAGCAGTTCCGCAGCACCGGCATCCATCTCGCCATCCTGCTCGACGAGTACGGCGGCATCACGGGCATCGTCACGCCGAGCGACATTCTTGAGGGCATCGTCGGCCAGATCGAGCCCGGCGCCGCGCGCATCGTGACGCGCGACGACGGCTCGCTGCTCGTGGACGCGTCGCTCCCGATGGATGAGCTCCGCCGCTTCCTGGGCGTGGAAGAGCAACGCTTCGGAATGCCCGAGGGCTACCGCACGGTGGGCGGATTCATCCTGCAGCGGCTGGGACGGGTGCCGATGCTCGGCGAGCGCGTCGTGTCTGGCGGCTATTCCTTCGAGGTCGTCGACCTCGACGGGCACCGGATCGATAAGGTGATGGTACGGCCGGCGTGAGGGGGAGGGAAGGGGGAATTTGAATTCGAATTTGAATTTGAATTCGAAATTCTGAATTCAGAATTTGAAATTCAAATTCAAATTCAAATTCAAATACCGAGTTCCCCCGCGCCTACCCACCGCCGTTTGATGTCCCGACCCGGCGGGCCCATATTGCGCCGCACGATGCCTCCGCCCCGCATCCACCCCGCCGTCCCCTGCGCCGCCGCCCTGCTCGCTGCCTGGCCCGCCGCGGCTGCCGCCGCGCAGCGTGCGATGCCGCGGGACCTCCCGTCCGTCCAGGCCGTGCGCGCGTCGGGCCCCATCACGATCGATGGCCGCCTCACCGAGCCCGCATGGCAGGCCGCCACGCCGATCACCACGTTCACGCAGGTGGTGCCGGACGAGGGGCAGCCCGTCAGCCAGCCCACCGAGGTTCGCATCCTCTTCGACCGCGACGCGCTCTACGTCGGCGCCGTGCTGTACGACACCATCGGCGTCGCCTCCCGGCTTGGCCGCCGCGATGCCTACATGGAGGACTCCGACTGGCTCTCCATCGCGCTGGACACCTACCACGACCACCTCACCGCCGTGCGCTTCATGGTCAACCCGGCCGGCGTGCGCAGCGACGGGATCCTCTCCGGCGGCGATGATGAGGAGGGCGACGAGTCGTGGGATCCGGTCTGGGAGGTCGAAACCGCCGTGTGGGACGGCGGCTGGAGCGTCGAGATGCGGATCCCGTTCAGCCAGCTCAGGTTCCGCAGCGGCGAGGAGCAGCTCTGGGGCCTCCAGCTCGAGCGCACCATCGCGCGCCGGCAGGAGGAGGCCGTCTTCGCCTTCACGCCCAGGAGCGAGCGCGGCGGCATCGCGCGGTACGGCCACCTCACCGGCATCCGTGGCATCGACCGCGGCCGCGGGCTCGATCTGCTGCCGTACAGCGTCGCGCGGGCGGAGTACGCGCCTGCGGCCGGCGAGGATGGCGCGCCGTTCGCCGACCCGTACCGCGATGGCGCCGACTACTTCGCCTCCCTCGGGCTCGACCTCAAGTACCGGCTCGCGTCGAACCTGACGCTTGACGCGACGTTCAACCCGGACTTCGGCCAGGTCGAGGTGGACCCCGCCGTCGTCAACCTCACGGCGTTCGAGACGCAGTTCGAGGAGAAACGCCCGTTCTTCGTCGAGGGCAGCGACATCTTCGACTTCGGCGGCGGCACCGAGCTGCTCTACTCGCGGCGCATTGGCGGTGCGCCGCGCTGGTCCGCGCCGGGCGAGGCGCTGTACGAGAGCGTGCCGGACGCGGCGACGATCCTCGGCGCGGCCAAGCTCACCGGCCGCACTGCCGGCTGGACCGTCGGCTTGATCGAAGCGGTGACTGCGGAGGAGACGGGCCGCTACATCACAGCGGCAGGCGATGAGGTGGAGGAGGTGGCGGCGCCGTTGACGAGCTGGTTCGCCGGCCGCGTCCAGCGCAACCTGCGCGAGGGCCGAACCACCGTCGGCGCGCTGATCACCGCCGTGAACCGCCGGCTCGGCGGCCTCCCGCTCGCGCAACGCCTGCGCGCGAGCGCGTACGCCGGTGGCATCGACTTCCGCCACGAGTGGGCAGACCGTGCGTGGGTGCTCTCCGGCCACGTCGCGGCGAGCCGCATTGCCGGCGAGCCCGAGGCCATCGAGGCCGCGCAGAGGTCCTCGGCCCGCTATTTCCAGCGCCCGGACGCGGACCACCTGCGCCTCGACCCCACCGCCACCACGCTCACCGGCTACGATGCGAGCATCGAGCTCTCCAAGGAGTCCGGCCTGCACTGGCGCGGCGACCTGGAGCTGAGCGTGCGCAATCCCGGCTTCGAGGTGAACGACCTCGGGTTCCAGCAGGAGGCGGACCGAATTGAGACCGAGGGCTCGATCCGCTACGTGGAGCAGCGCCCGGGCCGCGTCTTCCGCGAGTGGAGCATCGAACTCGAGCAGGGCGCGGAATGGAACCACGGGCGGGACTTCCTCGGCGGCTCGCTTTCGCTCGAGGCAGAGGCCGAGCTGCTGAACTACTGGAGCGGCGAGGTCGGCGTCTCGCGCGGCTTCGCGGGGCTGGACGACCGGCTCACGCGCGGCGGCCCGCTCACGCGCAGCGTGGCGCGCACCGGCGTCTTCGCGCGCGTCGAGTCCGACTCGCGCATGGCGTGGACCCTCGAGGCCGATGTCTCCTACGACCGCGACGATGCCGGCGGCGACGAGCTCGGGCTCGAGCTGGGCCTGTCGTTCCGTCCCTCGGACGCGTGGAGCCTCTCGTTCGGCCCCGAGGTGAGCCGCGAACGCACGGTCGCCCAGTACGTCGGATCCGTCGAGGACCCGACGGCCACGCACACCTTCGGCCGCCGCTACCTCTTCGCCTCGCTCGAGCAGAACACGCTCGCGCTCGAGGCGCGCCTGAACGTGACGTTCCGGCCAGGCCTCACGCTCGAGGTCTACGCGCAGCCGCTCATCGCGAGCGGCGCGTTCGGCGCGGTCAAGGAGCTGCGCGCGCCGCGCACGTTCTCGTTCCTCACGTACGGCAGGGACATCGGCATCGTCGAGCGTGAAGGCGGCGAGCTGACGATCGACCCTGACGGCGCTGGCCCGGCCGAGCCGTTCACTGTAGAGGATGAGGGCTTCAGCGAGCGGAGTCTCAGGGGCAACGCGGTGCTGCGGTGGGAGTGGCGGCCCGGCTCGACGCTGTTCCTGGTCTGGCAGCAGTCGCGCGAGCACGAGGACCGGAGCGGCGCGCTGATGCCTGTTCGCGACCTCCGTGCACTCGCTCGCGCGCCCGGAAGAAATGTGCTGCTCCTGAAGGTAAGCTACTGGATCAGTCCGTGAGCGCGGCGAGGCCGGCGTCTCGGTGATGCGCGAGGGAGGCGACGTGGCGCTGCGTCGGCCGCGGCGCGGGCGGCACCCTTGCCGCGCCCGCGCCGCAGCGCCGCCGGCCCGTCAGGTCCAGGGCTCGTCCCCGCTCGGGCCGTAGATGGACGGCACCTTCCCGCCCGCCATGCGCAGGTAGACCGAGAACTGCCCGCGGTGGTGGATCTGATCGTGCAGGAGGTACCACGCGAACCACAGGCGCGGAACTTCTGCGAGCTGCTTCGGCCCCACGAAGAAGTGCACCTTCTTGCTGAGCTCCTCCTCCGACATGCCGCGAACCAGGTCGCCGAACTCGCGGTGCGCCTTCTCCAGCGCCGCCAGCAGCTCATCCCACGACTCGGGCGGGGGCGGGGGCGTCTGCCCCGCGGGGATCCCGTTCGCGTACATGTCGTTGAACACGTTCGTGGCGAGGGCGCGCTCGAGGACGAAGGTCCAGGCGAGGTCTCGCGCGGTGTTGCTCCGTGGATGTGGCCTGAAGTCCAGCTTGTCCGACGGGTACGCGCGCAGGACCTTCATCGTGGTCTCGTGCTCACGCTCGTACGCATCGAGGAAGTGCTCCTTGGTCACCGCCTGCACCCGCTCCGCCCATGCCGGGAAGGTGGCTGTCGTGCTCATGCTGCCTCCGGATCGAAAAGGGATGGTCCCGGGGTCCCGTGGCTGGTAACGGCTGGCAGCATGGGGCCGGGCCGGCGCGGACGCAATGGGCCCGCGCGCGTCAGGGCCGGGCCAGGTCGATGCGGAGCTCCTCGCCGGCGGGTGGCAGCGCGTGCAGCGTGGCAGCGCCGGCGCCCGCGCGGACGCGCACGGCCGCGACGGACGGCGGCAGCACGACGTCGTAGCGTGCGTCGTCCGTCGTCGCCCCCTCGATGCGCAGGCCCGCGGGCAGAACGACGAGGTTCACGCCCGTCGCGTCAGTGCTCTCCGCGCTGCCGGTCGAGCCCGCGCCTCGACGCACGATCAACCGGCCCCGTGGCGGCGCTTCGATCTCGAACGTGTCCGCGCGCACCTCGAACGTCACGCGAACCGACATGGCCTGCGGAGCGTCTTGCGCTCCGACTGTCGGCGCTTCCACGGCAGGCTCCGGCGCCGCGTCCAGCAGCCCCAGCGCCTCGGCGGCATCGCGAACGCGCTCGATCATCCACGCGCGCGCTGGAGGCACCGCCGCCGAAGCACCGAGCAGGAGCGCGACCGCTGCGGCCCAGCGCAGCGCGGCGGGCCCCCACGGCCAACCGCGGGACGCTTGCGCGCCGGCCTCGACCGCCGGCCGGATCGCAGCCGCGCTCTGCTGCACCTCCTCGGCGGACGGGTCCAGCTCCGCGAGCAGCGCGGACAGCCGCGTCGACCTGCGCCTTAACATGTCCAGCCGCGCGGCCGCGTCCGGCGCCGCCGCGATCCTCGCCTCGAGCGCGGTGCGCGGCGCGCCTTCGATCTCGCCGTCCAGGTAGCGGACCAGCTCGGCATCCGTCACGGTTTCGCCTCCTGTCCGGTCGTCCGGCCTCGCGTCTTCCCGGTTCATGCTCGCGTCCATCCGTCCGTCAAAGCGCGTCCGCGTCCAGCGGCAGCGCCGCCGCCAGCTTGTCCAGCGCGCGGGCGATCATGGTGCCGACGGAGCCCGTCGTCGTGCCAACCGCCTGCGCGATCTCGCGATGCGCGAACCCTTCCTCGCGCATCAGGAGGATCGTCCGCTCCTTCTCGCTGAGCTGCGCGAGCGCCCGGCGCAACGCCTCCCGCCTCTCACCGGCCTGGGTGGCAGCCAGCGGGTCGGGCGCGGGGTCGGCCGCAGGCACCCGCGCGGCAGCACGCTCGAGCAGCGCCGCGCGGCGCCGATTCGCGTTCGCCCACGCCCGCACCACGTTCGTCGCGACCGTGAACAGCCAGGCACGCGGGTCTTCATCGCGCGGCGGCTTCATGACCAGCCGTGCGAACGCCTCCTGCGCCGCATCGTGCGCCAGGTCCAGGTCGCCCGTGAGCCGTACCAGGTAGCGCAGCAGCGAGGCGTGATGCTGCTCGAACAGCGCAGCGGCGTCGATCGGCATCAGAACGTCACGCGCACGCCGAGCAGCGGCAGCCGCGGCAGCCCGGGCTCGAAACGGTCGTCCCACACGATCTCCCGCTCGCCGTTGCGCCGCATGATCGTGGCGACCGGGATCGTCCCTGCGTACGTGATCGCGTTCTCCGCGCCGAGCACGTTGCGCACCTGGAGGTACGCGCTCACCTCGACCGGCCCGAACGCGCGCGCCCACTGCAGCGATGCATCCAGCGCGTGGTAGGGCCGCGTACGCTCCGCGTTCGGTTCCTCGATGATCGCGTGCGGGCTGCCGCAGCCGAAGCCGAACGTCGCGCAGTCGTCGGGCGAGCGCGAGACCGCGCGCGTGAACGGCGCACCGGATGCGGCAGTGAACGCCGCGGCGATGCGCAGCGCGTCGGACACGCGCATCGCGGCCATCAGGTCCAGCGTATGCCGGCGGTCCGCCGGCGCGGGGTAGCGGAACCCGGCCGCCTCGACTTCAGACACGCCGTACGAGTAGCCGAGCGAGCCGGACCAGCGCGCGCCCATGCGCCGCACGGCCAGCTCGATGCCGTGCGCATCGTTGCGGCCGACGACGTAGAGCGGTCGATCGGCGAGCGGCCCCGGCGTCGGGTCCGGGAGCGCGACGCCGTCGGCACGTCGCACGAACGCCGTCGCGGACGCGAGCCAGCCGCCGCCCAGCCATCGCTCGGTGCCGAGCGTCGCGATGTCCGCGCGGATCGCCGGGGTACCCGCATCTGCCAGCACGCGGAAATGGCTCGCGTGGAACGCCGGATGGATGCTCGGCCCCGCCAGCGCGATCGCCTGGTCGTACTGCCAGCTCCGGCCGATGCCGGCCGACAGCGTGTGGTTCCCCGACAGCGTGTAGCGCGCCGACAGCGCCGGCGCGGCGCGCAGCGTCCCGCCGTTCGCCACGGGCGAGCCCGCCTCCAGGCGCAGCGCAGGGCCCAGCGTCAGGCGCTCGCCCAGCCCGATCCGCGCCTCCGCCCACACGGCCGAGACGAGCAGCCCGCGCCCGTACACGAAGCGCTGCGTCGTCTCCGGCTTCGCGGCGTGGTACCGCGGCCGCGGCCCGTCGTACGCCACGCGCATCCACGCGACGTCGTAGCCGAGCGACCACGGCGCCGCCGCCGTCCCCTCCGTGACCGGCGAGACCGCGCCGCGTGCCTGCGCGTAACGGATCTCGTTGTCGCTCGGCGGCTCGATCCACTCATCAGGGGCGACGCCGCTGCGCTGCCTCGTGCGCAACAGCCGCGCGGTCGTGTGCGCATCGAAGCGGCTCGCCGCGATCGTCTGTTCGAAGACGACGTCGCGCAGCGCGCCGCGCAGTGTCACGCGCCCCGCCGCGTTGCCCCAGCGCGCCTGCGTCCGCTCGAGCACGCCCTCCACGTCGCCGTACACGCGGTCCTGCTCCCACAGCCCGCTGGCCTCGATGCCGATGCCGCGTGCAGGCTCGATGTCCACGCGCGCCGAAACGTCGTGGAACACGTACGGCAGGTCATCCGCATCCAGCCCGAGCCAGCCGAAGCCGTGCGTCAGCACATCGAGGTGCGAGCGCCGCGCGGCGACCACCCACCCGCCGCGCTCGCCGATGCGCTGATCCAGCGCCAGCTTCGCGCTCGCCATGGACACGTCCGCCACGCCCCGCACGCCTCCATTGCCGCCGGCCGGCCGCGTGCGCAGGTCCAGCACGCCTGCCGCGCCGCCGGCCACGCCGGCCGGCCGCACGCCCGGGTGGAAGAACACGGCGCCCAGGACCTCCGGCGGGATCGCGGACAGCACGCCCACCGCGTGCAACGGGTTGAAGAGCGGGACGCCGTCGAACGTCACCCGGGTGTGCGGCCAGGGCGAGCCGCGCGTCCACAGCTCCGCCGTATAGTCGTCCCGCGTCCCCACACCCGGCAGCCGATGCAGCGCCCGCAGCACATCGCCCTCGCCCAGCGTCACGCCATCCATCACGTCCGCGTACGTCAGCATGCGCGCGTCCGGCGCGAGGAACAGCGCCTGCCGCAGCCGCTCGGAGAGGATGCGCGCGTCTTCCGGTTCGGCCGGCCTCCCTTTGCTCCGCTCGAACAGCGACGCCGCACGCTGCTCCACCTGCATGGGCTCGAGCGCCACCGGCTCGAGCTCGAGGCCGACCGACACGCTCGCCGCCACCGGCTGCCGCACCTCGACTTCGAGGGTGGCCGGGCGGTAGCCCAGCCGCTCGATGCGCAGGCGGTAGCGGCCGGGCACCACGTTCGCGAACAGGTACGTGCCGCTCTCGCCCGTCACCTGCGAGCGGACCGGCACCGCCGCGGCCGTGCCCGGCTCCACGAGCAGGCCCGGCGACGCCGGCTCCAGCGTCACGACCGCCGCGGGCACCGGCAGGCCGGTGGCCGCATCCTGCACGCGGCCCGCGAGGGCACCCGCCGGCACCTGGGCGACCGCCTGTGTGGCCGCACCCGCAACGAGCAGGAGAGCGGCGGCGAGTGTCAGGGCGGAAGCCAGGGCGAGCGCGCGGCGGACCTGCGGCATGCGACGGTCGGGCTCGCGCGGGGCCGCCATGGCGGCCAGACTCGGGAGGTGTGCGTACGTCGTCATCGCTGATGAAACCCCTGGCGCCGCACTCTTCTGACGAGGCTGCAGCGGCAGATCGGGCGCGCTGTATACAGGCGGAGCTGGCGACGGGGTCCGCGCCATCGCATCGCGCCGTTGCGCGAATCGTTCGCGCTGCTGTCAGAAGCCGGAGGCCTCGCGGGTTGCACCGTTGGACGCGGACGGACCGCGTCGAAGTCGAGACCCGAGGCAAAGGAGCAGATCATGATCCGCTCGCGTGTCCTGGCGACCGCGTTGCTGCTGGCCAGTGGAGTGGCCGCATGCAACTCCACCGACGTCACCGACCCCGCGCCCGGAGGCGAGTACGGCGACGAGCTCGCCGCCGTCATCGCAGCGGCCGAGGCGACCGTGACCGCCGACTCGCCCGACCGCAGGCCTCGCCATCCGGTGTTCGATGAGCTCGCCGCCGAGATCCCCGGCTTCGGCGGGTTCTACCGGGCCGCGCGGTGCGTCGTCGTCGTCGTCCTCACTGACGAAGGCGACCCGGAGCTCGCCGTGCGCGTCGTGAGCGCCGCGCTCGAGCCGATGGCCAGGCGCGCTTGCCCGGACGGCCTCACCGTGCAGACCGCGCCCGGCCAGTTCACCTACATCCAGCTCCAGCGCATCCTCGCCGCCACGCAGGACCTGCTCAGCATCCGCGGCGTGGTCGGCATGAAGCTCGACTTCAAGATCAACAAGGTGGTCATCCTGGTTGCGTCGCGCGACACGGTGGACGAAGTGCTCGCCGCGCTGCCGCGCGTTGGCGTGCCCGAGGAGGCGGTGGCGTTCCGGCCGGGGAGTGGTGACGGGAGGCGGGACCGGGCCGGGTCGCGCGGCTGAGCGCAGCCGCTTCTCCGGTGGCGATCGGCGGCCGCGCGCTGCGCAGCGCGGTGCATCCACCCGGATGCCGTGATGGCCCGGGTGGATGTTCACATCATAACCGCGGGCCGGCCCGGCGCCAAGCGGTGCGGGATGGTGGGTGCGGGTTATCGGGGGCTCCGTGTGAGCTCTTGTGCGCGCAGGCGTGGCGGCACGCCGGCGCGGTCGGGCTCTCGCGTTCCCGTTCCGGAAGTGCGGGGTGAGGGCTCTGCCGCATGGGGTGCTGGGGAGGGGCGCCTCGTGCGCTCGGCGCTGCGCGGTGGTCGTCCTCTGCGCTCGAGCGCGACGAACCTCCAATGTCGTTGGCACTGCTGGCGCCGTAATGGAAGTTCGCCGCGTTGCGCGCGGTCAACTTCCAATGTGCTCGCGCCCGCGGCGTCGCGTCGGAGCTTTGCCGCGTGCGGCGCGGTGAAGTTCCAACGCCCTCGGTCCCGGCCCCGCGAGACTGGAAGTTCGCTGCGCCCAGAGCGCCGC
>Ga0207873_1001658_pt1 | contig 20496 bp, 20 predicted proteins | sample BGWIniCompost_FD_187373 | JGI IMG/M metagenome (GOLD analysis project Ga0207873, IMG submission 187373) | Cellulose adapted compost microbial communities from Newby Island Compost Facility, Milpitas, CA, USA - BGW Initial Compost (SPAdes)... ...
TCCGGTGCCTCGCGCAGACTTGGCTGGATCGCGCGGCTCACATGCCGCGCGGGAGCTGGGACCGTGAGCGGCTGGTCACGGCTGCCAGGCTCAACCAAGCACTCGCCAATTTGATCGAGTGCTGCCAAGAGCTCGCGAGAGATCCAACGGCTGCTCAGTTACCGGGGTGCCGCTGGCGTTCTGCAGGGACGGTTACGCCCGCCAGTTGTTCGGATGAGAAGCGCGCCTCGTGTAAGTGCCAAACATGATCAGCGCCACAATGCGGACAGCGCGATTTCACCTGAATATCCGATAATCTCAAAAAGCTAGCTTCATCGATCTCGATACTGGTTCCGTACTCCAGCCGAGTCACAGGACATTTAACGATAATCGTGCCCATGGCAGAGCCTCCCGGGCAGCGAACAAGGCAATCTTAGGCATACTATCCCGGGCCATCATTGCCTCACGGTGGCCGCGCGCATTGATTGGCATCAAAGCGAGACACCGGAGACGCCGAGCAGCCAACGAAGCAAGCGTAGGGATATTCACTGCCACGCGCAAACGAACTAGCGAAAATGCGGATCAATTCTTTGTGCAAAATGGAACAACCATCTTCGCTCCTGACGCGTGTACGTTCGATCCGGAAGACTTTACTATTTTCCGCTGCTTCCTAACCGGGACGGTGCGGAAAGCACGACAAGATCTGATAATCGCTATCAAGAAATTCTGCTTACTGTATTATGCTGGCCCGCCGACATCAGTTTTCGGCGGCATTAGCTTCGTCTGTTTGTGAAAGCATATTGGTAAAGATAGCTTTCGCTGGAAACTATCAGCTATCGCTTCAACTTTTAGACGAACTCCATCTAGTGCAGGCGCTTCGAGACAACGAGCTTCGACTGAGCCCGAGCGCTCTTGCGCTGACTTTGGGAAAGGGCAGGCGATCCCTCGTGTGGAACCAGGGGGAAGCAGCACGATTGAAAGCATTAGGTTAAGTCACGATATGAGGGCGCGGGAGTAAGCCCCGGGAGAAGCAAGCGGATCGAGAACACCATGACAGACGTCACTCCGACAACCCCGATGCAGTACCTCGACAGGGCCACGAGCCGTCTACGCGAGATAGGGTTGATGCCGGCAAAGGTGGAACCTGCACCGATCAATGCACTTCTGGAGAAGATTTCGGACCTCGACCAGGATCGGATTACGTTGATCGCCCGCACGCTGGGGCAGGCCGAGGTGTTCAACGAAGTCGTGCGGGAGCAAACCGCTAAGATGGAGATCGGCCAGCGGTACCAGTTGATTACGGACGGCTTCAACTCGATCCGTGACGATGCGAAGCGCCTTGTGGATCAAATCAGTGACGGCAAGCTCGACTTACTGGAGCGCGGCAGCAACATCTGGATGAAGATCGTCCGAGGCGACATTGCCGACCGCTTCGAGAAAATCCGTCAAGTCTATCTAGAGGTTACTCGCGAAACCAAGAACCAGATCGAGCGGGAAGCGAAAATCCTCGAGGCCTACAGTGATTTTCGCGGGGCGCTCAAGCACGCGGAGGTGATGGCCCTTGAGGTCCTCAAGAAGGCTGAGGAGCAGCTCGAGGCAGCCCGCAAACGCCTGGATGAGGCCTCCGCCAAAGTCGCCGGCTTTACAGGCACGGACCCGGCTGAGCGCGCGAAGCTCGAGCTTGCCCGCGACGAGCAGCTGCGGCTCCTGCAGCATGAGGAGAAGCGCTACCAGATCGCGAAGGACCTCGCCGATAACTTAACCATCGCATACAACACGTCGGAAGTGATCATGGCCAGGCTCATGCAGACAACGTCTGCCAAAGAGCGGGTCTATGGGCAGGCCATCGCCTTCTTTTCCACCAACGACAGCGTGTTGACCGCACTCAAGGCCTCCTTCACGGGTGTCTTCGGGCTCCATGAGTCCACGAAGACGCTCGAAGCTATGAAGGAGGGCATGTCGAAGAGCCTCGAGGATCTGGCCAAGATCGGCGACAAGGTTCAGGAGGAGGCCATACGAGCCGGGTACGGGCCGACGATCCGCGCCGATGCAGTCAAGCAGCTCGTCGATAGCGTGATCAACTTCCAGGAGCGCTCGCGAGAGATCATTGCGGAGATGCGGAAGCTGGCCACTCAGAACTCGCAGGATATCCGCGAAGCTGTGGAGGATGGCAAGCGGCGCATCGCCCGCCTCGCAGCTGAAGCGGAGGTCTTGCCTGCGCTGAGCTAGCTCGAAGGTCCAGGGGGCGAACGGTGGGCCACACTCCGCAAGAGCCCAAGCCGCACACGCTGGACGAGATCATGATCGCGATGGACGTGGTCGACACGTTGCGTCATCGCGAGGAGTTGGTGCGCCGCGAGCTGGACGACGAAGGGCGGGAAGCGGAGTTGATCGCCCGGCTTCGGGAAATCTATCGAGAGCAAGGGATCGAGGTTCCCGACCGCGTGCTCGAGCAGGGTGTCAAAGCCCTGAAAGATCAACGCTTCGTCTACACACCGCCACCGCCCTCGTGGAAACGCACTGTGCTCGAGCTGTGGGCGCAGCGTGACAAAGTCGGCAAGCGGATCCTCAAGGTACTGCTAATCCTGCTCTTGCTGGCTGGGCTCGCCTACTTTGCTTTGATCCGACCGGCTCAGGAGGCCCGCCGTCAGGCTCTCATTGAGGCGACCGAGACATTGCCTAGGTCGATCCGCGTCACCCACTCTGACATTCAGCAGATCGCGACGGAGGAGGCGGCGCGCAGCAGGGCCGATGCGCTGCTTGCGGACGGTGAGCGCGCCATCCGCGATGGGGACGTTCCAGAGATGCGCCGCATTAGTGCTGAGCTTCAGCAGCTGCGGGACACTTTGAGCGCAGAGTATACGCTAAGGATCGTCTCCGAGCCGGGCCAAGTGACCGGATTTTGGCGCCGCCCTCCGGGACTGTGGTCGCAGCGCAGCTACTACTTGGTCGTGGAGCCGATCACGCCCGACGGTCGCCGATTATCACTTCCCGTCCGCGATGAAGTAACTGGCGAGACGCAGACCGTCAGCCAGTTCGGTGTTCGTGTTCCCCGAGAGACCTACGAAGCTGTAGCCGAAGACAAGCGTCAGCACGGGATCGTGCAGCGGAACGAATTCGGCGTGAAGCGCCGGGGTCGAACGCAAGTCGAGTACCTGATGCCCTTCGAGGGCGGGACAGTGACGAGCTGGTAGCGAAGGACATCGGGCCCATGTGGACCGGACGACAGGCTTTCGAGCGCATCGAGAACGCAATTGTCAGCCTGCATCGCCAGGAGAACGAGCTCGACAGCGCGCTTGCGTCTGCGACAGCCGAGGCCGAACGGCTGCGTCGCGAGCGCAGTGAAGCCTTTCGGGAGCTGGCTCGGATCAAGCTGGACGAGATCACGGCGAAGCGTCTGGTCGAGGATCTCGACGCCGCTGAGGCGCGCGCCGTGCGGCTACTCGAACGCCGGCGCAGTGAGCTCGACCAAGTCGCGGCAGATCGGCAGGCGGCGCTTGCCGCACTCGAGCAAGCGGAGGCGGAGCGCAGCGCGGCGGCTGCCGCGTTGGAAGCCGCTATCGATGCCGTCGACGACTTGAGGGCGAAGGTTGCGGAAGAGATCCAGTCGTCTGAGGAGTGGCAACAGGCGAAGGCGGCCTACGAATCGGCGAGAAAGATCGCCGGGGCCGCCGATGCCAAAGCGGCTCAGTCTGAGCAAGAGCTCGCCGAAAAACGTAAGCCCTACGACGAGGATCCGCTGTTTTTCTACCTTTGGTCCATCGGCTACCTGACCCCGCGCTACAAGGCAGGGCCGTTCGCCCGCTTCATGGACGGTCTAACGGCAAAGCACATAGGATTTGCCGATGCCCGCCTGAACTACGCAATGCTCATCCAGATCCCGGAGCGACTGCGCGAGCACGCGCGGCTCCAACAGGAGATTGCGGACAGCCAAAAGAGGGCGCTTGAAGAAGTCGAGCGAAAAGCACTCAGCGCTGCGGGGGAGGATGAGCTCGTCCGCAAGATGGAGGAGGCACGGCGCAAGCTGGCCGAGGCTGACGGGGCCGTCGAGCGCGCCCAAGCGGCGCTTCGTGCAACCGATGAAAGGCGAGATGCGCTCATCGCGAGCTTGGAGGACGAGGCCTATCGCGAAGCCCTAAACATCATTGCAACGGCCGACGCGCAGGACCGCTTGGAAACGCTGGTCCAGGAGGCCAAGCGCACGCCCACGCCTGCTGACGACGCAATGGTGCAGCGGATCGGTGAGCTGAACGAACGCATCGAGCGGATCGATGCAGAAATTGCCGAGCTGCGGAAGTCGGCGCGCTCTATTGCGGAGCGGCGGCTAGAGATGGAAAGAGCGCGGGACCGGTTCCGCAAGTCCGGCTACGATCATCCGGACGTCATCTTCGACAACGAGCTGGATCTGGAAAGAATCCTCGGTCAAATCCTGGGAGGCGCCGCAACTGGCAGCGTGCTTTGGGACATTTTGCGTGCTGGTTTCGGCCTGCGATATCCGGGCGGCCGGCGCCGTTCTGGTGGCCTCACATTTCCCTTCCCGTTCCCGATCCCGATGCCCGGACGACACGGAGAGACGGGTGGTGACGAGTGGCGCCGACCTGACTCTCGTGGAGGCTGGTTTCCCCCTGAGGACGCCTGGGGGAAGAGCCGTCCGCGGTACGACGATGACGACGACGATGATGATGACGAGAGGCATCACCGTCGCGGAAAATGGGAAACTGGCGGTCGTTTCTGACCGGCGTCCAGAATTATCGAAGATCAAGACTTCGAAAATCGGCGTCGAAGTCAAACCTCGCTGAAGATCGTCCTGTAATGGCTGGCCAATTTGGCACGTGTGTGGCGCTAACACACGTGATGTCTCCTTCCGTTGCCCATCTTATTCTTAGTCGGCATCAAGACGATCTCAGATTAATTGCCTAGATACTTTGCAAGTCCCCAGCAGCAAGATCGAATATGTGATCACCCTGCGTTGTCTTGACGAAACGGTGGTTGAGTGCCAGCCTCTCCAAAAAACATAGTCTCTAATGAGACCGGCAACAGCGAGGAGACTGGTGCCGTCATGATGAGGAAACTGCCCGCGCCGGAGGTTGCAGCTCGTTTTCGTGCTCGGTCCGAGCAGAAGCGCAAGAGTTCAGCACGAGCTCATCGCCTAAGAGGCCGAACGGGGATCCGCTTCCGTGTGGCACAAAACGAAGTTGTGTCACAGTTTGCGGCATTTCGGCTTCCAAACGCGAAACCTCCCTTTCAATCCGCGGAATTGGCATGGAGCTTGCCTGAGCTCCATTGAGCGTAACTGGATCCGCGTCAGGAGGAGGGGTTGGTTATGGATCGGAGAGACTTCCTGAAAGCCGGCGTAGCTGGATCAGCTGCCGTCACCGGCTCACTTGCAGCACCAGCTGTTGTGCGCGCCCAGGAGACATTCACTTGGCGGATGACCAACGCCTATCCGCCAAATTCTCCATTCTACGTGGTCGGCCCGGGCAGCCCGACCGATCTCATCTCAAAAATTGAAACCATGTCCGGTGGGCGGTTGAAAATTCAGCACTTCGCTGCTGGAGAACTCATCCCCGCCTTCGAAGGGTTTGATGCCGTCGTATCCGGGACGATCGAAGCCAATGCAGCAAATTCGTATTTCTGGTCAGGAAAGAGCTTTGCTGCACAGTATTTCACCACCATGCCATTCGGCATGAGCTTCCTTGGTCACATGGCGTGGCTCTATCACGGCGACGGTTTGAAGCTGTGGCACGAGGTCTACGAGCCATTCAATGTCGTGGCTTTTCCGATCAATAACACTGGCGTTCAGATGACCGGCTGGTTCCGCGAGCCTGTCGAAAGCGTGGAGGACTTCAAAGGCCTCCGCATGCGCATTCCCGGGCTTGCGAGTCAGGTCTACGGCGCGTTGGGAGTTGACGCACGTGTTTTGCCAGGTGGCGAGATTTTTCCAGCTCTCGAGCGAGGCGTCATCGATGCGGCCGAATTCGTCGGTCCCTATCAGGACCGTCGTCTCGGATTGCACAACGCCGCGAAGTACTACTACACGACGGGGTGGCACGAACCGGCAACGACCGGCGAGCTCCTTATCGCGAAATCCGCCTGGGAAGCGTTGCCAGCCGATTTGAAAGCCATCGTCCAGACGGCCTGCATGGCGGCGACACTCGAAAGCGTAACTTGGTCGGAAGCCGTGAACGGTGACGCGCTTGTCGACCTCGTGGAGAACCACGGTGTGAAGGCATCAGTGTTGCCGAAGCCGGTGGTCGATCGTTTGCGGGAAGCAACTTTCGACGTGCTGGAAACCGAGGCGGCCAAGGATCCAATGGTGAAGAAAGTCCATGAATCCTACATGGCTTTCAAGGCCAAGCATGATCGCTGGGCCGCAGTCAGCGAAGGTCCCTGGCATGCGATGATTCTGCGCGGGTGAGTTGGGCCTTGTCGACCATTCTACGTATCTCGTCGGTACTCGAGGCGGTCGTTGATATTTTCGGCCGCCTTGCAGCATGGACCTGCGTAGCCCTCGTGCTGCTGGTAGCCGGCAACGTGCTGGCCCGTTACTTCTTCCACACCGGCACGATCTGGTTACAAGAACTAGAATGGCACCTGATATCGCCAATTGCGCTGCTGGGCATGAGCTACAGCCTCCTCAGGGGCGATCAGGTCCGTGTCGATTTTCTTTTCGAAAATCTACCTGGTCCTGTAAGGGCTGGGATCGAAATTTTCACGGGTTTTCTGCTAATCATTTTTTCGGTGGCGATCATCAAGCTATCGATACCGTTCGTCTATCAAGCGTATCGGGTTGGTGAAGGCTCGCCCAACCCAGGCGGGTTGGGCTATCGCTTCATCCTAAAGAGCTTCATTCCGCTTGGTTTCGGGCTACTCGCGATCCAAGCGGCCTGCCATATGCTACGCCACTCGATTATCCTGTACAGCGGACGATCCTGATGTCGCCAAACGAACTCCTGGCGATCGGCATGGTCGCCACTTTCTTTGGCTTGCTGATCATCGGAATACCCGTCGGCATGGCCATTGCGAGCTCGGCGCTCATATTCGGGTATCTTGGGTTCGGGCCGCTTCTCTTCAATTTGCTGCCGTCCCGCATCTACGGCGTCGTAACCAACTACACGCTCATGGCGATACCGCTATTCGTGTTCATGGGCGTTATGCTCGAAAAGTCACGATTAGCGGAAGAGCTACTCGACGTCATTGGCCATCTCTATGGCCGGATGGCAGGGGGAATGGCGATTGCGATCGTTTTGGTGGGCGTGCTGCTGGGCGCAGCTACGGGCATCGTAGGGGCCACAATCGTCACGTTGGGCCTCCTGACACTGCCGACGCTCCTACGACGGGGTTATTCGAAAGCAATTGCTTGTGGAACGATCTGTGCCTCCGGCACTCTCGGGCAGATTATTCCGCCGAGTCTCGTCCTCATCTTACTCGCTGATATCCTCGGCGAGTCCGTCGGAACAATGTTTGCAGCCGCCATGATTCCAGGGCTGGTTCTGGCCGGAATTTATGTGGTGACACTCATAGCGGTCGGATTGCTGCGTCCCGACCTCGTGCCTCCGATTGACGCCGGAGAGCGAGCGGCGATGTCTTCGAGAGAGCTCGCCAAGAAGGTCGTCATTGTTGTGTTGCCACCGCTTGGTCTGGTTATTGCCGTGCTTGGCTCGATCATCGGTGGGGTCGCAGCACCAACGGAGGCGGCCTCGATGGGGGCGATAGGATCGCTACTTATCGTGATTCTCGCGGGCAAGTTCTCTTTCCGGTTGCTCGACGAAGTTGCCCGCGCAACGCTCCTGATTTCGGCAATGGTGTTTTTCATCCTAATTTGCGCTCAGGCATTCGGCCTCGCCTTCCGCGGCCTTGGTGGTGAGCAACTCGTGGTGCGGATGTTCGAATGGGTGCCAGGAGGTGTCACCGGAGGTATCGTATTTTTGATGGCTCTGCTCTTCGTGCTCGGTTTCTTCCTGGAATGGATTGAAATCACTTACGTCGCAGTCCCGCTTTTCCTCCCATTTTTCATCCAGAACAATGTCGATTTGGTCTGGCTTGGCACGATGATTTGCCTGAACCTCCAGACCTCATTCTTGACACCTCCTTTCGGTTGGGCGCTGTTCTTTCTCAAAGGGGTAGCCCCGAAGGGCGTCACGACGCTCGATATCTACCGAGGCGTCGTGCCGTTTATCGGGCTGCAAGTCCTCGCACTCGTCCTCCTGTTCTTCGTACCTGATTTGGCAACCTGGCTACCGCGAGCAATCGGCTGGTAGGCTTCATCCCAAGGTCCAAGGACCCGCCTCGGTCAGCAGGCGAGCTGCAATTGCGGCTCGTGCCACACGCGATTGGATTACGGATCGATCGAGCTTGACGGAAATCTCCAGTTATGTAACTCAGCAGACAGACTAGAGCGATTTACTCTGGCGGCTTATTTCATACCGAAGCGTTGATCGTTCTGGTTGCAAAGCGAATTTTTTGCCAGATTGGTGCAGAGGCCCATTTATGGATATTTCTCGCCGGGATCTTTTTAAGCTGGCGTTGGCCGGGGGATGTCTTCACACTGTCAGCTCAGTTGGGTTCGCGGCACCTGCGCTTACGCAGAGCGAACCGTTGACGACGGTTGCCTTGGACAATGGACTGCGTGTCCATTGCTATCGCAACGCATCCCGGTACATCAGCGCGGCTCTGATTCTGCGAAGCAAGGAAATCGGTGCGCACGGCGGCTTGGCACATATTCTGGAACACACATCATTCACCGGGGCTGCTGGCAATATGACCGCCGCCGAACTGAAGCAGAAGCGGCGGGCCTTGATACAAGACAGCAACGCGATGACCTCTCCCGGAAAGCTGGAGTGGTACGCGACGTTCCTGCCGAAGTATGCCTCTGAGGCGCTTCACTTGCTGGCTGTGACGTGCCTCGATCAGAAGTTTGACCAGGAAACTGTCAAGAGCGAGGCACGGGTCGTCTTGGAGGAGCTGCTGCTGGATAAATACAGCAGCGAGGGGGCAATCAAGAGGCGGTTCAACTCGATCATCTACGGAAAAGACCATCCTTATGGAAACGATACGCTCGATTCGGAGTTGGCCGTCGCCAAAATGCCCGTCCGCAAGCTGGCAGAGGAGCTACGACGCTATGCGGACATGATCCGCCTCCCCGCCAACATGGATCTTTTTCTCGTGGGCAATGTCGAACCCCATCAAATATGCGACTTGGCGAACGTGCATTTTGGGAAATGTCCGTATGCTTCTGGACCGATGTTGAACGTTCCGCGGGTCGAGCGGACCCGCACCCACACGAGAATGTCCGGGATAGCGAGCAACCTCAGCCGTCCGATGGGGGAGATCCGGATCGCGTGGAATACAGGTGTCGCGATCGGCGATCCCGATGCCAATGTTCTGCTCGCTCTCGGGGAATATCTGAACGAGCTTCTCTTTTCCGAGCTTCGGGAAAAGCATGGCGATGCCTACTCCCCTGAAGCAGGCTACGAACCGGACAGTTGCAGCGGAATTTTCTCAATCGTCCTCACCACGCGAAAACCTTTGCGTGAGGTGGAAAAACGCATATTTTCCATCTTGGAACGAGTCAAAGATCACATCGATCCGGCGGAGCTCGAGCTCTACAGGGATCGCTGGGAGCTGAAACGCCTGAAACTAGTGGAGAGCAGTGAGTCTACTCTGGAAGCCCTGGTCGCGCGGCTTGTCGAGGGGTGCGCACTTGAAGACCTAGCCATCGAAAGAGTTTCAGCCGACGAGATGGTCGCAGCCGCTCGCAAGTATTTTCCGACTTATAAAGGCGGATACGTTTGCGTCAATTTAAGGGGTATCTGATTCCCCGCAGCCTCTTACTCTTAAGTCCGCAGTGGATTGATCGCAAACTGGAATCCCATCCGCTCCAATCGATTTTGGGGGAAAGCGGTAGCGCTCCTGCCTGGAGGAGCTAACTCTATGCTCTTCATCGAGTGATCTGCGCCAGGCCGCTACAATCTGCATCTGCGAACTGGGGCTTGATCACAGGCCGACTTCCGCTTACCCAGCTCCTTGGCAGCTTTTGTTGGCGCGTAGGAATGGACGAAGAGATGAGGCCTTTGGACGGCTTGCTCGTTCTTGATTTTTCGACCTTGTTGCCAGGGCCGTTGGCGACGCTGCTTCTCGCGGAAGCCGGTGCGGAGGTGGTCAAGATCGAACGGCCCGGCGTGGGCGACGAGATGCGGCGCTATAAGCCAAGCTGGGGTCCTGAAGGTGACAGCGTCAATTTCGCCCTCCTCAATCGCGGCAAGAAGAGCATCACTCTCGACCTCAAAGATCCAGATCAGAGAGGAAAACTCGATCCGCTGATAGCCCGCGCGGACATTCTCGTTGAGCAGTTCCGCCCTGGAGTCATGGCACGATTGGGCCTGGATTACGACACACTTTCCAAGGTTAACCCGCGGCTCATCTACTGTTCAATTACTGGCTATGGACAAGACGGTCCGAAGCGCGACATTGCGGGCCACGATCTCAATTACATCGGCGATGCGGGATTGCTATCTCTCTCCATGGGGCCGAGCGACCGGCCAGTTATTCCGCCTGCTCTTGTCGCTGATGTCGCAGGAGGGGCATATCCCGCAGTCATCAATATTCTCCTTGCGCTTCAGCAGCGCGAGCGTACCAGCCGAGGCTGTTACCTCGACGTGGCTATGGCCGAGAACGTATTCCCGTTCATGTTCTGGGCCTTAGGAAAAGCCTTTGTTGCCGGGGAGTTTCCGGGTAACGGAGATGATCGCTTGACCGGGGGGTCGCCGCGATATCGGCTTTATCCAACTGCGGATGGAAGGGTGGTGGCGGCAGCGCCACTCGAGCAGAAATTCTGGGAGAACTTTTGCGACGTTATTGGCCTTGAGTCCGAGCTGCGAGACGATTCGAGGGACCCTGCTGCAACGATTGCCCGAGTCGCGGAGCTGATTGCAGCTGAAACCAGCGCCACGTGGGCGCAACGCTTTGCCGGGCGCGACTGCTGTTGCTCGATCGTGGCGACGTTTGCCGAAGCGCTCAATGATCCGCAGTTCAGATCCCGAGGCCTTTTCGGACACCCTTTGGCTGGGCGAGACGGCAAAACCATCCCTGCGTTGCCGGTGCCCATAGCGCCTTTCTTCCGGGGAGAGCCTGCAATCCCAATACCTGCACCAGCTCTAGGTGCTCACAATGAGGAGTATTTTTGAATGAGCAGCGTGTTGCTGGTTGAGCTCCAGAGCGACCGGAATGATGTCCAAAACGACCCTTCTGTCGAACAATGTCGGAACAAGTCCAATCCTTGACGGGTGCGCTTAGTTTTTCCCATTGAGTCCTTTTTGCAGCGATTCCGTCTTACATACATCTGTGGCAGGACGGGGTTCTTTAGTGGACCTAAGCTCTCTTTCTAGCCCGGGACTCGGCTACTTGGTAGCTGGGTAAGACGGCTCATTAATTAAATTATAGTGACAACCAACAACCTTATACGCTGCTATGATCTTGTGCGGCCACAATGTCGTGCAACCTTCGGTCGGTCCCGACAACAGTGACGCGTTAGAAGCTTAAGGAAGGCTGCAGAGCAATGGCCAGCGCAAGCACCCGTTGTTGTGAGGCTTGCTGCTCAGTTTATGAGCGCCGAACCGTTTGGATTTCCTCGCGTGACAAGGGTGAGAAACGCTGTGAGGTTTGCGGCGCGCTGTTGGAAACGTGGAACGGTCTAAAGCTGCCAATATTTAGACTCTTGAAGCGAGGTAGCCGTCCGACACAATAGCTCGAAGAATCCGGCTTGCGCTGTTCTCAGCTGCAACCTAAACGGTCCAATTTTGTTGGCAGTAGCGATAATAGTCGCTGTTATGAGCAGTCGAGCTGAGGTCGGATGACGTTGTTAACTGTGAGAGGAAGATTCGCCACGTTCAATGGAGGCGCGCTATGGTTCTTCCGGCTGAATATGTTTGGCTCGAGCCAGTGCTCGTTGCTGCGGTGATCGTTTTCATTATCGATTTGATCGGAAATTCGATCACGTTTAGCAACCGTTTCGCCAATGCTTTGGCGACCGCAATCGTGTTCGCGGTGATTTTTGGTGCGCTGGTCTATTACGGCTACGCCAGGGTTGCGATTGAGATCACAACATCTCCAAGCGCCGCAGCACCATCGGTCCAGTAGCGTCTTCCGTACGCACAGACCGGAGGACGTCATGCAGGGACGGCCCCGGCACATCCAGATTGCGGCCGGCCCAAGCTTTCCGCCCAAATGCAAGCGCCTTCGCGGCGTCCTGTCCGTTGAATGCGGATCAATTGGATGGCAGAAGAGGCGTCGGCAGCCGAGGCACGGCAGAGGCTGTGCAGCGGTCGCTTTCCTCTGAATGAGCGCTCGACCGAACATGGAGATGACCTCAACTTCTACTCTCACGAGGCCAGCGGATCGCGATCGCCATATCGCGCTTGGCTTGCGTATCAAATACCTTCGTCGTAGCCGCGGATTGCGCTTGAAGGACGTCGCTGACCTCGCCGGCTGCTCGGAAAGCATGCTGTCGAAGGTCGAAAACGGCCAATCCACTCCCTCCATAAACATGCTTCACCGCATTGCACGGGCGCTCGGCACGTCGATCGGCGAGCTCTTTACCGAGCTCGACGACCGCAAGGTTCATGTGCTGCGCGCCGGGACGCGGCCGGCACTTTCCGAAGGTGCGCCACGCCGGGGTAAAGGCATTAAGCTGGAGAGTCTTACGCCGTTCATTCTCCGCGGGCTGCTTCAGGCGCAATTGCACGTCATCGACGTTGGAGGTGCCAGCGATGGCGCCATAGAGCACGAGGGTGAAGAGGTCGGCTATGTGGTCGAGGGGCGCCTGGAGCTGACGGTCGATGGCGAGTCGGTCGTGCTTGAGCCTGGAGACTCTTTCTTCTTCGAGTCCACCCGACCTCACTCCTATCGCAATGTCGGCGATACGGTTGCGCGCGTCGTCTGGGTGAACTCTCCGCCGACCTACTGAGCAAGTTGACGGAGACGAAACCCGCTGATCATCAAGAAAGTTGCTTGAATGGTAGTGGGTGCGCGCTAAGATCCAGCGGCAGAACGATACGCGCGCCGTCGACCTGAGCGCAGCGCGCAACGTCGGGAATTCCAGCGGCAAGACATGGGAGGAGACATGGCGCTGCTCAGTGATCGACTGACATACGAGGCTATCGTTGACCGCCCGAAGCTTGTTCTGCCGGGCGGAGCGCGTATGGCGGTTTGGGTCATCGTCAATGTCGAAGAGTGGAGCATCGAGCGGGCGCAACCGCGCACCGTGCTGCCTCCTCCGATGGGCCAGCCGCTAATCCCAGACGTTCCGAACTGGTCCTGGCACGAGTACGGGATGCGCGTCGGCTTCTGGCGGTTCATGTCCGTGCTGGAACGCCACAAGATCACTCCGACTCTCGCCATCAATGGTCATGTCTGCGAGAGCTACCCCCGCGTCGCTGGCGCAGCACGCGAAGCCGGTTGGGAATTCATGGGTCACGGCTACGTGCAAGGGCCCATGCATCGCGTGGAGAACCAGAAGAAAGCAATCGAGGACACTATCGAGGCCATCCGCAAGTTCACTGGGAGGCCGCCACGTGGCTGGGAGAGCCCAGGCCTCACGGAAACCGAGGAAACACTAGACCTGCTGCGCGGAGCCGGCATCGAGTACGTGGCTGACTGGGTGGTCGACGATCTCCCCACCCAGCTTCGGACTGCGCACGGTCCGATGATCGTCGTTCCTTACACGGTCGAGACGAACGACATCACTATTTATGCTCTGCAGCACCACCGCTCCGATGAGCTGCTCAACCGCGGTCGCGAGCAGTTCGATCAGCTATATCGCGAAAGCGCAGACAACGCCCGGATTATGGCGATCAGCATTCACCCGTACATCACAGGGGTGCCGCACCGAATTCGTTTTCTCGATGAGCTCCTTAGCTATATCCGGCAGAAGGAGGGTGTTGCCTTCATGACTGGCGAGGCCATCGCCGATTGGTACCGCGAAGCGATCAAGTAAGGCACACGAGGGAAGCTGTACTCATTGCTGTCCCCGGGGCAAGCGCTGGTCATCTCGTTAATGAGGGCTGTCTGAATAAGGCGGCCGCCTCCGCCCTCGGTCGCGACTGTTACGTGTCTACGGACAGGTGATCGCGGCAAAGACCACGCCTGCGAGGGGTACGCAGGAGCTTGCGATGGACGCCGGTCAGGACGAGGCCGTCGAGTAAGAATGTGCCAGGTCAAAAGAGAGGGCCGCAAAGCTCTTAGTCGGGAGGAAACATGGCAATGGCGCCAGGGTCGCGCAAAACCATCCGTGTAGCAACATTCGACGGTCCGGGCGCTGACCCCGTGATCAGGGAAGTGCCGTGGCCCAAGGTGCCGCCCAAAGGCGCGCTCATCCAGATTGCAGCGTGCGGCGTTTGCGGCACGGATCAGCACATTCTGAAAGGCCACTGGCCGAAGCCGCTGCCGTGGCCTTTCACGCTGGGGCATGAGCTCGCCGGCGTCATCGTCGAGATCGGCTCTGAGCTGAAGACCGATTTCATGGGTAAACCCATTGGCGTCGGGTCGAAGCTGATGCTCCCGCCGCTGATGCCGTGCGGCTTCTGCGATTGGTGCAAGCACTACCCCGAGCACGCGAACAAGTGCCTGACGCCTGTCTACTACGGCCGTTACATCGGTTTCGAAAAGCCACCCCATCTCTGGGGCGGCTGGGCCGAGTACGTTTACGTCGATCTCGAGGAGTTCCCGGGTACAAAGATCTACAAGCTCCCGGACGACATGAGCCTGCTGCTCGGAACGCTTTCGGAGCCGCTCACATCTTGCATCCGGGCGTTCAATCGCGCGGTGAAGGTGGGCGGGTTCAAGTGGAACGACACCGTCGTAATCCAGGGAACGGGGCCTATCGGAATTCTGGCTATCGCCGCTGCGCGCGAGATGGGCGCCGGGCGCGTCATCGCCGTCGGAGCGCCAGAAGAGCCGCGGTTAAGGCTTGCGCGTGAGTTCGGGGCGGAGGCGACGGTCAATATAGAGGAGGTGACCTCACCCGAAGAGCGCATCAAACGCGTGCGGGACATCGTGGGCGGCTATGGGGCCGATCTCGTCATGGACTGCTCAGGCCACCCATCAGCTGGCCCCGAGGGCATCGAGTTCCTCAGGGACGGTGGCACCTATGTGGAGATGGGTCAGTTCACGGATGCAGGCAGCATCATGACGAACTGGCATCGCATCTGCGCTAAGGACATCAACATTCTCGGCTCCTGGGCCTTCACGGCGAATGACCTGCCCCTTGGCATCGAGATGCTCTACAAGGCGCGCGACAAGTATCCCTGGCGCAAGATGCAGACGCTGTTCCCATTCACGGAGCAAGGGATCAAGGACGCCATTGCGCAAGCCATGGCGATGAAGACGGTCAAGTCCACGATTGTTCCGTTCGAGGAGCTTCTCTAAGGGGCCAAGCCATTCCGCTCAGCCCATCAGTTCAACGAGCGACCGGGCGGAGCTCCGCCCCGTTCATTGATCGGTAACCTTTCCCGCATCATAAGATTACCTTGGAGGCATCAGCAAAAAGCCACGATTAGGCTTCATCAGAAGCCAGCGTAGTCAGTTGTCAGTCCTCCGCGTTCCGGAGTTTGCGTAGGATGAGTGTAAGCAGAGTACGGACCATTCGAGCTGCCGCGTTCGACATTCAGGCTGCCATCTTTGGTCTCGTTCTGCTCCTTCTCGCCAGCTTCATTTTCCATACAACCCCTGTCTCCGCCGCACCTGCAGGCCCAAACGCGACCAACTTGCCGGCCACCCGTTTTGTGGTCTGGCTCGAGAAGGCTGTCGAGTTCGAGGTCCTCTCGCTCAGCAATCCGAACCGCGTCGTCGTATCTCTGCCGAACGTGAAGATGCGGCTGCCCAACGCAGCTGATGACCTGGAGACCGGGCTTGTAAAGTCGTTCCGGGTCGGACTTTCGGCGCCCGGACGCTCTCGTATCGTCATAGACGTACGCGCGCCGGTTGTCGTGAAGCGCTCGGAAATCGTCAAACAGGACCGTGGTCACCATCTCGAGCTGGATCTCGCGCCGGCTGCTTCGGCCCTCCACCTGGAGAAATCAAAGGCTGCCAAGCTCCAGTTGGTGCAGCCACCGTTGCCGCGCCCAGCCTCACGGCCGGAGGAGATCATCGCGCGCGCCTACAAGCCTGTCATCGTGATCGATCCTGGTCACGGCGGCCACGACTCCGGAGCCAAGAAAAACGGTGTCGTCGAAAAGGACGTTGTTCTGGCGTTCAGTCGTGTCTTGCGAGATAAGCTTGAGGCGACTGGCCGCTACCGTGTTATCATGACGCGGGATTCCGACGTCTTCATTTCGCTGGATGAGCGTCGTGAGATTGCCGAACGCAACCAGGCGGCTCTCTTCATCGCAGTTCATGCCGACTATGCTGGCGCCCATGCACGTGGTGCTACAATCTATTCTCTGAGAGAAAGCACTGCGCAGGCATTGCAGCGGTCCGCCAGCTCCGAGGTCGTCAACGCTGTGCTGACCAACGAAGAGTTGTCAGGCGTCGAACGGAGTGACGCGCGCGCCATCAGGTCGATCCTCGCCGACCTCGCAGCGAGGGAGATTGCCGTCAACAAGGAGCGCACCAATACGTTCACGCGCTCAGTCATCCAATTCATGAGCGTCTCCACCGAGATGCGGCCGAATGCCGATCGCGAGGCGAACTTCCGGGTTTTGAAGACGGCGAAGGTCCCGTCTGTGCTGATCGAGCTTGCTTACGTGACGAACCCTCAGGACGCCCGCAATTTGAAATCCAACGCCTGGCGGAACAAGGTCGCGGACTCGATCGTCACGGCCATAGACAACTACTTTTCGTATCAGATCGCCCGGCTACCGATGTGATCGTCAGCGAGTTGCCACGGGGGAAGACGGCGCAGAAGGCCGGCCCGAGCTAGCTTGGGTCGGCCTTCATTCATCTGGCCGGGGTCAAGGCAAGGCGCTCATCTGACTGAGCATTCTGAAACTCCGATCACGTTCGTACCTACCGCGCACAAGCCAGCCCGGCGGTCTTGGAGCTAGATAATACTTGGTGGGTGAAACGGTTTAAGTCGCCACAGAAGCACACGACACCACTCATCCGCTCGCCGGGCTGAGCTACCGGCCTCCAACTTACTCGGCCAGTGCCCGCGACGACGAAACCCCGAACCCCCCGACTTGGGAACGGACCTTGGATGAAGGTGCTTCGACATGGGTTGCTCCATCGTCTTATTGTGCTGCATCCGCACGCCGTCGAAGCCGCCCGCCACGAACGCAGTGCATGTGCGTCCGCCAGGGATCCCTCACCAGCTTCTTGTCGTGAAGAGGCAGCGGTAAAGGACAGGAGCGCGATGGTTCGCGCTGAGGGGTGTGACTGGCGCTGCGAGCGGCGGTCCCGTCCTTCTCCGCCTCGCGCCAGCCGGCGGTCCAGAAGGTGCCGGTTGTTGTTGTGACGTTCAGGCCGCAAGCGAGTGCCTTGAGCTCTGACGCGCACCTTCCTCCGCGGTCCGCCCAACTTGCCGGACCGCGGCGAGGTCGAAGACCTCACGGATGAATTGTAAGCGATTCGTGCCTAAGCCTGTGCAAAAACCTGCTCAAACAAAACCGGCCGCATCAGCGGCCGGTCTCGATCACGTCTTGAAGCTTACCTACGGAGGAGCTAGTCGACGGCACTCTTCCGTAGTGCCGAACTTAGGCCGACGCACCTGCTGTGCCAGTAGCTCCCGCGGCAGCGGCAGCAGCGCTTGCTTCGCTTGACTTAGCGGCCTGCTGCACCGCCTTCTGCACCTTCTCGAAAGCGCGCACCTCGATCTGACGAATTCGCTCGCGCGACACGCCAAACTCCGCCGACAGATCCTCGAGCGTCATGGGCTCGTCCGACAGGCGACGGGCTTCGAAGATGCGGCGCTCGCGCTCGTTCAGCGTCTCCAGGGCCGACTCGAGGAAGGCGCGCCGATGATCCATCTCATCCCGCTCGATGAGTTCCTCCTCCTGGTCCGGAGACTCATCCACCAGCCAGTCCTGCCACTCGCCGGAGTCGAGCTCCGCACGGATGGGGGCGTTCAGCGAAGCATCACCGGCCAGGCGGCGGTTCATGGAGATGACGTCCTCCTCCGGTACGCCGAGCCGCTTGGCAATCGCCTTCACCTGATCGGGCCGCAAGTCGCCCTCTTCCAAAGCCTGGAGCTGGCCCTTCGCGCGCCGCAGGTTGAAGAAGAGTTTCTTCTGGGCGGCTGTGGTGCCCATCTTCACCAAGCTCCAGGAGCGAAGGATGTACTCCTGGATAGCGGCGCGGATCCACCACATCGCGTAGGTGGCCAGACGGAAGCCTCGATCAGGGTCGAACCGCTTGACTGCCTGCATCAGGCCAACGTTGCCCTCCGAGATAATCTCGCCGATCGGCAGGCCATAACCCCGGTAGCCCATGGCGATGCGCGCCACGAGCCGCAGGTGCGACGTGATCAATTTTTCGGCGGCCTCCGCGTCGGCATGCTCTTTCCAGCGCTTGGCGAGCATGTACTCCTCGTCGGGCTCCAGCATGGGAAAGCGCCGGATCTCCTCGAGGTACCGGGCAAGACCCATGGACCCGTTTGCGACTGTCGGCAGCGATTTCGTGACCATCTCAGTTTCAGCCGAGTATCAAACCACTATATTCGGCGGTGAAACTCGGTTGCCTCTTTCCGACCAACTCTTTAGCTTCGCCCAGTAGCGTGACCAGAGCAAGGCGCTATGGCCAAGCTATAGTTCCGCACAAGTTTTGTCATTGTGCGATGTCCTTAACTCACGGTCACACTACGGTGATTTTCGACGGAACGGTGTTCGGGGATTGGAGTTCCACTGCCCTCCACTTATATAAGTAGGCTTCATTATTTTTGCAGACCCGTCGTTATCCGTTTTTGCATCCCATTAACATTGCTGGTTCCGCTCCTGAGCGCATTGCGCAGCGTCAATAAATCTGGCGGGAGAGGACTCTCGAACCGCAGGCGTTCCCCTGTCCGCGGATGCTCGAACGCCAGAAGCGCTGCGTGAAGAGCCTGTCGATTCAAAGCCTTCAAGGCGGATCTCGCTTCTGGATTCAGCCTCCGCTCGCTTGCGGCGAAGCCTGCACCGTAAGTCGTGTCTCCCAGGAGAGGGTGGCCGACATGCGCCAGATGAACCCGGATCTGGTGCGTCCGTCCCGTCTCCAACGTAACTCTTAAACGGCTGACAGCGATCCTTCCGTCGGTGCCGGGGTAAGTTTCGTCGATCCGCCAATGGGTCACGGCGCGACGGCCTTGTCCTTCTCGGAGAACCGCGATCTTAGTCCTGTCCTTAGGGCTGCGGCCCAACGGTGCACTAATCGTACCCTGGGGGCGGTCGAAGCTACCCCACGCGAAAGCGATATAGGCTCTCTCCAGGCGGTTGTCTCGGCCATGCGCCGCGAATTGGCGCGCCAAGCCTTGGTGGGCCTCATCCGTCTTGGCCACCACCAGCAAACCGCTGGTGTCCTTGTCGAGCCGGTGCACGATGCCTGGTCGCATCACCCCACCGATACCCGACAGGCTCGGCCCACAATGTGCGATGAGGGCATTCACCAGGGTCCCCTTATCATGGCCTGCTGCCGGGTGCACGACCAATCCGGCGGGCTTGTCGATCACGATCAAGTCATCGTCCTCCCAAACGACGTTGAGGGGGATTGCCTCGCCCTGTGGTTCCGCCGGTTTGGGTGGCGGTAGCTCAACCGTAAGCTCTTCACCCGGTTTGACCCTTGCGCCAGGGTCCTCTATGGTCCCGCGCCGGTCGCGAACTCGGCCCTCCCTGATCAGCGCCTGAATGCGCGAGCGGCTTAGGTCCTCGAGCCGGGACGCCAGGAAGCGGTCGATGCGCTCGCCGGCTGCCTCGGCGGGTACCTCAACGCGGAGGCGTTCCGGCTGTCTCGTCATCGAGATCCTTTCCCGATCGAGGGTTGACGTTCATGGCGAAGGCCGATCCAGTCCCGCCCGGAGCTTCCGAGAGGCATTTTCCAACCGAGCACGACGCGCGGCAGGTGCGGATTCTCAAGTTCGTCGTCATTTCGCTTGGCGTTCTCCTTCTGGTGGGATTTGCTGTGGTGATCGGGCGGATCGCCTATCTCGCAACCCAGCCCGGCGGCGGCATCGGCGCTTCGTCCCCGTTGCATGAAATGAATGTGGTTTTGCCGGCTGGTGCTGTCATCGGCCAAACGACCGTCTCGGGCGACCGGATGGCCGTGCATTACACGTCACCAGCGGAGACTGGCATCATCGTCATCAATCTGACGACGGGTCGCGTTGTCAGCCGTATCGGCTTTACGCCTGAAGCTTCGGGGCAGCAACGGTGATGCTGTCCATCGAGATACAGGGGGCTTAGCCGGGAGAATCATCCACGGCTAGGCCATTTAGCCGCTTGATTGGCCGGGCGCGGTTTCCTATAGCATCACTATCGGCTGCCCCGTTCGTCTAGTGGCCTAGGACGCCAGCCTCTCACGTTGGTAACAGGGGTTCGAGTCCCCTACGGGGCGCCA
>Ga0207873_1001659_pt1 | contig 20484 bp, 15 predicted proteins | sample BGWIniCompost_FD_187373 | JGI IMG/M metagenome (GOLD analysis project Ga0207873, IMG submission 187373) | Cellulose adapted compost microbial communities from Newby Island Compost Facility, Milpitas, CA, USA - BGW Initial Compost (SPAdes)... ...
CTGTACTTTTTTAACATTTTTGCTGCAGCAAGTGCATACATTCCTCCCGAACCAATTGCCACAATCTGATCATCAGGTTCAATTACATCACCATTACCTGAAATAACCAGAGCTTTATCTTTGGAAATTACTGCAAGCATTGCTTCGAGTCTTCTTAAAAATTTATCTGTTCTCCAGTCTTTAGCTAATTCAACTGCTGCACGATTTAAATTACCGCGGTATTGTTCAAGCTTATCTTCAAATCTTTCCATTAATGTAAATGCATCTGCCGAAGCTCCTGCAAAACCGCAGAGTACATTACCGTTGGCAATCTTACGAATCTTTAAAGCATTATGTTTCATTACAGTATTGCCAAGAGATACCTGACCATCGCCTCCAATGGCAGCCTCACCATCTTTTACTAAACCAAGAATGGTTGTAGATCTTATTTTATTTTCCATTTGCCCTCTGTAATTAATAAAATTTATTTTTTAAAAATTCTTAATGGAAAAAAACGGGGAACTTCATTTTTATATAGAATATATTGATCACCGAATTTTTCTATAAGACGTTTTTCCTCGTAAAATGATCCAATGTAAATGTATAATATAATACATATAAGACAAGTTAAATAGAAGAGTCCCATCACAGGTCTGAAAAGCAGAAATATTCCTGAAAAAAAGAGAAGGGGATGTCTCATATACTTGTAAGGTCCTTCAATTATAAGAGTCATCTTTTCATCAAGCTCGTTTATATTATATTGATTATTAAACCAGCGTTTTATCTGGCTTATACCTGTGAACTCCCCAATGTTAATATATTTTAAAGTCCAGACAATTCCTGCAAGAGAAATAAACTGCGGTAAAAGAATTATAATATCATAAGGATATTTTAAATCATAAATAATTAAATCAGGTTTAGGGAGAATAAAGAGTAAAAGCAGAAAAGAATTTACAGCAATAATATTGTACAACAATCGATAGAAAGCCATGTAGCTTCCTATTTTTTCTGCAATTATTTTTTTGAATTTAAATGATGCCAGAGCCGAATGCAAATAAGCGAATAATGTAAAACCAGCTACTATGATTATTACATCAACCGCATATAAAATCATATTTGTCTTCTTAACCTGGCAACAGGGAGCCTTAACTGCTCACGGTATTTGGCAACAGTTCTTCTGGCGATATGAATACCCTCATTGTTTAAAAGTTCAGCAAGTTTATCGTCACTATAAGGAGCTTTTTTATCTTCCTGATCAATTAATTCTTTTAGTCTTTCTTTAATATGTTTGTTAGAAACTTCTTCGCCCGAATCAGTTTTCAAACCTTCACTGAAGAAATATTTTAGTTCATGAATTCCCATTGGGCTTTGTACATATTTACCATTTACAACACGGCTTATTGTAGAAATGTCCATCATTATTTCTTCAGCAATATCTTTGTATATCATCGGTTTCAAATATTTGGGTCCCTTTTCAAAGAACTGATATTGTCTTTCAAGTATAGCCTGCATTATTTTCATTAATGTTTCTCTTCTCTGCTGAATGCAGGCAATAAACCATTTTGCAGATTCAAATTTTTCACGTAAAAATTTATATGTTTCTCTCTCCCTTGGATTTTTTCTGCCTCTTTTGTTTGAATTGAACATTTCAAGATAAGTTTTGCTCAAAGTTACTGAGGGCATACTTTTATCATTAAGAGTAATTACAAAATTATCATCGACTTTTTCAATTATAAAATCAGGAGATATCTGATTTAATTCGGCTGATTCAATATTACCTTCGCCAGGTTTTGGATTTAATTTTTGAATTAAGTCAATTGTAGCTTTTAATGTTTCATCGGAAAGATTCATCTTCTGTTTTATTGCATCGAATCTTTTTTTTGTAAAATCATCAAAATTTTCTTCAAGAAGCTGACGTGCAAGGTATTTGTAATAAGGATCAAAATCCGAATGATTTAATTGAACAAGCAGGCATTCCTGTAAATTACGAGAAGCAATTCCTACAGGATCTAAAGTTTGTATTTTCTTTAAAAGGTTTTCGGCATCTTCCATCGAAATATTTATATGGGCAAACATACTCAGTTCATCAACAATATCTTTCAAGCTTCTTTTCAGGTACCCGTCATCATCAAGATTACCGATAATTTCTTCAGCGAGAGAATACATGTTCTCATCAAGGTCGAGTACAACTAATTGCTTGATCAAATGTTCACTTAAAGTTTCTTTTGCCGGGGCAACCGGTTGATAGATTTCATCATCGCTGCTTCTGTTAACTCTGTCTCCGTTATCGAAATCAGCATCATTCATGAAATCTTCTATATCAAATTCTTCATTATCATAATCTTCAAACTCTTCAGTTTCCTCATCATCTTTCTTTTCATCCTGGACAAGTTCTTCCTCAACTACTTCTTCAAGAATAGGATTAAGTTCGAGTTCTGTTTTAATTCTTTGTTCAAGTGCAAGAGTATTAAGCTGAAGCAGTTTTTGATACTGTATCTGCTGAGGTGATAATTTTTGCTGCTGCGAAAGTCTTTGATTAAGTGTTAACATTTTGAGCTTCCGTAATTTCTTTAAGTTTTAAATACCAGTTATTTCCATATTTTCTTATTAAAGGTTCTTTTAAGAAATCTATTAGATTTATGTTTTCTTCATTTCCTTTTTCAAGAGCCGGGGCACATTCTTCAAACTTCTCATACCTCAAAACTTCGCCGCCAAAATCTGAAACTCTTATTGGAAACAGATAACAGGAAATCGGCTTTCTGAAATCTGTTTTGCCATCAATAAAAGCTTTTTCAATTCCACACTTTGCAATACCATTCTCATAAAAAACAAAGACACAAGCTCTGTTGTTAAAGCTTCTTATCATCAAATCATTATCTTTATTCTCATAAAAACCAAAAGAATCAATTTCCTTTATATGCGGGTCGGGAAGATAACTTTTAACTATCTCAAGTATATTTTCTATTTCACTTATCTCTTCCTTTAATAATGGAGCACCGTATTCACTTTCAAGGGTGCAGCAGGCACCTTTACATTTTATCAAATCGCAGGCGAAGTTTATTTTCACAATTTCCTTGCCAATTAAAATATTATCAATTTGAAGTATTTTATCAATATTCATTGGAATAATTTTTGTTACTAAGATAGTAAATTCCCGACAAAACCCCAAAACTTTCCGCTAAGGTTATCTTTCCAAAGGATTTATGACAAGTTATTACTCCGGCTTCTTTCCAAGATATTACAGAAAATGAATAGCATAAAATTGAATGATTAAATTATGGTTCTTATTCTTTTACCTGAAAAATGTTTATTTCAAAATTCGTAAGCTCCTCCGCATATCACCATTTAACACCTCCGGTAAAAAATTAAAAGAGCTTAATACTATATAAGTTTAGTTTTACGCTGTGTTTAACTGATTTTTTTTTAATAATGATAAGTTTATATTAACAATGCTTTATGTGTCGAAAGCAGCAGAAACGACTTCACACTTAAACTGGTATTTACCCGGACTAAAAGAAGTGGGAAACAAAAAACACAGAATAGACAGAAACCTGCTTTATAAAATCTGTCAGGCTGCAGGCTGGTCAGCTTATGCAATTCTTAGTGTTGCTGCTTTATCTCTTGTCGATACTTTAACCTGGCAGAAAATTCTCAGCATTATTTTCCTCTGTGCAATCGGATTATGGTTTACTCATCTTTACAGAAATCATATTAAAAGAGAAAACTGGATTGCCCTTTCGTTAAGAAAAATTATACCGAGAATTTTCACATCAAGCATTGTTATAGGTGTTATTCTATTTTCATTAATCTATACAGCAAATCAGGTTCTTGAAATATTTGATGCATCTGGATTTAGTCCTTATTCTATATTAATAGGAACAGTTTTTCTCAGCAGTGTAATTATTTTCTGGTCGGTAATCTATTTTGCTTTTCATTATTTTGAAAATTATAAGAAAGCTGAAATTGAATCTTTAATATGGGAGAATGCTGTAAAAGAATTTGAGTTAAGAACATTGCGTGCTCAGCTTAACCCGCATTTTATGTTTAATGCGCTTAACAGCATAAGAGCTTTAATTAAAGAAGACCCCCAGAATGCACAGAATGCTGTAACCAGACTTTCAAATTTATTAAGATATGCTTTAAAGATTGAAAGAGCAGAAGCTGTTCCTCTCCAGGAAGAAATTGAAGCAGTTGAGAATTATCTCTCACTTGAAAAGGTACGTTTTGAAGAAAGATTGAAATACAACATTAATATTGATTCTGAATCGGGAAGAGTTGATATTCCGCCAATGATGATTCAAACTCTTGTTGAAAATGGTATTAAACATGGAATATCAAAGCTGACAGAGGGCGGTAATATTTCAATTAAAACTGATTTGAACGGTTCCAATCTTAAAATAAAAATTATTAATACAGGACAAATAAATCAGGATGATTTAAAAAATTCTTCAGGCTATGGAATAAGCAATACCAAGCACAGGCTCAGTCTCATTTATGGTGAAAAAGCCCAGTTCAAAATTTCAAACTATAATGAAAAAGAAGTGCTTGCAGAATTAATTATTCCTGTAAAAAATTAATTCATTTCAATATCTAGGAGATAAAATGAAAGCTTTAATAGTTGATGATGAAAGACTTGCAAGAGTAGAATTAAGACGTCTGCTTCAGCCGTTTAAAGATATAAATGTTGTCGGCGAAGCAGTAAATGTTGAAGATGCTCTTGAGAAGATTACCCAACTCAATCCTGATCTTGTTTTTCTTGATATTCAGATGCCGGGTAAAAACGGTTTTGAACTTCTGGAAGAATTAGACAGTGTACCGACAGTTGTGTTTACAACAGCTTATGATGAATATGCTTTAAAAGCTTTCGAGTACAATGCATTGGATTATCTCCTTAAACCTATTGAGCCTCAGAGACTTGAAGAAACTGTTAAAAAAATTCTTGAAAGGGATAAGAAAGAAACTGTTCAGCAGGTTAGCAGTAATGTGTTAACTGATAAAGACCAGGTGTTTGTTAAAGATGGCGACAGGTGCTGGTTTGTTAAGCTTGAAAATGTAAGATTATTTGAATCGGAAGGAAATTATGTACGTCTTTATTTTGATGATAATAAACCATTAATTCTGAGAACATTAAATTATCTTGATGAACGACTTGATTCAAAATCTTTCTTCCGTGCAAACAGGAAACATATTATAAATTTAAAATGGATTGAAAGTATTGAAACATGGCTTAACGGCGGACTTCTTGTAAAATTAAGAGGCGGACATAAAATTGAAGTATCAAGGAGACAGGCGATTAAATTTAAAGACAGGTTGAGTTTGTGATTAAAAAGTCAAAAGTCAAAATTCAAAGTCAAAATAATGTAGTTCATTATGAAGTTATACTGTTTAGTTAAACAATTCCCAGGCTAAACCGAAACGGACTCCGCGTTCTCTCATAGGATAGTAGGGAACAATAAAGTATTCTTCTCCTAAAAGATTTTCCCATGAAAAATAAACAATCGCAGTTTGCTGAATTATTCCTGCCGCAGTAAAATCAATCTGGTATGCTGAATTAAAATCATCTGATTCAAAATCAAAAAATTTAAAAGCAAAACCTGTTTTTAAATTTAAATTATTATTGAAGAGAATATCCTTATAAAAAACTCCGCCGTTTGCATGCATTTTTATTTGTGGTGAAAGAGCCTCAGGTTCACCTTCTAACAAATTATAATTTATTCTTCCCTCAAAACCAATTTTCCAAACATCATAATTTAAACCAGCCGAGTAGCCTGTTATATTTTTTATTCGCGGCTCATCAATAAACAGAAAAGATATGTGAGGTGATGGCATAAAAGAAGTAAGCAATTTATTAATACTGTAAAACCTTATATCAGCATTTAAGTTTGATAATTTAATTTTTCCTCCAACTTCATAAACTGTAGTTTCATATTCATTAATAAAATCAAACTTGCTGAAGCCTGTATATAAATTAATCCATCTGAATAAATTAATTGTTATATCTGCACCTAAACCATTTTGCGAATTATAATCTGTTAACTTTGAATATTTATAGAAAATAGAAGGAACAATTATGCTGTCTAAAAGATAAATCGAAATCACAGGAGAAACAGAGAAAAGATTGTACTCTGCTTCAAGGTTATTAAAGCCTGAGATAGTATCTGTCCTGTAATAATTCAAATCTCTTTTTTCAAATGAAGCAAGAACTTCAAGTTTAATGTTCGGATGAGAATATGATTTCCTGAGAGAAGCGCCGGAAACATAATTTTTAATTTCATCTTTGGAAGGAATACCCGAATATCTTTCTCTCTCTGCATGATAATATAGATTAAAATCAGTTTTGAAATTGTTGAGGCTGACTAATCCTTTTAAATTAAATTTATCCCATTCATAATGCTGACGCAAATCAGGATTAATTACAGGTGCAAACAGCGGGTCAAACAATACACTGTTTATATCATTTGTAATTTTTGAGATACTATCAACGTCTGTTCCACCGAAAAATCCTGTCTCAGAATCAACAAGTGAATATGAACCAATAAGGTTAATTGAATTGGATAAAAAATATTTCAGTTTAACATTTGCCTGCCAGATACTGAAATCGCTGTTATCATATACTCCATCAAAATTCCTGTTGGTGATATCAAAATAAAAATTAAATCTTTTTAAGAAAGCTGTATTAAATATACCATCGACAAAAGCTTCGCCGTCAGGTCCTTCATAATATTTAATTCTCGTGTATGGTACAGTTGTAATAAAATCTTTTTCAATAAAATTTACTGATGTCAGATAATTATCATTTCCATAAAGAAATCCTCTCGGTATGGGGAGCACTTCTACAGAATCAATTGATTCACTCTGAATTAAATTTAAATCGAGAAATTTTCTGTACCTGTTATTGTGAAGGATTCCATTTACCAGGTAACCTGTAGAATTATTCCCATATAAAATTAATTCATTAGCCTGTCCTATCATTCCTTTATCTTTAAGGAAAGAAAAAGAGAGAGGAAGAAATATATCACCTGTGTACTTGTAGTTTAAAATATCAATCATTCTTCTGCTTACAAAAGTACTGTAATCATAAAGTGGAGTTTGATTGATTGGATAAAGAGTATCAGGCTGTGGTGTAAAAATACCGGTTGTATCTGCAATAATGGTGTCAGTTACAGTTATTGTATCACCAATGAATGTGTCAGTAGAAGTTGTATCAGTTTCCTGAGCAAAAAGGTTAAAGCAGAAAAGAAAAAATATTGCAGCAAAAAATTTCATTCAAAAAAATCTATAGTTAAAATCGACAAAGGAAAATATATAATTACCTCTAAAGCTACAAAGCAAAGCATCCGTTTAAGCTTTAATAACAGGCATGAAATGTATCACCATTAATAAAAAAAAATTTTATTCAATATGGGAAAACAATTTTGTTTATATAAAATAATAATTATTTTCACATCGGAATTATTAACCAATTAAACAGAGAGGTAAAAATATATGGCAGATAACAAACCAATGACCAAATCTCAGATAGTTAGTCATCTTGCAGAAAAAACAAAAGTGCCTAAAAAAACTGCAAGCCAGTTTTTAGAAGAACTGACAAAGCTTGCTTATAAAGAAGCAAAGAGATCTTTCACAGTTCCGGGTCTTGGAAAGCTTGTTGTAGTTAACCGTAAAGAGAGACAGGGAAGAAACCCTGCAACCGGCGAAACTATTACCATACCGGCAAGAAAAGCTTTAAAGTTCAGGATTGCAAAACAAGCTAAAGATGCTATCCTGCCAAAAAAGTAGTTTTTAAAACCATTCATTTATAAAAAAGGCGGAGCATCATCTCCGTCTTTTTTATTTACACTTCTATATTTATCTTCCTTCATTCCTTATGAAACTATTATACTCATATCTAAAGAATTACTGGAAATATGTTCTGCTTGCTCTTGTGCTTGCTTCCATAAACCAGGTATTTTCTCTTCTCGACCCTTATATCTTCGGGAAGATTATTGATAAGTATGCAACGAAATTTAATCAGTATTCTGCAGATGAATTTATAAGCGGTGTTGCTCTTTTGCTTGGAGGAATGGTTGGTGTAGCTTTCGTTTCAAGAGTTGCAAAAAATTTCCAGGACTATTATGTAAATGTTATAACACAAAAACTCGGAGCAAAAATTTACTCCGATGGAATAATGCACTCACTCCATTTACCATATTCTCTCTTTGAAGACCAGCGCAGCGGGGAAACTCTGGGCAAACTCCAAAAGGTTAGAACAGATGTTGAAAAATTAATTAATGCTTTTGTTAATACTCTTTTTACAACACTGGTAGGAGTAATTTTTGTTTTTGTTTATTCTGTGAATGTTCACTGGCTTATTGCTCCTGTCTTCTTTGCAGCAGTTCCTATTCTTGGTTTTATAAGTTCTCTTTTAAGCCGCAAGATTAAAAAACTTCAAAAGGTAATTGTAAAAGAAACTACATCACTTGCAGGTACAACAACCGAATCATTGAGAAACATTGAACTTGTTAAAAGTCTTGGTCTGGGTGAACAGGAAATTAATAGATTGAATTCTACAACAGATAAAATTCTTGACCTCGAACTTAAAAAAGTAAGATATATTAGAACTCTCAGTTTCTTCCAGGGTACTTCTGTTAATTTTTTAAGAACCAGTATTCTTTTTTTAATGCTTTATTTGATTTTTGCCGGAGAGATACAGATAGGACAATTTATAACATTAATGTTTTATTCTTTCTTTATATTCGGTCCATTGCAGAGCCTTGGAGAAATAATTAATATTTACCGTGAAGCAGAAGTTTCTCTTGATAACTTCCAGGAGATTTTAAAACTTCCTAAAGAAGCAAAACCACAAAAACCAGTTAAACTTGGTAACATAGATTCATTAAGATTTGAAGATGTAAGCTTTCAGCATCTTACTTCCAAAACAAGAGCACTTCAGTCAATTTCATTTGAAGTAACCAAAGGGGAAACAATTGCATTTGTTGGTCCTTCAGGTTCAGGGAAAACTACGCTTGTTAAGCTTCTTGTTGGTCTATATCAGCCGCATGAAGGAACAATTTTTTACAATGATATTCCTGCAGATAAAATTGATTTTGATGAACTCCGCAACCAGATTGGTTTTGTTACACAGGATACCCAGTTATTTTCAGGGACAATAAGAGAGAACCTTCTGTTTGTTAATCCCACAGCTACTGATGAAGAATGTATGGAAGTACTTGAAAAAGCAGCAGCTCAATCGTTAATGATAAGAGCAGATAAAGGATTGGATACTGTGATTGGTGAAGGTGGAGTAAAAGTTTCAGGAGGAGAGAAGCAGCGTTTATCAATTGCGAGGGCTTTATTAAGAAAACCAAACCTGCTTGTTTTTGATGAAGCAACTTCAGCACTTGATTCATTAACAGAAGAAGAAATTACAGAAACAATAAAAGAAATTTCATCAAGCAAACATTTAATAACAATTCTTATTGCTCACAGACTTTCAACCGTAATGCATGCAGACAGGATTTATGTTCTTGAAAAAGGAAGAATAATTGAATCAGGTCCGCATGAAGAATTAGTTGATCTGAAAGGTTTATATTACGCAATGTGGCGTCAGCAGATAGGTGAAAGACAAAACGGTTCCGCACACAATTTTGCAGAATTAAAATTCCGTAGCTCAGGACTCCAGTCCTGAGCATGATGTTGCAGGATTAAATGTATATTTGAAAAATTGCTAATTAAACATAGCTCATTTCGGGAGAAATGAGCTACGGGAAATACTTAAATAATTTTGGGGGTTAATATGATTAAAAGACATTTCCACCGGAGAAACCTTCCTCATCTGTACTACAATGAAGGAACATATTTTGTTACTTACAGGCTTTATGGAAGCATTCATCAGAATGAAATTGAAAAAATCATAAATGGATTTTGGAATTAAAAATGAAACCCCTTTTGCCAAAAAGATTATTTAAAAAATATGATGCTTTATTGGATAAGCCGGCAAATAGGATTCAGTTTTTATTAAAGGATGAAATAATGGAAATATGTAAGAAGTCGCTGCATTATTATGATGAAAAACTTTATAAATTAATTTGTTATTGTATTATGCCCAATCATATTCATCTTGTATTTGATTTAATAAGTGAAGAAAGAGACATTGGTCAAATAATGGGGTCGATTAAAAAATTTTCAGGAAGAAGAGCAAACATAGTTTTGGGAAAACAAGGTCATTTCTGGCAAGCTGAAAGTTTTGACAGATTAGTAAGAGATGATGTTGAATTATATTTTATAATCAAATATGTATTATTAAATCCTGTTAAAAATGGATTTGTAGAAAACTGGAAGGAATGGAAAGGCACTTACTGTCATCCTGATTATGAAGTTATAGACTAATTCCATCAATTGGCTTCCGTAGCTCAGTTCTCCAGAACTGAGCTTGTTGTAATTACAGTCTAACAAAAGCTCAGGACAGGAGTCCTGAGCTACGGGAATTTATTCTCAGTTGTAGGGTTTGTAAATTAGGTGCCATGAAAAAAAATATACTTCTACTGCTTCTCTTATTTTCTGTACACTCATTCCCGCAGCAAATTATTGAACTCATTAAACCGTTAAATCTTTCTTCTGGTGAAGAGAAAACTTTTTTAATCAGCGATCTGTTTTTTACTGAAGCTGACTATAAAGTAAAATTTTTTCCGGACAGTTCGCTTAAAGTATTTTATGAATCTGAAAAGGGAGAACTTAAAATTACTTCTCAAAAAAAATCCGGTTATTCAGTTCTTCCTTTTACTTTTTATGACAGTACTTATTATATCATTTGCAAAACAGAATATGTACAAAATGTTGTTTTCAATTTTAAACCTGATAACCCCATACAAAAAATAAATATGTTTGGAAATTTTAATGGATGGAACAGGGAAAATCTTCAGATGACTGATGATGATAATGATGGAATTTATTCAACGGAAGTTAAACTTGAACCCGGCAGGTATGAATATAAATTTTATGTTCAGTATGAAGGAAACGAAAATGCAGAAGAATTAATTGACCCTGCAAACCCTGATTCAATACCAAACGGGTTAGGTGGCTGGAATTCTGTTTTTACTGTTGAACCTTTATTTAAGGATAAATCATATCTTCACCTGCTTGATTATTCTTTCAACAATTTAAATGCTGAATTTTCTTTTTATTATGAATCAAAAAATGAAAATGATTTTCAGGTTATTGCTTTGATTGATAATTATTTATTCCCATCTGATTTTATAGAAATTGAAGGGAACTATTTTAAGCTAAATATTTCTTCCAATCTTCTTAAAGGAAAAAGGAAATTAAGAGTAGCTGTCGATGAGAATGGGCAAGCATCAAACATTCAAACTATTTTTATTAAAGATGGAAAACCTCTTACCAATGCCGACACAACCTGGTACGATGCAGTTATCTATTCGATAATGGTTGACAGGTTTAACGATGGTGATTCATCAAACAGTATTCCTGTTGAACATCCTGAACTTCTTCCTCAGGCAAATTATTATGGCGGGGACCTGCAGGGAATTATTAATAAAATAGATGATGGATATTTTACTTCTCTGGGAATAAATACACTCTGGCTTTCTCCTGTAATCGATAATACACCGAATGCTTACCAGGAATATCCAGAACCTCATCGTTATTATACAGGCTACCATGGTTACTGGCCCGTGCAACCTGCAAAAGTGGAAGAACGTTTTGGTGATTTAAATCTTCTTAAAGAATTAATTAATAAAGCTCATATGAAAGGAATAAAAGTTCTGCTTGATTATGTTGCAAATCATATTCATATTGAACATCCTTTCTGGGAAGAGCACCGCGATTGGTTTGGCACTCTTGAACTTCCCGACGGGAGAAGAAATTTACGTATGTGGGATGAATTCAGATTAACAACATGGTTTGAACCTTTTATGCCAAAATTTGATTATCAGAATTCACAGGAAGCTTTGGATGTAATGACTGATAATGCAGTCTGGTGGTTAAAAGAAACAGGTGCAGATGGTTTCAGGCATGATGCTGTTAAACATGTTCCTAATGAATTCTGGAGATTACTTACAAAAAAAATTAAAAAAGAATTCAGTGGAAGAAAAACATATTACCAGATCGGTGAAACATTCGGAAGTTATGAACTTGTCAGCTCTTATGTAAACAACGGACAGCTTGATGCACAATTTAATTTCATTCTTTATGATACTGCCATCCCCACTTTTGCAGGCACGGCATCTTCTTTCACATCTCTCGATCAGCAGATGCAGAAAACTTTTGATGTGTATGGTGTAAATCATTTAATGGGAAATGTAATTGACAGCCACGACAAAGTAAGATTTATGGCTTACGCAGATGGCGATGTTTCACTTAATGATGGTAATGCAATTGAAATCGGCTGGAACAATCCTCCTGAGGTTGATAACCCTGCCAGTTATGATAAACTGAAACTATATCTTGCATATACGATGACTATTCCCGGTTTACCTGTTGTTTATTATGGTGATGAATTTGGAATGACAGGAGCGGGCGATCCCGACAACAGAAGAATGATGAGATTTGATGATGAGCTTAATGAATATGAAAAAGAAACTCTTGAAGATGTAAAAAAAATTATTCATTTAAGAAATGAACATACTGCTTTAAGATATGGTGATTTCCAGACTCTTTTTGTGGATAAAAATTGTTATGCATACCTGAGATCAGACTTAAATGAAAGAATACTTGTAGTTCTTAACAAGAGTAAAAATGATAAAAAATTAGATATATTCATTCCGGTAACTTATAATCTTAAGAAAGCAATAAATCTCTTATCTGAGGAAGAAATTGTATTGAGTGATAACATCTTATCACTTGAGGTAAGAGGAATTTCTTTTATGATATTCAAACTGGAGAAATAATTATTTATGAAAAAATATTTTTTATTCCTTATAACTTTTCTCCTTTTCATATCCTGTTCAGAAAAAAATAATAATCAACCCAAAAGCGATTTGGAAATAAAAATGAATAAAATAGCTGAAGATTATGTTAAACTGATTTTAAAAATAGGACAGCACGACCCGGATTATGTTGATGCATATTATGGTCCTGAAGAATGGAGACCTGAAGAGATAAGTCATGATGGAAATGATACTCTCATTCACAAACAATTAATTGATGAAGCTGACAGACTTTTAGATGAGCTTGAAAATCTTTCAGAGTATAATGCAACACAGCTTGAAACTTTGCGCTACAGATATCTTTATAAGCAGCTTCTTTCAGCAAAGACAAGATTGTTTATAATTTCGGGAGGCGAACTGACCTTTGATGAAGAATCAAAAGCATTATACGATGCTGTTTCTCCTTCATATCCCGAAGAACATTATAATGAGATCCTTCAAAAGCTTGATAATATTCTTCCCGGTACAGGTAATATTTCAAAAAGAATAAATGATTTTAAAAATGATTTTGTAATACCAAAAGATAAACTTGATACTGTATTCAATGCAGCAATAGATGAATGCCGTAAAAGAACTCTTCAGTATATTAAACTTCCGCCTAATGAAAATTTTAAAGTTGAATATGTAACTAACAAACCCTGGGGAGGCTACAACTGGTATAAAGGAAATAGCTTTAGTGTAATTCAGGTTAATACTGATCTCGATATTTATATCGACAGGGCAGTAGACCTTGCTGCACATGAAGGATACCCAGGTCATCATGTTTATAATGTTCTCCTCGAGCAGGAGCTTTTCAGGAAAAGAGGCTGGGTTGAATTTTCTGTTTATGCTTTGTTTAGTCCTCAGTCTTTAATCGCCGAAGGAAGTGCCAACTATGGAATTGATGTAGTCTTTCCCGGTGAATCAAGAATAAAATTTGAAAAAGAAGTTCTCTTTCCTTTAGCCGGGTTAGATTCAGGTAAGGTTGATAAATATTATGAGATGCTTTCACTCTTATTTGAACTTGAATATGCAGTAAATGATGCAGCAAGAAATTATCTCGATGGTAAATTCAATAAAGAGGAAACAATAAACTGGCTGATTAAATATTCTTTGATGACCACGGAAAAAGCTGAAAAAAGAATTGACTTTATTGAGAGATACAGAAGTTATGTTATTAATTACAACCTCGGTAAAGATATTGTTAAAGGATATATTGAAAGAGAGGGAGGCACAGCAGATAATCCTGAAAAGAGATGGGAATTATTCAGGCATATACTTTCAACACCACAAACACCCTCAGGTTTGAGATGAAAGGTTTAACAGAGAGAGGTAATATTCAAATAATCTCTCTCTTCTTTAATTCTTCTACAAGCTGTTCATAATTTATAAACTGAATTGCATCCCAGCCCATTTTCTTTGCACCTTCGGCATATTCAAAAATATCATCAATAAAAATATGTTCTTCAGGCGGGAGTTTTGTGTATTCTTCAACTGCTTTATAAATTTTTTCTTCAGGTTTGCAGGCACCGACTTCATGAGAAAGAATTAATTTTTCAAAATAATTTATGAAATCATACTTACTCCAGGCATATTTCTGATGAATAATATTTGTGTTTGATAGAAGCACCAGTCTGTATTTCTTCTTTAATTCAGGAAGAAGAGAAACAACATCTTCATTTACTGTGAATATATTTGAATAAGCATCAATTAATGTTTCTCTGTTAACTTTATCATTTATAAATCCTGAAAGCTTTGTAAGAAATTCATCTTCAGAAATAAACCCGCATTCAAACCTGCGGTGGAAATCATAATTTTCTTTATATTGATCAAGAAATCTTTGCCCTAAACCTTTTTCTATTTTTTCAAGCTTGTTAAAAGCTATCATATAATCAAAAGGAATTAATACATTCCCTAGGTCAGAAACAATTACTGAATATTTTCTTTTTTCCATAAAAACTTTCTTTTTTATAAAAAGAAAATTTAATAATAATATTAATCTATCGGTTAAAGATTTCTTAAATTTCTGCAAAGAATTTTGCTCATACCGATTTAAACAATCTAACTGAATTAAAAAGGATTCTGCATGAAATCAATATTAATTCTATTCCTTTTCTTATATAATTATAGTTACAGCCAGGTACAGCTTGGTCCAATTGCAGGTGCTGTTACAGATACTTCGGCAGTTATTCTTGTTAAAACATATTCTCCAAAACAGGAAATTCAAATTGAATTATTTACTCAGCAAGATGTTGAGAATTCATTATTTAGTCAGAGAGTTCATTCTGAAGAAGAAAAATATAATTATGTAAAAATTAAAATTGATAATCTTAAACCAAACACGACTTATTATTACCGTGCGATTGTAAATGGTTATCCTTCAAAAAGATGGAATTCATTTAAAACTTTTCCTAACAAGGAATACAATTTTTCTTTCGGCTTTGGATCTTGTCAGCAGTCAAGCTGGGGAAAACCGGACCCGGAAATATTTCCTGTTATTGCAAATGATACATTAAGGTTTTTTATTCAGCTTGGCGACTGGACTTATCCGGATACAACAGAAAAAAAATACGGCTACCGCTATAATGAAAAGAAAGATCTCCTTGAAAAAAGTTATCAGTCAAAGTATAACAGTAATTATCCTTTTGTCTCCGAAGTACTTTCACAGATGCCGGTACTTTATGTTTATGATGATCATGATTTTGCTGGAAATAATTCTGCAGGCGATGATCCAGCAAAAGAAAATACATTATGGGCATATAAAAATTTCTTTCCTCATTATGAATTAAAAAATCCTGAAAATGGTATATGGCAGAGTTTTACTTTTGGTAATGTTGAATTTTTTGTTCTTGATATGAGAGCGCAGAGAAATCCGGGTGATGATGCTTTTGATGACAACGGAAATTTCAATCCGCCTTCCGGTCATTCTATCCTTGCGGGTTATGATATTGATGGTGAGAATCAAAAGGATTGGTTTTTAAATGCATTGAAAAATTCAACAGCAAAATGGAAAGTGATTGTGAGTTCTGTTCTCTTTAATCCTGCTTATGCAAAAACTACAGAGTTTGATTCACTGCCTAAAGATATTTACTGGCTTCCGGCTGATGCTGCAGATAAATGGGCTGGTTATCCGGAAGATATTAATGCAGTTTTAAATACAATTATTTCGAACAATATTAAAAATGTTTTTGTAATAAGCGGTGATACTCATTCATCTTTTATTGATGATGGAACAAATTCACTTATCCCTGAAATCGGTGCTTCCAATCTCGATGTTAGTAACTCAAATTTAGGAATAAAACTTAGAAGTCTTGGTTTGAATATCTGGAACCAGGGGACTTATGATGAAGAAGGCCATACTTATGGAAGAGTGCGTTTCTTTTTTAATGAACCTTCATCAAGGAGCGGCGCTAAAGATTATGCCTTACTTGAAATTATAAATAAAAAAGGAAAAGTAGTTTTATCATACAGACTTGATGCGGAATAAGTCCAGAATTAAAAATTAGAAATTAAAAATAAAAGCTAATCTTGTAATCTTTCAATCTTGAATTTTTTTAATCTTCTATCTCAAACTCCCTGTCAATAATTCCTGAATTAATTTTGATTGAACTGACTTTAAATTCCATGCTTTGTGCACCGATTGATTGTCTTATTGTAAAAGGATAGAGTAATCCTTCAACTTCATTATAGTCATCATAAATTATTTCCTGCTCAAACAATCCCATAGGAGAATTAATATACTTTTGTTCTTTTACTTTTAAGGAAGATTCAACATCATAAAATTGTGTCCATTTAATTCCCGAAGGTAAAGTCATTATAACTTTATAAGCATTTTTACCTTCGACTTTTTCAATTCCATCGAGTTTCATTTTAATGCCATAGTATTCAGGATCTGTTAATAAAGTAAGTGTTGATTCAAATTTTAATTTCTCAAGTTCTGAACCTTTAATCTCTTTTGACTCTCCCGCCATTTTCATAATTCCTTTTTCTCCGTTAAAAATAATTAATTGCTCGTTTGCACCGGCTTTAATCTGCTGTTTTAATTTGTTTGGTGCTTTCTGATAAGAGACAATAGTTACATTTATTCCCTGTACAGAACCCCTCATAACAGTTTTTCGGTCAACAATATTGTAAATTTTTTCTTTTCCTCCTATTGCATTTATATAATTCTGAATTACTGTTTCAGCAGTTAGTCCTTCCGGAATTAATGATTCAGTTGAATCATTTGCAGTACTAAGTGAATCCGATGAAGCATCAATGCTGTCGGGTAGAGTCTTTGAAAAAAGAGTAATTGATGATGCAATAAGAAAAAGAAAAAATAATTTGTACATAAAATCTCCGGAATATGTTTGCTCCTGCACAAAAATAATGATAATTACTTTTAATATTAAAGGAAAAAGAATAGGTTTATCATTAGATAAAACATTTCTTTAATTTTTAATTATGAAAATTTACTGCCTGATATTAACGATATTATTGAATTCTTCTTTATTTGCTCAAACATTTTCTGTAAAAGGTACAATAAAAGATAAAGTTTCCGGAAAAGCTCTCAGTTATGCAAATGTTAGAGTATTAAATTCAACATTAGGTACTTCATCAAATAATGAGGGTGAATTTGAAATAAGATTATCGCCGGGTAATTATATTCTTATTGCTTCATACATTGGTTATAAAACTGATTCACTTTCAATTAATCTTAACAAAGATATTGATAACTTAAATTTTAATCTTGTTCCGACAGATGTTATACTTCCGGAGATTGTAGTAAAGCCTGGAGAAAATCCTGCTCTTGAAATTATTCGTAAAGCAATTGCAAGAAAAAAAATACGTGATGAAAAAATTTCTTCTTACATATTTGAAGCTTATACAAAAGGAATTTTGCGTGCACCTGAGGATGCAGAAGGCGGTGAGGGTTCTGTGTCTATATCTGTAGGTGATAATGAAAACCAAGAATTGAGAATTGCAGGTATAATTGAAAATGAGAGTAAAGGATATTTTCTTAAACCAAATAATTATAAAGAAGTAATCATTGCAAGAAAGCAGACAGCAAATTTTCCTTCTTCAATTAATATTTTAACTGGTGGAAGGATAATGCAGAATTTTTATGATGATGAGGTAAGTTTTCTGGGTACATACCTGCACGGTCCTCTTTCAGATATCTCTCTTAATTATTATTACTTTTATATAGTTGAGACCGTGGCGATTGATAATAAAAAACTTTTCAAAATATTTATGGCTCCCGATGATGAAGCTGATCCCGGTTTTAAAGGATATTTATTTATACTCGATGAAACTTTTGATTTAGTAAAAGTTGATCTTACATTAAATCGTGCGGCAAACCCAGGTGGAATTTTCGATACAATAAGTGTAGTACAGCAATTTGCATTATATGATGATTCACTTTATATGCCTGTTGATTACAGGCTTTTTGCAACTGCGAGTTATCTTAGTTTAATAAGAATAGGATTTGAGTTAAACACAATTCTTTATAATTATGAAATTAATCCTGTTATTGATAATGATATATTTGGTAAAGCAATTATTACTGTACAGCCTGATGCTGATGAAAAAGATTCAACATACTGGGTAGCAACTCAAACAATTCCAAATACCTCAGAAGAAAAAACTGCTTATCACAGAATTGACAGCATAAAAAATGTTCCGAAAGGTTTCTGGGACAGGTTTTCATTTCTTTCAACAACAATGGAGTTAACAGATAATTTTAAAGTTACAGCCCCATTGGGTATCTATCATTTTAATGATGTTGAAGGACATACATTGGATTATGGTTTTTATTTTAATGATTTGTTTAACAGAAGATTTAATTCATCATTTGATTTTTCTTATGGGTTTGCAGATGAAAAATTCAAAAAATCATTTTCAGGAAATTACAGGTTCGGAGATTACAGAACATACAACCTTGAAGTAAATGCTTTCGACAGGATAAATGTTTTATTTGGTGAATCAGATGTGGATCCTTATTCAGAATTTGCAGAAACTATTTTAACTCTTTTCTTTAAAGATTCTCCTAATGATTATTATTATTCAAAAGGGTTTAATGTAAGATTATCCGGAGAAGTTTTTCCTGTTTTAAGTTTGAGTGCAGGTTTTCTTAACAGGACAGATAACAGTGCAATTAATAATTCTGATTTTTCTTTCTTCTATAAAAAGAAAAAATATAAATCTAACTCTCCCATTTATGAAACAAAGATTAATGCAATTACAGCAGGATTTGGTTTAGATTTCAGGGATTACATTGAAGACGGATATTCAAGAAGAAGGATATCATTCGGAGGATCTTATATAACATTTGAAGGAAATGTAACCTATTCTGATAGAAAATTGTTAAAAAGCGGGTTGGATTTTACAAAGTATGAATTAAACAGCTATGCACAAACAAGAACATTCCGCAATAGTATACTTAGTGTAAAGACAAATTTTGTTTATACAGACGGAGCAGTTCCTTATCAGATGCTTTATATACTTGCTGGAAACATTGATTATCTCTCCAGGAGTTTTTCATTCAGAACATTGGGGTACAATGAAGTTGTCGGCGACAGAATTGCAACCATAAGCATGGAACATTTCTTTGGAAATGAATTATTCAGATGGATGGGAATACCGGGTTTAAAGGAATGGGATATCCTGTTAAATATATTTTTCAATGCAGCATATACAGATATAAGTGATGTAAGCAGGTCGATACTTGTTGTTGATCAGAAAGTTTTTAAAAATCCATTTTATGAAGCGGGATTCGGACTGGGGCATGCATTGATTCCTCTAACACTGGAATTTGCCTGGAAGCTGAACCACAGGGGTAGAAACAATTTCAGGTTTGGGATTAATTCGTTTATAAATTAATAAAAATAGTGAGATCCCGCCCTCAGAAAGAACCTCACTAAAAGTATATTTATTTCAGCAGCATCATCTTCTTTGCAGAAACAAAATTTTGTCCTGAGCCTGTCGAAGGGTTAACCTGTAAATATAAACACCGCTTGCAAGATCAGAAGCATCGAAATTTATTTCATACCTTCCGGTTTGTTTGTATTCATTTACAAGTGACTTTACTTCTTCACAGGAATCCTGTAGAAGCTGGATTAGTTGACCGACCTGAAAAATATAAATACTCAAGTGCGGGAAATTATATTAATAATGATCATTCAATTATAAGAGTTGATACATCATATGCAGGGACAGAACATTTGTAGTGCTATCTTCTGTCACGAATTGGTTCGTGACAGCCGTGAAATACTCTCCAGCTCTACAAAACAAATTTGAACTTTCAACTAACAAAAAAAGAACTATTAAACAGAAGTTTTTCATTTTAACCTCCCCTGTTTATGTTTCTAAGTTTTTACCTATTATTATTTTAGCCTGATTATCATTTCTGCCTACGCAGAAAATGGTATCATTTATTAAAAATATTCCAACAAAATCATTATCGTCAGTCGTTATCTGACCTTGATAATTTCTCCATTCTATTCCATTATTAATATAAACCCCTCCAAAAGGTCCTGCTGCTACTGTAATCCCATTTTGCCTGTTATAATCAATATCATATATAAAATAACCGGATGTGAATGTTCTTGAAAAACTATTTCCT
>Ga0207873_1001660_pt1 | contig 20466 bp, 18 predicted proteins | sample BGWIniCompost_FD_187373 | JGI IMG/M metagenome (GOLD analysis project Ga0207873, IMG submission 187373) | Cellulose adapted compost microbial communities from Newby Island Compost Facility, Milpitas, CA, USA - BGW Initial Compost (SPAdes)... ...
CCTCGTCGTCGGCGTGGCGTTCTACTTCCGCAGCCGCATCCGCGACGCCGCGCGCGAGATCCGCATCCGTCTCGCGCGCATCAACGCGTTCCTCCAGGAACGCATTACCGGGGTCACGATCCTCCAGCTCTTCGGTCGTGAGGAGGACACGGCGCAGCGGTTCGAGGAGATCAACCGCGACCACCTCGACGCGCACCTGCGCTCGATCACCTACTACGCCCTCTTCTTCCCGGTCATCGAGCTCCTGACCGCCGTCGCCCTTGCCCTCATCATCGTCTACGGTGGCGCCGGCATCCTGCGCGGCACGATCTCCGTCGGCGTGGTCGCGGCGTTCCTGCAGTACGCACGGCGCTTCTTCCGTCCGATCCAGGACCTGTCCGAGAAGTACAACATGCTCCAGGGCGCGATGGCGTCCTCCGAGCGCATCTTCGGGCTCCTCGACACCGAGCCGGACATTCGCGACCCGGAGGACCCGCTCCACCTCCCGCCGGACGGCCCGGGCCGGATCGAGTTCCAGAACGTTTGGTTCGCGTACCCGGCCCCCGCCGACGGACGCAACGGTGCCGTCCGCGGCGAGCAGGGCGAGCCCGCCTTCCCCGCCGCCGAAGGCGGCTCCACCCGCGGCACGGAAGGCGCCGCCACCCGCGCCGCGCCAGCGGCGCCGCGACCCGCCGTCGAAGACGGCCGTCTCCCGCCGGCCGCGCAACGGCCGGCCGACCCCGCCGCGCCAAGCGCGGCCGACCCCCGCACCCCCTGGGTGCTCAAAGACATCTCCTTCACGATCGAACCTGGAGAACGCGTGGCCGTGGTGGGTCATACAGGCGCAGGAAAAACCACGCTCATCAACCTCCTCATGCGCTTCTACGAGCCGCAGCGCGGCCGCATCCTCATCGACGGCGTCCCGATCGACCGCGTCCCCCTCGCCGAGCTGCGCTCCCGCATCGGGCTCGTGCTCCAGGACGTGTTCCTCTTCAGCCGCAGCGTCGCCTACAACATCCGTCTCGGACGCGACGACATCTCCGACGAGCGCGTGCGCTGGGCCGCGGCCCAGGTCGGCGCCGACCGCATCATCGAACGCCTGCCCCGCGGCCTCGAAGAGCCCCTCGGCGAGCGCGGCGTCACCCTCTCCGTCGGCGAGCGGCAGCTCCTCTCCTTCGCACGCGCCCTCGCCTTCGACCCTCGCATCCTCGTCCTCGACGAGGCGACCAGCTCCGTCGACTCCGAGCTCGAGGCCCGCATCGAGAGCGCCCTCGAGACCCTCATGCGCGGCCGCACCTCGCTCGTCATCGCGCACCGCCTCTCGACCGTCCAGAACGCCGACCGCATCCTCGTCATGCACCACGGCGAGCTGCGAGAGACCGGAACCCACGAGGAGCTACTCGGGCGAGGCGGCCTCTACGCCAAGCTCTACGAGCTCCAGTTCGCCAAACCCGTCGCCGCGGGCGACGAATCGGCCGCCTAGGGGCCTGGTTCTTGCCCCCGCTGCGCCCCGGTCGCGTACCTCCTTCACGGGCCGGAGCGGTATGGAGCAGAAGCCTATCCTGGTGGTCGACGACGATCCCGACGCACTCGAGATCGTCGGGACCTTCCTCGAGTCCCGCGGATACCGCGTCGCCACGGCGCCCGACGGCCGCCAGGCGCTCGCCAAAGTCGACGAGCTCCGCCCCGATCTCGTTCTCCTCGACGTCATGATGCCGGGCATGGATGGGTGGGAGGTCTGCCGCCTCATCAAGAACCACCCGGAGTACGGCGATACCCGCGTGGTCATGCTCACCGCGCGCGGCGAGTTCGCCGACAAGCAGGAAGGCCTCCGCTGCGGCGCCGACGACTACATCGTCAAACCGATCCGGCTGGACGAGCTCGGCAAGAAGGTGGAACGCAACCTCGACGCACGGAGGCGGGAGCAGTGAGAATCCTGGCCCGCGTGAGGGAGGATCAGCTCCGCAGGGCCCTCCAGTCGATCGCAGATGCGCGTGGCGCCGTCCTCGTCGACGCCGGGCCCTTCACCGAAGACGAGTTCGACGACGCGATCCGCGCCGCACCCGACGTGGTCGTCGTCGAATCCGGGGAGGTCGACGACCTCGCCCAGCTCCGCGCCGAGACGGATGGCGCCGGCTCGGCCCTCATCATCGCCTGCCACGACTCCACCGAGTGTCAGGCCGCCGCCCTCGCCAACGCCGACGAGTGGATCCTGCTCCCTTGCGACGAGAAGGAGATCGACATTCGCATCAGGACCGCCCAGCAGCGCGCAGAGGGGATCCACCTCCCGCGGCGCACCGAAGAGACGGTCGAACGGCTCCGGTACCAGGAGCTCCTCTACGACCGGCTGACCGGCTTCCCCACCCTGGCGGTCATGATCGACCGCGCCCGCGAGCTCCTCGACCGCCGCGGGGAGCTCACCATCCTCTACATCCACTACGTCTGGTACTCGAAGATCGAGGAGATCTACGGCTGGCAGAAGCTGGACGACGTCCTCGAGTCCACTGCCGCCGCGGTGCGCGACTTCTACGCCGAGGAGCGCGACCACGGCGACAACCTCATGATGGTCTCCCACGTCGCCGACGACGACTTCATCCTCTTCACGCACGTCCCCGTCGAGCCCGAGCTGGCCGAGCGCCGGCTCAAGACGCTTACCAGCCGCCTCGAAGGGTTCCTCCGTGCGCGCATCGAGCAGGAGCACGGCGAGGAGATCGCGGCGCTGGTGGGGGTGTACGTCGGCACCGCGACCGTCTTCCGCAACCCCAAGATCCGGACCGAGCGGCTGATCTACCGCGCCATCCGCGAGGCGGCCGACGCGGCCCGCAGCGCCGAGGAGTGGGAGCGAACCCTAAAGATCTCGGACCTCAAGGCGACGCTCCGCGAGGGCGCAGTTTTCATGGAGTACCACCCGATCATCGTCTCGCGCACCGAAGAGATCTACGGCTTCGAGGCCCTCGCCCGCGGCACGCGCCGCTCGCTCCGTTCCCCCGAGGTCCTCTTCCAGGTCGCCGAAGAGGCCAACCTCATCTGGGAGCTCAGCCGTCTCCTCCGGCAGCGGGCCGTCCAGGGGATCCTCCCGCACCTCAAGAAGGATCAATTCCTCTTCCTCAACGTCGACCCCCACGACTTCGACGACCCGGAGTTCCGCAACCTCGACGCGAAGGAGCTCGGCATCGACGACCCCGGCCGGATCGTCCTCGAGATCACGGAGCGCACCGCGATCAAGGACTACCCTCGCTTCCAGGAGTACCTCGCCGCCTTCCGCGAGCGCGGCTTCCGCTTCGCCGTCGACGATGCCGGGAGCGGCTACGCCGGCCTCGGCTCTATCGCCAACCTGGCGCCGGATTTCATCAAGCTCGACATCTCGCTGATCTCCAACATCGACTCGAACTTCCTCAAGCAGAACCTCGTCGAGACCATCGTAGGCTTCGCGGAGGGACAGGGCGCGCAGGTCGTGGCCGAGGGGGTCGAGCGGCGCGAGGAGTTCGAGACCGTCCGCGACCTCGGCGTGCACCTCACCCAGGGGTTCCTCTTCCACAAGCCGCGCTACGCCGGGCCGCCGGAGTGAGGGGGACGTTTCGCCGCCCCTGCCCCCCCCCCGCCCCGGGGCGTAGGGCTTAGGGCGTAGGGCTTGGGGCGTAGGGCTTAGGGCGTAGGGGGGTGGGTGGGAGGCGGGCTAAGCCCCAAGCCCCAAGCCCTGAGCCCCGGGGGGCGGGAGCGGGTGTCGGGCGGAGGCGGCCGCCTGTAACTTTCCCGCATGACATCCAGAGAATCCCCAGACCGGGTGATCGCCGACTACCGCCGCCGCGCCGAACGGTTCGCCGCGCTCCGCGACCGCTTCGACGCGCGCTCGCGCCGGATCTCGTGGCTCCGGCTCGCCCTCTTCGTCGTCGCCATCGCGCTCCTGGTCCGGGCGGAGCTGAGCCCGCAGGCGCGCGGCGCGTTCCTCGCCGGCGGCTTCGCGCTCCTCGCCACGTTCGTCGTCGTCGCTGCGTGGCACGGCCGCGTGAAGCGACGGGTGCGGTGGTACGACACACTCGCGCGGCTCAACGAGGAAGGTCCGCTCCGGATCGCCCGCGACTGGGACCGGCTCCCCGGCGCCGAGTTCGCCCCGCTCGGGACGGGTTTCGCCGCTGCCGCCCGGGACGTGGCCGCGGACCCCGCAGTCACCGGCGCCGGCCCGGACCATCCCTACGCCCTCGACCTCGACCTCTTCGGCCGGGCCTCAGTCTTCCAGCTCGTCGGCGGGCCCGTCGGCACCGCGCCCGGCCTCGCCACGCTCGCCGACTGGCTCCTCGCGCCCGCGGCGCCGGAGGAGATCCGCGCGCGCCAGGCCGCCGTCGCCGATCTGGCGCCCAGGATCGAGCTTCGCGACCAGCTCGCCGCGCTCGCCCGGCTCCAGACCCCTTCCCGTCCGAGCGACGTCGAGCACTTCCTCTCCTGGGCCGAGGGCGAGCCGTGGCTCCTGCAACGCCCCGCGCTCGTCCGGGCAACCCGCGCGCTCGCCGCCGTCAACGTCGCCCTGATCGCGGCCGACGTCGCGGGGCTGACCGGACCGCCCTACTGGCTCCTCTCGATCCTCGCCGGACTCGCCCTGAGCTGGGCGCTCAGCGGCCGCGTGCACGGGATCTTCGACCGCGCCTTCGCCCGCGAGGGCGCGTTCCGCCAGTACGCCGCCCTCTTCCGCACGCTCTCGGAGACGATGTTCGAGGCGCCGATGCTCCGCGAGATCCAGCAGGCGCTCTCCTCCGGCGGCGAGCCGGCGCACCGCCGCATGCGACGCCTCGAGCGGATCATGGAGCTCTCGGACCTCCGCCGCTCCGGGATGTTTTACCTCCCCATCCACGCGGTCACGCTCTGGGACTTCCACGTGCTCTACGCCCTCGAGCGGTGGCAGGTCGCCCACGGCCGCGACGCACGCGGCTGGCTCCGCGCCCTCGGCCAGGCCGAAGCCCTCGCCGCCTTCGCCACCCTCGCCCACGACCACCCCGATTGGTCGTTTGCCGAGATCCTCGACGCCGAGGCGACGCCGATCTTCGAGGCCCGGGCGCTCGGACACCCGCTCATCCCCTCCGCCATCCGCGTGGATAACGACGTCACCGTCGGCCCGCCCGGCACCGTGCTCCTCGTGACCGGGTCCAACATGTCGGGCAAGAGCACGCTGCTCCGCGCCATCGGCACGAACGCCGTGCTCGCCCTGGCCGGCGCGCCCGTCTGCGCGGCGCGGCTACGCATGACGCCGGTCCGCGTCTGGACCGCCATGCGCGTCCAGGACTCGCTGTCCCGCGGCGTCTCCTACTTCATGGCAGAGCTGCAGCGGCTCAAGCAGGTGGTCGATGCGGCTCGGGAAGCAGCGGGGCCGAACGGCGCCGTGCCGGTCCTCTACCTCCTCGACGAGATCCTGCACGGCACCAACACCGCCGAGCGGCAGATCGCCGCCCAGCGCGTCATCGCATACCTCGTGGACCGGGGCGCGATCGGCGCGGTCAGCACCCACGACCTCGCCCTCGCCGAGGCGCCCACGCTCCAGGGCGCGCTCCGCCCCGTTCACTTCACAGAGACGATCCGGCGCGCCGACGGCCACATGGCGATGAGCTTCGACTACAAACTGCGCGAGGGCGTGGCCACGTCGACCAACGCCCTCGCGCTCATGGAAATGGTCGGTCTCGGACTCAGCGACCGCTCGTAGTGTCCGGGACGACGCGCCGGATCGAATCGATCGGCACCCCGATCAGGCGCGGCGCCACCGCGTCGCCGGCCCGCTGCACCGTGTCCTGGATCGTGATCCGCGGCCGGTGCACCGGGATCGGCAGATCCGGCGGCTCGCCGTTCTCCGGCGCCAGGGCCGCCGCCGTGTAGTTGCTCCCGGGGTTCCACAGGATCCACTCGTCGATCCCGGCGTCGTACGTCGCCTTGATCTGGGCCCGGACCTCCGCCGCGCCGTAGCTGGGCCATCCCAGCGTGAAGTCCTGCAGCCACGGCCGGATCGCCGCGGCGCCCGGCACGTCCCGCGACCGTTCGATCGCGTACTCCATCGCCGTCCGCACCGTCAGGTACGGATCGGCGTTGGGCACGGGGATCCCGTACGAGCCCTTCGCGAAGTGCGACGGGTAGACCATCGGCAGGAGCACGTCCGTGACGTCGAGCATCTTCTCCCACCGCTGGCCGATCCCCATGTCGGAGCCCGCCGAGACCGTGAGGCCGAACACGTCCGCCGTGACCGGCACTCCCAGATCCGCGAGCCGCTCCCGCGAGTAGCGCAGGAACTCCCGGATCGCATCCTCCCGCGTCCGCCCCTGCCGCGCCGGGTAGACCGCCGTCTCCATGTAGCGCCGCGGCACGTCCGGGAAGCGGACGTAGTCCCACTGCACCTCCGAGAAGCCGAGCAGGATCGCCTCCCGCGCCAGCGCGATCGCGTAGTCCCAGATCTCCTTGTTGAACGGGTCGACCCACAGCTCGCCGTTGTGGTCCATCCAGATCCCGCCGGTGTCCGCCTGGATCGACCACTCCGGCTTCTTCCTCGCCAGGAGCGGGTCCTTGAAGACGACGATCCGCGCGATCGGGTAGATCCCCCGCGCCCTGAGCTGATCGAGGAGCCCGCGGATGTCCCGGACGCGGATGTCGCGGTCCGCGCCGATCTGCCGCGCCAGCGCCACACCTGTTTTGTAGCTGACGTAGCCGGTCACATCCTTGACGTCGATCACGAAGGTGTTGATCTCCGTCGTGTCCGCGAGCGCCATGAGGTTCGCCATCTTCCGGGGCGAGCCCGCCGCCCACGCGTTGACGTACAGCCCCCGGACCGCCCGCGGCTTCGGCACACGCGGCGCCGGCACCTGCGGGAACACGTCCTCACCGAGAGGCGGCAGCGGCCCGCCGATCGCCTCCGCACCCGCGTTGGTCGAACCGGCTCCATTGGCAGGCGACGTCTCGCCCGCGACGTCGCCGAACTGCCCTCCCGTCGCGGCCCCGTCGTGAAGCGCGCCGCCGTCCGCGGCATCCGCCACGAGCGGCAAAGCGTCGCCGTTGCCCCCGAGCGGATCGTCCACACCCACATCCGCCGCTCCGGGCGCCGTCGCCTCGACCTCCGGCGCCACGGCTTCCGCGCCGGCCCCGGCGCTCAGGCCCTCTCCAGCCGGATCCTGTTCTCTATTCTGCTGGGCAAGGGCGATGACGCCCGCGACGAGGACCAGGAACGCTACGACCAGGACCCCCGCCCGCCTCCGGACGATCAGTTCTATCGGGACCACGTTGGCGACTCGACTTCGAACTCTCTACTTCGTGTGAACTCGTGCCAATATGCCGCGCGCCGGATCGCACCCGCCAGGGCGGCACGCGGCTCGGCCCGGGCGTCCGCCCGCGTGCACGATGCGGACCACGCGCCGTGCCCCGTTGACCGGGCACCCCCGTCCGCCGGCGATGCCCGCGCTCCCGCCGGCGGCGCAGCCCCCCCCGCCCGGCGGCGACGCTCCCGTGCTCACCCGCCGGCGATACTCGGGACGATCGTGATCACGTCGCCGGACGAGACCTCCGACGCCTCGCCCGCGCCCCAGCGGATGTCTTCCTCGTTGAGGTAGATGTTCACGTAGTTCCGCAGCCGGCCATCCTCGCCGTACAGATGCCGTCGGAGCGCCGGCCATTGCGCGATCGCCTGCTCCAGGGCGCCGCGCACCGTCGCCGCCTGGACCTCGAACTCCGCTCGCCCGTCCACCACCGGACGCAGCGCTGCAGGGATCCGGATCACCACAGCCACGGTTTCGACTCCTCCCGGTACCGTGCACGACGAACTCGCCACCGACCCGTCGCCGCATGGGCCCGCCGCGACGGACTCGCCGCAGGCCGCCCCACTTCTATCGCACCCCGCGCCTCATGTTCCCCTTCAATGTACTTCGTGGCGCGAGTGCGCGCCGCAGCCCCCTCGCTCCGGAGCCCTTCGGGGACGAATCCCCACTCATGTTCGCGGCCTCGTCGTGCCCGTGGGCGTCCGTGGCCACGGTCTCTCCCTGGTCCGCATCGTGCGCCTCTCGGCCTCGGGGTCCGGAGTCACCGACGTCCACACGGAGGTTGCACCGATGCGTGAGAGGAGAGCGGGACCCGGCCGCAGACGACCCAAGCCCGAGCCGCTCGAGCCCCTCACCCCGGACGAGTATGCAGGCCGCACCGACGCCGAGGAGGATCGGCAGTGCGAGGATCGCGACCTGCGGCCCGTCCCCTCCCAGGCCGAGGGCGACAGGGAGACGGTCGAGGAGGACCTGCGGCTCACCGAGCGTCGCGCCCGAGAGGAAGGCGGGGGCCGGGAGCACGAAGTCGCCCGGCGGGAGCGCGCGTCAGAGCACTGACGCGGGCGCCGCCGCCTCCTCCAGGAACTCCGCGATCAGCGCCGCGTTGGCCGCCGCGCCGCCCAGCCCCGCCCGGACGAAGTCCACGGCGGCCCGGCCGGCCTCTTTCCGGCGCTCCGGCTCCCGTACGAGCAGCACCAGCTTCTCTTCCAGGTCCCCCGCGCTCCGGACGACCGTCCCGCCCCCCGCCCACGCAAGCGCGTCCGCCTCTCTCGCGTTGCCGTGACGCGGCCCGAACAGGACCGGCACCCCGAGCGCCGCCGGCTCGACCACGGAATGCAACCCGTTGCGCCCGAACCCGCCCCCCACGTAAGCCACGTCCGCGATGGCATACAGGTCCGCCAGGATTCCGACCCGATCGACGATCACCGCCTCCGGCAGCGGACCATCGCTCGCCTCGACCGCCGCGAGCCGTGCGTACGTCACGCCCGCCGCGCCCAGGGCCCGCTCCACTCCCGCCAGATGCGCCTCCGTCGGCTCGTGCGGCGCCACGATCAGGCGCAACCGGCCGGCGGCGCGAGCCCGGGCGAACGCGGGCACCAGCCGCGCCTCGTCGGCTGGCCACGTGGAGCCCGCGACGACGGTCGTCGCCGATTCGTCCTTCAGGCGACGCAGCAGCGGCAGCCGCTCCACCGCCCCTCTCCCCCGCAGGCGCTCGACCCGGGCCCACACCTGGTCGAATCGAGCGTCCCCGGTCACCCGCACCCGCTCGGGCGGCACGCCGAGGAGCGGGAATCGCGCCGCGTCCGTCTGTGCCACCGCGCCCACCGCGTCCAGACGACGGTACGCCGGGCCCAGAAGGAAACGCGAGCCGGCCCGCAGCCGGCTCGAGCCCGGGCCCAGCACCGCGTTCACCAGCACCTGCCGCATGCCGCGCCGCGAAGCTTCACCCCCCAGCACCGGCCAGATCTCCGTCCGCACGAACGCGAGCACCGCCGGGCGCAACGCATCCAGCGCGCGCGCCACCTCCGCGCGCACGTCCCACGGCAGGTACCCGGCCACGTCTGCCCCCACCCGCGGCGCGATCCGCTCCGCCGACGGCGAAAAATACGTGAAGGCGACCTGCACCTCCGGCCTCCGCTCGCGCAGCGCCCCGATGATGGCCTGCGCCATCAGCCCCTCGCCCACCGACGGCGCGTGGACCCAGACCAGAGGCCTCGACCCGTCCCGCGATTCCCTGGCCCAGGCCTCCAGCCCCGCCACCGCGTCGCGGCGGCCCCGGACGCCCTGCGCCAGCTTCGGACTCATCGACGCCGCCGCCCCGAGGATCGGCCGGATCCCCCGGACGGCCGCCTCGTAGATCCACTCACGTTTTTGCATGACAACAAGTTACGCTCATCGCCCGCTCGCCCACAAGCCAGTTGGGTCGCTCCCGACCCGCCCCGGGGCACAACTGCCGCCCGCACCCCCCTCGGCTTCCGGCGCCCTTTCCCGCGCCCGCCGCGCTACTCCAGCCGCACCCGAACGCGATGGTCGTACCACGATCGCACGACGACGAATGGCGCACACGCGCGGTCGACGCTCGAATCCCCCGTCGTCCACTCCAGGTCGAGATGGACCTTCAGCTCTCGGCCGCCCGGGCCGAGACGCGAGAGAAAAGACGCGGGAACGACGAGCAGCCCGTTCACGGGAGTCAGGTCGACCCAGCGGGGCCCGGCCCCGGGCTCCTCCGCCACGATCCGTGCACGCATGCGCGACGCCATCGCCAGCGCCGCCGGATCGGCCGCCAGAGGCAGGGCCAGGTCGCGATCCCGGCGCACCACCGCGCCCTCCTCAGGCACCCGGACGACGGGGATCACGATGTCGAATCGGCACCCCGGTACCACCTCCGACCCACCGATCCTCACCTCCGCCTCCGCACGCGGCACCACCCCTTGCGCACGGACGCGGTAGATCGGCTCGCCCGCCCGGATGTTGATCCGCTCCGCGACACGACCGCCCACCGCCATCGACCCGGCATCCAGATACCGGACCACCCGCTCCGTGCCGAACCCTTCGTACCCGTAGACGTAGCCCTGGAACTCCAGGCGCGTCCCGCCGCTCCAGCCGTGGATGCCGACGTCCACCACCACCCCACTCGCCGGCACGCCGTCCACCCTCGGGTCCACCAGCCGCACCTCCCCGCAGGACAGCACCGGCGCCAGCAGCACGACGGCTCCGCCCCACCCTCCGCGGATCACCACCCCGACTCCATGTACGCCGCCTCGTCCTCCCACGGCCGGTACTCGTACGGCAGCACCAGGATCATCAGCCCAGCGAGCGCCATGTACACTCCGCCAAAATCGACGTACCGGTTCACGACGTCGCCGTACGGAAGCCGTGAGACGAGCCAATCCTCGATCGGGTCCGCCCACGCGATGTTGAGCAGCGTCTCCTGGACCACGTGGACCCGCTCGTGGGCGAGGAGCCGGCCGTAGTCCAGCGGAGGCATCAGGCCCCGGTCGCTCAGCGTGATCGTGCCCCACATCTCCACGCCCCCGATCTCGTGACCCGATTCCCCCTCGATCACGCGATCCCGCGCCTCGAACACGGGGGTGCCCGCCGATAGGCTTTCCGCGCCGTTGAAACGCAGATCGTCGTTGAGTAGCAGTCGGCCGAGGAAGATCGCCCGCCCCACGTGCAGCCGCGCCGACACGCCCGCGCTGTCCGGCGTCGTCCGCCAGTTCAGCACGATCGGGCCAAGCGGGAGGGTCACGTACTCCAGCATCCCGTGCCCCATCCCGACATTGCGCACCATCGACGCGCCGGCCGCACCCACCATGGTCCCGGCCAGCCCCGCCCCGGGGAACCCCGCGGTGCTGATCCGCTTCCCCGCGTAATGCACTCCGCCGCCCAGCGCTCCACCCCACACCCCCTCCAGGAACGACTCGCCCCGCACCCACCTCATGATCCCGGACGTCAACCCGCCCAACAGCGTGTTCGCGCCGGCGACCACCAGCTCCTGCGACAACGTCGCCTGCGCCGCCCCACGTCCGGGCGTCGTCAGGAGGAGCAGCAGCACCACGATCGCCACCGCCCGGCCCGTCCGTCGTCGCAGATCCACTGTTCGCGGCTTCGGCACGTCCGCCCTCCCAGAACCTGGAATCGGGCCGACGGCGTCACGCCGCGGCCCGATTTCTCCGATCCAGCAACTTCCCAGCCAATCCATCTGGCCCGTTACCGCCCCCAGCGGTGCACCACGAGCGACCGCGACGGCGCACGACGGGACACCAGGCGTGCGGACCACCCGCCATGCCCCAGACCCTCGCCGCCTCACGGCCCCCTTCCCAAGCGCACCGCCTCACGGACCGCCCGCCCCGCCTCCGCCCGCGAGCCGCAGCCCGATGATCCCCGCCACGATCAACCCGATGCAAACCAGCCGAACCACAGTCGCCGGCTCGCGGAACAGCACGATCCCGAGCACCGCCGTCCCGACCGTCCCGATCCCCGTCCACACCGCGTACGCAGTCCCGATCGGGAGCGACCTCACAGCCAGCCCCAGCAGCCCCATGCTCGCGATCATCGATGCCACCGTCAGGACCGTCGGCCAGAACCGCGTGAACCCATCGGTGTACTTCAGGCCCACCGCCCACCCGATCTCGAACAGCCCCGCCACCACCAGGATCCCCCAGGCCATGCGTCGACCTCTTCGACCCTTACCCCACGTACTCCCGCGCCTCGGGCTCCACCTGAATCCGGATCTCCAGCAGGTCGGCCGTAGCCTCGGCCTCCGGCGGGAACAGTTCCGCCGCGCGAAGGAGCGCCTCCCGCAGCGTGGCCGCGTCCACATCCATCACCTCGTAGCGCTTCCCCGAGTCGCCGTACCGAATCGTCACCCGGTACCGAGCCATGGCCCCCTCCGTGCAGGTCCCTCCCGGCCGGATGGACGCTCCGGCCGACCGCACCTATATTTGCCCTCGTGCGTTACATAGGCAACAAGACCCGGCTCCTCGGATTCATCCGCGACGTCCTCGACCGCCGCGGAATCGATGGAGGGACCGCGGTCGACCCCTTCACCGGTACCGCGAGCGTCGCGCGTGCGCTCAAACGCCGCGGCTTCCGCGTCGTCGCGGCCGATATCCTCCAGTTCGCCCACGTCTTCGGGAGAGCCTACGTCCAGACCGCCGCCGTCCCGAACTTCGATCGCCTCGCCGGCGAGCTCCGCGACCTCCCGCCCACGCTCGAAGGCGTCGTCGCCTACCTCAACCGCATCGCGCCTGACCCGGGCTTCATCCACGAGCACTTCTCGCCCGGCGGAGCCGAGGGGCGGCGGCACCAGCGCATGTACTTCACCCCGGAGAATGCCGCGCGCATCGACGCCATCCGGGCCGCCCTCGAGCGCTGGCGCGCCAACGGCCTCATTTGCGACGATGGCTTCTACCTCCTCCTCGCCGCCCTCATCGAGGCCGCCGACCGCGTCGCCAACACCGCCGGCGTCTACGCGGCGTGCATCAAGAGCTGGCAGCCCAACGCGCGGGGGCGGCTCCAGCTTCGCCCCCCGCGCATCGTCCCCGGCGACGGGTGCAGGGCCTACCGGGCCGATGCCCTCGACCTGGTCTCCGAGCTCGAGCCGTTCGACCTCCTCTACCTCGACCCGCCCTACAACACGCGGCAATACTCCGCGTACTACCACATCCCCGAGGTGATCGCCATGGGATGGTTCGATGCGCCCATCCCGCTCCGCGGCAAGACGGGCCTCCTCTACGACGACGACAAGCGTAGCGACTGGTCCCGCATCGCCCGCTGCGAGCACGTGTTCGAGGCCCTCGTCGCCACCGCCCGCTGCAAGCACATCGTCATGAGCTACAACGCCGAGGGGATCATCCCGGAGGAGACCATCGCCCGGGTCCTCAAGAGCTACGGCCGCGCCGCCACGTACCGGAAGTACCAGCGCCGGTACCGGCGGTATCGCTCCGACTCCGACGGCGACCACCGTACCTACCGGGGCGACGAGGTCACCGAGTTCCTCTACTGCGTGAGTCGGTGAGACAGGGGGATGCGTTCGACCGGGACGGTCCCGGGTTGGAACCCGGATCGGCGCCCCCACGCTTCGGCCGATCCAACGGTTCGCCCCACCGGACGCATCCCGGCCGCCGGGCGTCATTGGGAAGGCGACCCGGGGCGCGGCGACCTCCAGCGCCCCGGGCCATGGTTACTTCACGCGGAATGTGATAGGGATCTGTACGACGACCCGCTTCGGCTGGCCGTTCGCGCGCGCCGGCTCGAACTCCATCGTCGCCGCGACCGACTGCGCCGCGGCGTCCAGCGCCGGGTGGCCGCTCGACTTGGCCACTTCGTGGCGTCGGACGGCGCCCGTTTCGTCGATCCAGACCTGCACCATCACGGTGCCGCCGATCCCGGCATCACGCAGCAACGGCGGATAGTACCGCTTCAGCGCCTGCTCCACCTCCGCCTGATTTCTCAAGGTGGGGGACTGCATCCCCGGCGCCAGCGCCTGGAACCGGCTCGCATCCACCGGCGCCGTCGCCTCGGGTCGCTCAGCCGGGACGATTCGGATCTCCTCCGCGCTGAGCACGATCCTGGACGACGCCGAGTCCGCCGCCGGCCGGCCGCCGGAAACGTCGAGCTCGGGCAGCAGCGTGATGCCATCTGCGCCCGTCTTCGACCACATCTGGATCACGCCACAGACGCCGCTGAACCCGAGCCGTTCCGCCATCCCGGAGGCCGCTACGCCCTTCACGATCTCGATCCGCTCAAGAGTCAACGGCTCGAGGCGGCTCATCACCTCGCCCGCCGGGCTCCCGGGCTCGAACGGGCCCAGGACCACGCCGTCGAGCACGAACAGGGCCGGGCACGCGCCACTGGGGTCGGAGAGCAATACCCGCTTCTCCGCCTCCCCGAGCAGCCTCGTCGCTTCCACGACCTTGTCCGTCTGGGCCGGCTCCTCCGTCGGCACGACCGTCGGCTCGGGCGCCTCACACGCCAGCACCGTGAGCACGACCGCCGCGCCGCCCGCTGCGAGCGCTCGGCCCCACCCCCGCGGCTTCGGCACCACCAGCCGCCGCAGCCGCCGCTCCAGGAACGATTGCGGCTCCGCCAACGCCGCCGCCACCAACCCCGTCCCGCTGAAGCGCCGCCCCACCTCGAGCAGCAGCGCGCCGTACCCGCGGGGATCCGGCTCCCGGCGCAGCACCCGCGCGTCGCAATCCAGCTCGATCGCCAGCCTCAGGCGACGCAGCAGCCACCAGACCACGGGGTTCCACGGCATCGCCGCCGCCGCCGTGAGCCCCAGCCCCAGCAGCCGCGGATCGCCCGCGCGTACGTGTTCGCTCTCGTGCAGCAGCATCAGCCGCCGCAGCCGCTCCTCCAGCCTGAGCGCCCACTCGGGGATCACGATCGACCCGCCGAAGAACCCCAGCGCCGCCGGCCCCACATCCCGGGACACGTACACGGGAACACCATCCACCCGGTCGCGCCCCCAACCCCGACGCGCCACTGCCAGCCGCACGTGCGCGACCACCAGCAACGCCACCACCGCCAGCGACGCGGCAACACACACCGCCAGCAGCACGCCGTCCCACGACCGGGACGATGCCGTCGCCGTGGCATCCAGCAACACCGTCGCCGGCTGCAGGATCACCGGCCCCTCCACCACCTCCTCGACCGCCACGCTCTTCTCCGGCCGCAGCCACGCCCACACCGGCACCGCCAGCGACCCGGCCAGCGCCGTCGCCCACACCCACCGCACCGGCCGCCCCCTCGACGTCAGCGCCGCGTCCGCGGCCAGCGCCGCCAGACCCAGCAACGCCGACACGACTACCGTGTAAAGCAGCCACGCGATCATTTCCGCTCCTCCTCGCCCAGACGTTCATCCAGCAGCCGACGCAGCCGACGCAGCTCCTCCTCCGTCAACGAGCGATCCGAGACGAGCTGCGTCACCAACAGCTCCGGCGAGCCGAGGAACAGCTTGCGCACCATCCGACGCAGCGCGCTCTGCCCCGCACGCTCCCGCTCCACCAGCGGGCGATACCGGTACGCGCGCCCTTCTTCCTCGTGCGTCACGTACCCCTTCTCCTCCAGCGTGCGAAGCACCGTCAGCACCGTCGTGTACGCCAGCCGGTCCGGCAGCCGCGCCTGCACCTCCGCCACGGTCCCCGACCCCAACTCCCACAGCACCGCCATCACGTCCAGCTCACGATCCGTGAACGTGATCTCCTTCGACATCCGAATATCACCCCCTTTCGATAAGGCGCGGGCCCCGGCTCACGAGCGCGAGCCCTGGCTCGGGCGCCCGGGCTCCGATCACGATCCCGGGCTCCGGCCACCGGCGCTCCCCTCGCGGCCGCGCCCATCAGAGACTCCCGTCGCTCCGCCGCCGAGCTCCGATTCCCCCGAGATCAGCTCGAGGCGACGCCCTCCGAGCGGAACCACCGCCGTGAAGTAGTACCGGCCCGGCGGGATCGTCGCCCCCATGCCTTCCGGTTCCACCACCGTGATCGTCAGCCAGGTGGAATCCCCCGGCGGGATGGATACGGGAGGCCCCTCGCGCCGACATTCCCGAACCGCCTCCCCCGCACCCCGCCCGCGATAATCCCGCCAACGGAGGTAAGCCGGCTCTTCGTCCCACACCGGCAGCCCGACCCGAACCGGCGAATCGTACAGCCGCACGAACACCGGGCAATCGATCGTCGCCACCCGCACCGGGTGGCGCCGCCGGTTCGTCGCGCCCACGATCGTCTGGATCCGGACCGGCTCTTCCTCCACGATGCTGGTCTCCGCCCAGTAGACCACGCCATCCCGCCTCACCTCCGGCACAGGACCCCTGTCGCCCAGCAATCCCAGCGAGCACGCCGACGCCCACACCGTGGCGGCTCCGAGCCACAGCGCGGTCCCCGCCCCGCGCGGCGACGCCCGACGCTCTCCGTGCCCGGACCATCGTTCGCGTCCCATGGCTATGCTCGGCCCCCGTCTCTGCCGGTCCCGTCGCTGCCGACTCCGCTCCCGCCCCGCCCACCCGACGCCCCGCACAGTCTACTACTACTATAGTGATAGTAGAGCACGGCGCATGTCAAGGGCGCCCGGGGCCGCCGCTCGAGCCGTCGCGACTCAACCCCGCAGCGCCGACCACGCCAGCAGCGCCCACCCGATCAGGAATGACACGCCCCCGAACGGCGTGATGAACGCGAGCCAGCGCGGCGCACCCAGCGACAGCGCGTACAGGCTCCCCGAGAACAGCAGGATCCCCGAGGTGAAAAACCACCCGGCCACGGACGATGCCGTCCCCGGCCAGCGCGTGTACGCCCACGCCGCTGCGAGCAGCGCGAGCGAATGATACATCTGATATCGCGCAGCCAACTCGTACGTCTCGATCCCGTCGCCGAGCCGCGCCTCCAGGGCGTGCGCGCCCAGGGCGCCGAGCCCGACGCCGAGGAAGCCGAACACGCTTCCGAGCACGAAGAATATGCGGTCCATATAGGGCGAATCTAGGAATGGCCCCGACGGTACGAAAGAGGCAGGGGGTAGCCCGTGGAACCGCCGGCGGCCGCCGGTGTGTAACTCGGTCGGACCCGCGACGAGGTATATGAAGAAGCTCGCCGTTCTCCTGGTCGCCGCGGGAGTCGCCGCGGCCTCGTTGACCTGCTCTCCCACCTACGTCCTGCGCGCCGGCGTCGAGGAGGCACGCATCCTGAGCCGCCGGCAGCCCATCGAGGCCGTGGTCCGTGACCCCACCACGAGCGACGAGGTCCGCCACAAGCTCTCCCTCGTGCTCCAGGCCCGCACCTTCGCCAGCGAGATGCTCGGCCTGGAGGCGGGAGAGAGCTACACCACGTATTCCTGGATCGACCGGGACACCCTCGCGCTCGTCCTGTCCGCGGCGTACCGGGACCGCTTCGAGCCGGTCACCTGGTGGTTCCCGATCGTCGGCCGCGTCCCCTACAAGGGTTTCTTCGATGCCGAGGACGCGCACCGCGAGGCCCGCAAGCTCGAGCGCGAGGGATACGACGTCTACGTCCGCCCGACCAGCGCCTTCAGCACCCTGGGCTGGTTCAACGACCCGCTCCTCTCGACGGTGCTGCGCTACGACGACGTCGCCCTCGTCTCCACCGTCATCCACGAGATCGCGCACAACACGCTCTTCGTCCCGAGCCAGGTCTCGTTCAACGAGAGCTTCGCCAACTTCGTGGGCGACCGGGGGGCGATCATGTTCTTCTGCGGGATCGAAGGCGAGGACGGTGAACGGTGTCGGGATGCGAGGGCGCAGTGGTCCGACAACGTCCTCTTCGGCCAGTTCCTCGCCGAGCTGATCGCGGACCTGGAGGCCATCTACTCCCGGACGGAGTTGCCGCCCGAGCGTCGCGTCGAGCTCCGGGAGGAGGCGTATGCCCGGGCCAGAGAGCGCTTCGCCGAGTCGTACGCGGATCGTTTCTCCTCGTCCGGGTATCGCGGCCTGGAGCAGATCCAGCCCAACAACGCGCGACTGATCGCCTGGCGGCTGTACTACGACCGCTTGGACCTCTTCGACGCCGCCCTCGAGCGCCACGGCGGCGATCTTCGCGCGACCATCGCCGCGATCCGCCGTGCCGTCGAGTCCGCCGAAGATCCTTTCGCCGCCGTGGCCAGCCTTGCCGGGTCGCTCACCGAGCGTCCGACCGCGACGGCTCCCTGATCTGGCGGCGCCTTCCTTGCGGCCGCCAGCCGACCGACGGACCCGGGACCGGACGGTCTCCTCCCGGAGGCGGCCGCATGGCAACAGCCGAGCACTACACGAAGCCCGGAAGGTGGATCTACGTCGTCGTCGCGATCCTCACCGCCCTCCACCTCGCGCCGGTCTGGGCGTTCGACTTCTTCCCCTCCCAGGACGGGCCCGCGCACGTCCACAACGCCGCCGTCATCCTGGAGTACCGCCACCCGGACCGCACCGTGTACCGGGAGTACTACGAGCTTGACCTCCGGCCGGTCCCGAACCTCCTCGGCCATCTCTTCCTCGCCGCGGCGATGGCGGCGGAGCCGCCCCGCGTCGCCGAGAAGATCCTCGTCTCGGCCATCCTCCTCCTGACCCTCGGGGCGATGCTCTACCTCATCCACGTGCTGAGGCCCGGTCCCGGCTTCGCCTGGCTCCTCCCCTTCCCGCTCCTGTTCCATTACCCCCTGCACATGGGGTTCTACAACTTCTCGCTCGCCATCCCCATCGCCCTCTTCGCGATCGGCTGCGTCCTGTCGGCGCGCGGCCGATTCCGCCCCGGACGAGCCTTGCTCCTGACAGGGCTCCTCCTGGTCCTCTACCTCGCCCACATCGTGGCCTGGGTCTTCGCGCTGATCGCGTGCGGCATCATCGCGGTCGGCTGGCGGCGACGGTCGCCGGAGCGTCGGGAGGCTTTGACGAGCGCCCGCCTCCGCCCGGAGCCCGCGGACCTCGACCCGCCCCGGGGCCTCGCGTCGGGCGTCGTCGCAGCCTTCTCGGTTTCCGGAGTCCTCGTGGCCTGGTACTTCCTGCGCGACGACCTGCGCGCGTGGGCCGCCGCTTCGGGGCTGCTCCTCTTCGGCGCCGCGTGCGCGATGGCGGGTATGGCGACGCCCGTGGCCGGTCGGATCCGGACGCTCCGCCTCACGCTCCGTATCGCGGCGGGCTCCGCACCTTCGGGCGCACCCGGCGACCGACTCCGCCGCACGCTCCACCTCGCGTTGCGTGTCCTGGGAGGCGTCGCGCGTCCTTACATGCCCCGCCTCGCGCGCCTGCCCGTCGCCCTCGCCTCCGCCCTCCCCGCCGCGATCGCCCTGGCCGTCGCGCGCTCGGGAACGGACATCCTCGGCCCCGTCTCCCTCGGGCCCCCGACGACGACACGGCTCCGCACCCTCTGGGGCGTCGACGCCCTCATGTCCTACTCGCCCCTCGAGAACCGGCCGGCCGTCGCCGCCGCGGCGCTCCTCGCCGCACTGGCCGTCGTCGTCCTCGTGCGCTCCTTTTTCGCGCGTTCAGGCCAGCGCGAGCCGGACCACCCCGCCCGCGGCGCGCTCGGATGGGTCGCGCTCGCGTTCTGCGCCCTCTACCTCACCGCGCCGGACGGCATCGTCGGCGGCGCGTATATCCTCCCCAGGATCGCCCTGTTCGCGCTCCTCGTGACGACCCTCTGGGTCGGCGCGCATCGCTTCCACCCGATCCTCGAGCGCTCCTTCGGCCTGGCCGCCGCCGTCATCGCTCTCGCCTTCCTGGTCGTCCGCATCCCGGTTTATCGCGAGCTGGACCGCCAGCTCCGCGACCTCCACGCCGCCGCTCGGCCGATCGCCCCGAACACCACGCTCCTGGCCCTCAGCTACGCGCCCTTCGGCACCACCGGCTCCGGAGGCTTCACTTCCTACCGCGTCAAGCCCCTCATGCACGCGGCCGGACGAATCGCCGCCGAGAGGAAAGTGGTCCTCCTCGACAACTACGAGGCCACACACCGCGACTTCCCCGTCCGCTATCGTCCCGTGCTCGACCCCACGCCCCACTTCCCGGGCGTGCACTACCCCGCCCGCTTTCGCGTCGATCTCGAGGTCTACCCGCGCCGCACCGGCGGCCGCATCGACTACGTCCTCACCTGGGGTTTCCCGGCCCGCGCCATCGCCGGCACCGCCCCCCATTTCACCCGCGCCCAGCTCGAGACCGGTTTCGAGCCGTTCCCCGCCCCGGCGTCATCGGCCGCGCGCCTTTATGTGAAGCGCCGGTGATCCGCCACGCCCCCGGCACGTCCCGCCGCCGTGGTCCTGGCCGCGCGCGTGGTCCAGTTCGAGAACCTGCTCGGCGGCCTGGACGAGTTCTACCGGCTCCACCGATGGTTCGGGGTCGCCGGAGCGGTCGCCGCCATCGCCCACTGGTTCGCCGAGGTGGGCGTGCGCTGGATGGCGCGTCAGCGCTGGCTCCCCCCGCGCCAGCGCCCGCCCGCGCCGCCCCAGCCGACCGACGGCTTCGACCCGTTCCGCGACCTCCGCGAACCCGCGACCACCCTCGGCGAGATTGCCTTCTACCTCCTCCTGGCCCTGGTCCTGGTCGCCCTCTGGAAGCGGGTCCCCTACCGCCACTTCCTCAAGGTCCACAAGCTCCTCTCGCCCGTGTTCCTCGTCCTGGTCTTCCACTCGGTGATCCTGATGGACCGCGACTACTGGTCGGCTCCGATCGGGCCGGTCGTAGCCATCCTCATGGGCGCCGGAACGGTGGCCGCAACCGCTTCGC
>Ga0207873_1001662_pt1 | contig 20466 bp, 21 predicted proteins | sample BGWIniCompost_FD_187373 | JGI IMG/M metagenome (GOLD analysis project Ga0207873, IMG submission 187373) | Cellulose adapted compost microbial communities from Newby Island Compost Facility, Milpitas, CA, USA - BGW Initial Compost (SPAdes)... ...
GCGCTGCTCCAGGTCCTGATCTGGGTGGCGCTGATCGTGCTGCTGATGACGCAGTCCGACGCGATCGCCGCGCGATTCGGCGTCGCGCCCGACGCGATCCGCTCGATCGGCATGGAGCCGGGCACCGCCGTGCTCCTCGTCACCTACCTCCTGCTCGGCTTCTTCCTGTTCGCCTCGCTGTTCGCCGTGCTCGGCGCGGCAGTCACGAGCGAGCAGGAGGCCCAGTCGCTCCAGATGCTGCTCATGACGCCGCTGTTCGTGCCGCTGCTTTTCATGGTGCCGCTCGCGACAGACCCGCTGGGTCGCACGGCGACCATCCTCGGCATGATCCCCTTCACCGCGCCCATCGCGATGCCGATGCGCATGGCGGCGGCGCCGATCCCGGCGATCCAGATCGTCGGCTCGCTCATCCTGCTCGCGCTGGCGCTGGTCGCGTGCGCCTGGCTCGGCGGCAAGATCTACCGCATCGGCATCCTCTCCACGGGCAAGCGCGCGACTCTGAAGGACCTGGCGGACTGGGTCAGGATCGCGTGAGGCCTGGCCGCGGCGCCCCAGCAGTGGGCGCCGCGGCCTCCCGCGCCTCGCGCACGGCGGCCCGGCCCCGCAGCCCCACCTCGTTCACGAGCACGATGCTCGCCAGGATACATGCCAGCCCCGCCACCATGCCGCGCGTCACCGCCTCGCCCAGGAAGACCACGCCCCAGAGCATGCCGAAGAGCGGGATCAGATAGGTGACGGTCGTGGTCTTCGTCGGCCCCGCGGACGCGATCAGCCGGAAGTAGAGCGGGTAGGCGAGCGCGGTGCAGAGCACCGCCAGCGCGACCAGCGCGAGCAGCGCGCCGGGCGCAGGCTCCGCCGCCGGGAGGCGCCACAGCGCGGGCGGCGCCAACCACACGACCGCGCCGAGCTGCTGGCCGATCGCGAGCGTCGCCGCCGGCACGCCGGCGAGCCGCTGCTTCGCGTACACGCCGGACACCGCGTACGCGGCGCTCGCGACGAGCATCGCGGCGACGCTCGCCAGCACCGCGCCCGTCGGCGCGATCGGGCTCCAGCCCAGCGAGGCCAGCGCCGTGCGCCCCGCAGCCAGCGGGAACGGCCCCAGCGCCGGCGCGCCGATCCGGATGAAGAGGTACGACGCGCCCCAGAGCGCCGCGAGCGCGAACAACATGAGGAGATCCCGGGCACTCATGGAGCGCCCTACGGCTGGTACGTCCCGGGAACCATGCGCGTGCTGATCGCCACGCGGTTCCACGCGTTGATCGCGATCACTGCCATCGTCAGCGCGGCGAGCTCCACCTCGTCGAAGTGCTTGCGCGCTTCCTCGTAGACGTCGTCCGGCGCACGCGTCTCCGCGATCAGCGTCAGCGCCTCGGTCCATGCGAGCGCCGCACGCTCACGCTCCGTGTAGTACGGCGTCTCGCGCCAGACGGTCAGCCCGTACAGCCGCTGCTCGGTCTCGCCTCGCTTGCGCGCGTCCTTGGTGTGCATGTCGATGCAGTACGCGCAGCCGTTGATCTGCGACGCGCGCAGGCGGACCAGCTCGAGGAGCGACGGCTCGAGGGTCGAACGTGCGACGTAGGCGTCGAGCCCGCTGATCGCGTGCTCGGCATCGGGCGCGACGGTTCCGAAGTCGAATCGCGGCTGGAGCGTGACGGTCATCTTCGGCCTCCGTGGATGGTGTCGGTCGTTGCGGCGGCAGTTCTGCCAGCCGGCATCGAGGATGGGGCTTGCTTGGACCGTTCACAAGCTCCAAGTTGAGTCATTATGACTGGTCCAAACTCGAGGCGGAACGAGGCGGCGAAGGCGGCGCGCACGCGGGCGGGCGGCGGGCCCGTCGTCGCCTTGCCCCTGGAGCCCGGCGAGGCGCGGCCGCTGTATCGCCAGGTGTACGACGGCCTGCGGGAGGCGATCCTGGCAGGCCGCCTGCGCCCCGGGGAGCGGCTGCCATCCACGCGCACGCTGGCGGCGGAGCTGGGCGTGGCGCGCAACACGGTGGTGCTGGCCTATGAGCAGTTGCGGACGGAGGGGTACGTGGTGGGCGCGCGTGGTGGGGGCACGCGTGTGCGGGAGGCGCTGCCGGACGCGTTGCTGCACGTGCGGCCGCGGCCGCGCCGGGCTGCCGGGCCCGCGAGAGCGCGGGCGGCTGCGCCGGGGAAGGGAGAGGCCGGCGCGTCGGCGACCGGCGGTGCGCGTCCCGCGCCGCCCGCAGGCGATGCGGGCTCCGCGCGGCAGGGCGGCGGTGCGCGGCTGTCCGCGCGGGGCGCGATGCTGGCGGCGGCGGGGGCGGGGCTGGCGCAGGCCGGGCGGACGGAGCCGGTGCCGTTCCGGCTGGGCGTGCCGGCGCTGGATGTGTTTCCCAGGCGGCTGTGGGCGCGGCTGACGGCGCGGGACTGGCGGCGCGGCGGGCCGTACCTGGGCGATGCGGATGCAGGGGGCGAGCGGGCGTTGCGTGAGGCGATCGCGTGGTACGTGACGCACTCGCGGGGCGCCCGCTGCACGGCGGACCAGGTGTTCGTGGTGAGCGGCACACAGCAGGGTCTGGACATCGCGGCGCGCGTGCTGCTGGATCCGGGCGATGCGGTGTGGGTGGAGGACCCCGGCTATCCGTACGCGCACACGGTGCTTGCGGTGGCCGGCGCGCGTTTGGTTCCGGTCACGGTGGACGACGAGGGTCTGGACGTGGCGGCGGGCGAGCGCGCGGCGCCGACGGCGAGGCTGGCGTACGTGACGCCGTCGCATCAGTTCCCGCTGGGCGCGGTGATGAGCGTGTCGCGGCGGTTGATGCTGCTCGCGTGGGCGCGGCGCGCGGAGGCCTGGGTGGTGGAGGACGACTACGACTCGGAGTTCCGCTACGCGGGCAGGCCGCTGCCGTGCCTCCAGGGGCTGGACGCCGAACGGCAGGACGCGGCCGGGCCTGCGCGGGTGCTCTACATCGGCACGTTCAGCAAGACGCTGGCGCCGGCGCTGCGCCTCGGCTACCTGATCGTTCCGGATGCGCTGGTGGACGCGTTCCGCGCGGCGCGCGCGGTGCTGGACCGCCACGCGCCGACGCTGGCGCAGGGCGTGCTGGCGGACTTCATTGCCGGGGGCCACTACGCGCGGCACGTGCGGCGGATGCGCACGCTGTACGCGGAGCGGCAGGCGGCGCTGCTGGCGGCGGCGGAAGCGGAACTGGAGGGGCTCCTCACGCTGACGCCGGACCCGGCGGGGCTGCACGTGGTCGGGCGGCTGGCACCGGGCCTGGACGCGGAGGCGGCGGCTGCGGCGGCGGAGGCGGAGGGCGTGCGGGTGTACCCGGTCTCTCGCTATGCGCTCTCGCCGGATGCGCAGGACCGTAGCGGCCTGATCCTCGGCTACGCGGGGTTCGACGTGCGTGCGATCCGCGTGGGCGTGCGCAAGCTCCGGCGCGCGCTCGAGTCGCTTCGCGCGTAGCGGTGCGCCCGTACGAGCGCTGATCGTGGAGACGACGACGTCCCGTCGGCGCGCCGGGTCGGCCGCCCGTTCACTGCGCGGCGCTTAGCTCTGCGGGATGTGGCCCGGCGTGTAGTGCAGCCCGGAGATGCGCATGAGCTCGTGCCACTTGCCGCGCACCCAGCGCTCGAGCTCAAGGCGCATCGCCTCCTGCTCCTCTTCCGTGATGACCGGTTCGGCGGGCATGTAGGGCGGCTCGATGCGGGCGTAGGGGCGGCCGTCGTTGAAGATGAACCGCGCCCCGGTCTGCGCCGTCGCGCCGTACACATCGCCCGCGGAGATGGTGTCTTGCCAGCGGGCCGGCACGTCGCCTTCGCGGAACAGCACGCGGATCTCCTCCGGCTGGCTCTCGTCCCAGGCGAAGCCCGCGCCGTTGCGCGCCGTCGCGGCGGCCGTGCGCCCGAGCTGCTCCCACTGCTCGGGCGTGACGACGATGTCGAAGTCCAGGTTGCGGATCTCCATCGCGCCTCCGCAGGGCGGCCGCTCGGGGCCGCTCAGTGCATCGATTTCTTCTCGGGGTGCGCCGGCTCGCTGATGCTCGCGATCGTGTCCGCGACGTCGAGCTTGCTGACGGCCTGCTCCTCGACGGCGTCCACCGCCAGGTCGGCCTGCGCGATGATGCCGATGACGCGGTCCTTCTCGTCCAGGACCGGCACGCGCCGCACCTGGGCGCTCTTCATGACATTCATGACGGTGGCGACGTCGTCGCCGGCACGCACCGCGCGCACGTCGCGCGTCATGTGCTGGTCCACCGAGCACTGCTGCGGCTCGTGGCCCGCGGCGACGCAGCGCACCGCGATGTCCCGGTCCGTGATCACGCCGAGCAGCCGCCGGTCCGCGCGGCTCTCGATGACGGGCACGATGCCGATGTCGTGCTCGCGCAGCTCGCGGGCGACATCGCTGATCGTCATGTCCCGCTCCACGATGATCGGGTCGGGGGTCATCAGCTCGGCTGCCTTCATCTCACGCATCGCTCCCTCCTCGGAGTCAGGGAGTTGCATGGCTCATGCCGGGGGCAGGGAAGGCCGCGCATGGCACGGGGTTGGCGCGGGCGGCGCCGGCGCGCTACATCTCGGTGACGGAGTCGACGTTCCCCAGGACACTCACCGGGCGGGACCATGGAACTCACCATCCGCAGCACCATCCGGCTGAACAACGGCGTCGAGATCCCGCGTCTCGGCCTCGGCGTCTACCGGGCCGCGGCGGGGGCCGAGACCCGCAACGCGGTGCTCTGGGCGCTCGAGGCGGGCTACCGCCACGTGGACACCGCCGCTGCCTATGGAAACGAGGCGGATGTCGGCCGCGCGATCCGCGAGAGCGGCATCCCGCGGGCAAACGTGTTCGTCACGACGAAACTGTGGAACGACGACCATGGCTACGACGCCGCCCTCGCCGCGTTCGACGCGAGCCTCGAGCGGCTCGGCTTCGACTACGTCGATCTCTACCTCATCCACTGGCCGGTTCCGGAGCTGCGGCTCGAGAGCTGGCGCGCGCTGGAGCGACTGTACGAGGAGGGCAGGGCGCGCGCGATCGGCGTGAGCAACTACATGGTGCAACACCTCGAGGAGCTGCTCGCGCACTGCACCGTGGTGCCGGCCGTGAATCAGATCGAGCTCACCCCGTGGAGCTGGCGCACCCGCCGGGACGTGGTGGAGCTGTGCCGCGCGCACGGCATCGCGCTCGAGGCGTACAGCCCGCTCACCAAGGGGCGGAAGCTGGGCGACCCGACGCTGCGCGCCGTTGCGGAGCGCGTGGGCCGCACGCCCGCGCAGGTGCTGATCCGTTGGGCGCTGGAGCGCGACCTGATCGTGATCCCGAAGTCCGCGAACCGCGGGCGGATCCGGGAGAACGCGGACGTGTTCGATTTCACGCTCTCACCTGCGGACATGGAGCGGCTCGAGGCGCTGGACGAGGGGCTGGTCACCGGCTGGGACCCGACATCGGCGCCGTAGGAGTTGCGTCGAGCTCACACAGAGACGCTGGGCATCGGGCTCACACAGAGACGCGGAGAACGCGGAGGTTTTCTCAGGCGCAGAGGGTTCTCCGGCGCTACGGAGACTTCGCGGCGTATTCATGGCTCCTTTGGTGGTTTGCTCCGGGCGGGTCAGGGTTCGCGGTGTGAAGCCGGCCTAGCCTCCGCGGCGGGATGAGCACAGATTCCACCGGAAAAAACACATTCATATTGAAGGCGGATCCGGGCGAGGAACGCTCGGCTCCGCGACGAACGCAGCCCAGCCCGCCTCAAACTCCGCGCCTCCGCGTCTCCGTGTGAGCCCCCAGTTCTCCGCGTTCTCTCAGTTGAAGCTCCGCGTCTCCACGCCTGAGGCACCGATGAAATATCCTTGCCTCCACCGGCATTCAGAGGACTGGAGGCCGATGCCATGACGCGCGAAACGCCCACACAGACGCCGGAGCGCGGGGCCGTGCGCGACGCGGACGACGCAATGCTGATCGCGGCGGTCCGGGGCGGGTCCACGCAGGCGCTCGCGGAGCTGTACGCGCGGCACGCGCCGGCCGTATTCACCGCGGCGCTGCGGCTCCTCGGCTCGCGAGAGGATGCGGAGGACGTGCTCCAGGACGTGTTCGTGGGGCTGCCGGACGCGCTCGCGCGCTACGAGGAGCGCGGCGCGTTCGGCGCGTGGATCCGGCGGGTCGCCGTGCGCGCGTCGCTCATGGTGCTGCGGCGTCGAGCGCGCAAGGGGTACGAGCCGCTGGAGTCGGCGGCCGACGTCGTCGCTGGGTCCCCTGAGCCCGAGCGGACGATCGCGGCGCGCCGCGCGATCGCGGCGCTGCCGGACCCGCTGCGCGTCGTGTTCGTGCTGCGCGAGGTCGAGGGCTACTCGCACGCCGAGATCGCCGAGCTGCTGGGCATCACGCGGACGGCCTCCGCACTGAGACTGCATCGCGCCTGGAAGCTCGTCCGGAGGTCCGTATGAACCTGCCGCTCTCGCGTCACCCGTCCTTCAGCCGCCTGCGCGCCTTTGCCCTCGGCGAGGCCGATGCGACCCAGCGCCGCCGGGTGGCGCGCCACCTGGAGCGCTGCGCCCGCTGCCGCGAGACGATCTCGCGCGTGCGCGAGGTCGTTGCCGCGGCGCGTGAGCTGGAGGCGCCGCCGGCGGACGCGCTCGAGCGGATCGTCGACCGGCGCGGGCGGGGCGAGCGCGTGGTCCTGCCGGTCGCGCCGGCCGGAGGCGCGCGACGTGCCTGGCCGCTGCAGCGCGTCGCGGCGATCGCCGTGCTGATTGCAGGCGCGCTGGTCTACGCGCTGGCGCGGACGGGCGAGCTGGAGGCGTTGCGCAGCGAGCTGCGCATCACGCCGGCCGCGCCGCGGATGGGTGAGCCGATCCGCATCGAGTACCGGGCGACGTCGCGGCTCGAAGACGAGCCCCGGCTGGTGCTGCGCGCGCGGTTCCGCACGCCGCACTCGACGAAGGAGGACCGGCACGCGGTGCTGGGCATGCTGGAGCGCATCGGCGACGGGGTGTTCGCCGCGACCGTGCGGCTGCCAGACTCCGCGGTGTACGCGGTTCTCGCGGTCGAGGACACCCTCGCCCGCTTCGTGGACCACCACGGCGAGCAGTGGGAGGCGCTGGTACACGACGAGGACGGTCGGCCGCTGTTCGAGGCGCTGGACCAGCGCTCCTGGGATACGATGCGCCGCGACATGCGCCTGGCCGCAGAGATCGCGGAGCAGATGACGCGGCTCTACCCGGAGCGACCGGAGGGCTGGCGCCACGTGCTCTTCGAGGCGCTGTCGCTCGCGCCGGAGGCGGCGGCGGACTCGATCCGCGCCGAGCACCGCGAGCGGTACCTGCCCCTCGTCGCGCGCGGCATCGAGCGGGCGGACTCGCCGGACGTCGCGCTGCTCGCGACCGCCGTGTCCTACGCGACCGAGGCGGGTGACACGGTGGCGGCGGCGCGCTGGAAGGCAATGCTGTACGAGCGCTACCCGCTCCACGTGGCGACGCTCCAGCGGCGCGTGTTCGACCTGTACGACGAGTACCGGGGCAGGACGGGCGAATTGCTCCTGGCGTTCGAGCGGATGTACGAGGAGGTAGGCGGCAGGAGTCAGCTCTCGTTCAGCGCCTTTACGCTGGCCGCACAGCTCGGGGATGCGGACGCCGTCGCGCGCTGGGCGCCGCGGCTGGTCGAGGCGGTGCCCTCGCTGACGAGCATGGTGGCAAATACGCTGGTCCGCTTGCCGGCGCTGCGACATCTCGCACTGCCGTATCTGCGCGCCGAGATCGCGGCGTACTCCGGCGCGCTCGAGCGCGCGACGGCCACGCCGCCGGGAGGGGCGGTGCCCGGCGTGTTCGAGCGCCCGTTGACGATGACGGCGGCCGAGTACGCGCGCGCGCTGCAGGAGGCGTGGCTGGGATCGCTGCTCACCACGCACGGCACGACGCTGCTCGCGCTGGGCGACACGGCCGCCGCGCTGGACACGCTGAGCCGCGCGTTCGATGCGGGCTGGGACCCGCACCGCTTCCTCACCATCGGCGAGTTGCACCTCGCCCGCGGCGATACGGCCGCCGCGGCGGCGGCGTTCGCGCGCGTCGCCGTGGATCCGACGACGGGCGAGGCCACGGATTCGCTGCGCGCGCGCCTCGGCGCGGCGGGCACCGGTGCCACCTGGGAGGCGCTCCTCGCCGACGCCCGCGCCGCGATGAAGCAGCACGTCTGGGCGAGCGCCGTGGACCGCGCGCCGCTGCTGCCGCGGCTCCGGCTCCAGGATGCGGATGGCCACGCACGCGTCGTCGAGCTGGGGCAGGGGGTACCGATGCTCGTCGCGTTCTGGTCCCGCTACTGCCCGCCGTCGTTCATGCAGCTCGATGAGCTGGCGCGCGTCGCGGCGCGGCTCGAAACGGAGGGCGTGCCGGTCGTCACGCTCAGCCCAGAGGAGCCCGCGAAGCTGCGCGAATTCATGGACGCGAAGGGCTACCGGTTCCCGGTCTTCTTCGACCCCGAGCGCGACGCGGCCGTAGCGTTCGATACACCCGGCTTCCCCACCTACTTCGTGCTGGACGGCGCCGGCCGCATCCGGTTCGCCCACCACGACGTCGGTCGCGTGATCCGCGAGGTCGCGGCGTTGCGCGAGCAGGCGCAGGCGCAGTAGCGCGCGGGCGGCCGGGGCGCCGGCCTGACGAAGGGCCGCCCGGCTGCGGCGCCGGCCCGCGCGGCGGCGCCCTGACGGAGGCGCCCCCGGCCGCGACGCACCGCTGCCCGGCACCCGGCCCCCTCCGGGTTCTTCCCGGCCGGCCAGTCAGGAAGTTCCCCGCACAGCTTCATCCCAATTCCTACAGATTCCGGACATCCGTGTCCACAAATATGGGCGCGTGAAGGCGGGCCGCGTCGGCGGCGGGGCGAGTCCCCGCGGGCCGGCGGGGCGCCGCAGATCGAACCACCGGAAGTCGGAGCGGACATGACCGCCTCACGCAAGTTGCTGGATTCGTTCATCCTGCTCGCGGTCGTCGCGCTCGTCGTCGGCTGCGGACAGGCCGGTGAGTCGGCGGAGCCGGGCGCAGCCGGCGATGGCGCCACGGCCGCAACGATCCCTGGCCTCGACGTCACCGAAGACGAGCTGAAGTACGGCATCGGCCCGATCCGCAATGTCGAGCTCGGCCCGCTGGACGATGCGCTCGCAGCGCGAGGCGAGGCGCTGTTCAAGACGAAGTGCATGGCGTGCCACAGGATGGACGACCGGTACGTGGGCCCGGCGCTGCGTGGCGTCACGGAGCGGCGCACGCCCGAGTTCGTGATGAACATGATGCTGAACCCTGGAGAGATGGTGCGGCGGCATCCGGTCGCGCGCGCGATGCTGGCGGCGCACTACACCGAGATGCCGGCGCAGAACCTCACGGAGGAGGAAGCGCGCGCGCTGCTCGAGTACCTGCGCGCGCAGGCGGCGGAGGGGCAGGCAAACCGCGGCGGTACGACCGAGAACCCATGACACGCGGAGCGAGAGCGATGGCCAGGAAGATTCCACGGCCCTTCGTCCTGGGGCTGGTAGCGGGCGCGGTGACGGCCGTGTTCGCCTACGCATGTCGGACGACGGGGCCAAAGGGCGCGTTGGACGGCGACATAGCATCCCGGGTGTACGTCGCGCCAGGCGAGTACGACGAGTTCTACGCTTTCCTGTCTGGCGGCTTCAGCGGGCAAGTGACCGTATACGGCCTCCCCTCGGGGCGGCTGCTGAAGGTCGTGCCCGTCTTCTCGCAGCACGCCGAGAACGGCTGGGGCTACAGCGAGGAGACGAAGCCGATGCTGGAGACGAGCTTCGGCTTCGTACCGTGGGACGATGCGCACCACCCGCAGCTCTCGAAGACGAACGGGGTGCCGGACGGCCGGTGGCTGTTCATCAACGCGAACAACACCCCGCGTGTCGCCCGGATCTCGCTCGAGACCTTCGAGACCGAGGAGATCATCGAGATCCCGCAGTCAGCGGGCAACCACGCGTCGCCGTTCGTCACGCCGAACTCGGAGTACGTGGTCGCGTCCACGCGGTTCAGCGTGCCGGTGCCGCAGCGCGACATCTCCATCGCGGACTACAAGGCGGCGTTCAAGGGCACGATCTCGTTCATCCGCGCGAACGCGCCGGGCGAGATGGACATCGCGTTCCAACTGGTCGTCCCCGGCTACAACTACGACCTCGCCCACGCGGGCAAGGGGCCCTCGTACGGCTGGGCGTTCTTCACCACGTACAACACGGAGCAGGCGAACACGCTGCTGGAGATCAACGCGTCGCAGCGTGACAAGGACTTCGTCGCGGCGGTCAACTGGCGGCGTGCGGAGGAATGCGTGGCGCAGGGGCGCGGCCGCGACGTGCCGGTGACGTACGCGCACAACTACATGGACGAGACGCGCGTCGCGCGTTCGGAGCGGAAGCAGGGGGTGCGCGTGCTCGAGCCGGCGGACTGTGAGGGCATGATCTACTACCTACCGACCCCGAAGTCTCCGCACGGCGTGGACGTGGACCCATCGGGCGAGTACATCGTCGCGGGCGGCAAGCTGGCGACGGTGATTCCGGTACACTCGTTCTCGAAGATGCTGGCGGCGATCGAAGCGAAGGACTTCGAGGGCGAGGCGGACGGGATTCCCGTGCTACGCTACGATGCCGTGCTGGCGGGCGAGGTGCAGAACCCGGGGCTGGGGCCGCTGCACACGGAGTTCGACGGCCGCGGCTACGCCTACACGTCGGCGTTCATCTCGTCCGAGATCGTGAAGTGGAAGCTGGGGACCTGGGAGGTCGTGGACCGGATCCCGACCTACTACTCGATCGGGCACCTCATGATCCCGGGCGGGGACAGCGAGAAGCCGTGGGGCAAGTACGTGATCGCGCTGAACAAGATCACGAAGGACCGCTACCTGCCGACGGGCCCCGAGCTCGTGCACGCGGCGCAGTTGATCGACATCAGCGGCGAGCGGATGAAGCTCCTGCTGGACTTCCCCACGCTGGGCGAGCCGCACTACGCGCAGGCGCTGCCGGCTGACCTGATCAAGGACAAGGTGGTCCGGATCTACGACATCCAGGGGAACCGGAACCCCTACGCGACGCTGAGCGAGGCGGATGCGCGCGTGGAGCGAAGGGGCGGCACCGTGCACGTGTACATGACGGCGATCCGCAGCCACTTCGCGCCGGACATCATCGAGGGCATCCGCGTCGGCGACACGGTGAAGTTCCACGTCACGAACCTCGAGCAGGACTGGGACGTGCCGCACGGCTTCGCGGCGATGGGCGTGCAGAACGCCGAGCTGCTGATCATGCCGGGCGAGACCAAGACGCTCACGTGGGTGCCGAAGCAGCCAGGTGTCTACCCGTTCTACTGCACGGACTTCTGCTCGGCGCTGCACCAGGAAATGCAGGGTTACGTGCGGGTCTCACCGGCCGGCGCCAACGTGGTGCTGACGTCGAACGGCGCGGGGCAGAGCAGGGTGCTGGCGTCGGGAGGTGGACGGTGATCACGCGGCGGCCGCCGCTCGTGCCCGGGGGTGACGGGGCGGCGCCCGAAGGGGCGCCGCCCTCCGCGCCAGTCGTGGTTCACGCGGCGGCGAGGCGGGTGCGTTTCCAGATCATCGCCTCGGCTGCACCGGCGCCCAGCCGCCTGAGCGCAGGCGCGCGGATCGCGGTCGCGGTCGCGGCGCTCGCGTTGCTAGCAGTGCTGGTGCTGCCGCTGTGGCGGATCGACCTGGAGGCGCCGCAATACCCCGAGGGGCTCGGCATGGAGATCCGCGTCAACACGATCGTGGGCGTCAAGCCGAACGATCTCAACAGCATCAACAACCTGAACCACTACATCGGGATGAAGGTGATCAGGCCCGAGGACTTCCCCGAGCTGCGCTTCATGCCGTTGCTCGTGGCGGGCCTCTCCGCGATGGGCCTGGTGGTGGCGGCGACGGGGCGGCGGCGCCTGCTGTACGCGTGGGTCGCGCTGCTGGTGCTGTTCGCGCTGGCCGGCCTCGCCGATTTCTATCGCTGGTCGTATGACTACGGCCACAACCTCGACTACGAGCGGGCGATCATCAAGGTCCCGGGCATGAGCTACCAGCCGCCCCTCATCGGCTCCAAGCAGCTCCTGAACTTCCGCGCCCATTCGTGGCCGGGCTCGGGCGGCTGGGTCGCGATCGCGGCGGGCGCGCTGGCGTCGCTGGTCGCGGCGCGCGAGCTGGTCCGGGCCCGGCGGGCCCGCGGGGTGGCGGAGGCGGCGTGACCACCGGAGCGGGTGCGCGGTGGGCGGCCGCAGCGCCGCTCCTGCTCGCCCTGGCCGGATGCGGCGAGCGGGCGCCGAGCCCGCACGACCACGCGGCCCACGGCCACATCGCGCCGCCGTCGGCCGTTGCGGCGCATGCCGGTGCCGCGGCGACGGCCTCGGCAGGGGAACCGGGCCGCGCGGCGGCTGCCCCGCGGCCGGGCACGATCGCGTGGCAGGTCGCCCACGCGGAGCGTGGCGCGCGCGTCGTCGTGCAGCCGGGCGTGTACCGCGAGCCGACCATCGTGCTGGATCGACCCATTGAGCTGGTAGGGCTGCCCGGTGCGGTGCTGGACGGCGAGGGCGAGCGCGAGATCCTGGTGATCGCGGCGGACAGCGTCACGGTGCGGGGCTTCGAGTTCCGCAACGTCGGCACCAGCTACATCGAGGACCGCGCGGCGATCCGCGTGGACGGCGCGCGCGCGTGCGTGATCGAGGACAACCGCTTCGACAACGCCTTCTTCGCCATCTACCTCGCCCGCTCCAGCGACTGCCGGGTCGCCGGCAACGTGATCCGCGGCCGCGCGCGCTCGGAGGCGTCGTCGGGCAACGGCATCCACCTGTGGAACTCGCGGCGCGTCCGCATCGAGGGCAACCGGATCGAGGGCCACCGGGACGGCATCTACCTGGAGTTCGTCGAGGACAGCCAGATCGTCGGCAACACGAGCATCGGCAACCTGCGCTACGGGCTCCATTTCATGTTCTCCGACCGCTGCCGTTACGAGCGCAACGTTTTCCGTGGGAACGGCGCGGGCGTGGCGGTGATGTACACGCGACACGTCGAGATGACGGGCAACCGGTTCGAGGACAACCGGGGCAGCGCGTCGTTCGGGCTGCTGCTGAAGGAGATCTCGGACAGCCGCGTGGAGCGCAACGTCTTCCGGTCCAACACGGTGGGGCTCTACGCGGAGGGCGCGAACCGCACCGTCGTCCGGGACAACGATTTCGTTTCCAACGGCTGGGCGGTGCGGATCCTGGCCAACTCGCTAGGCAGCGAGTTCCGGCGCAACAACTTCACGGGCAACACGTTCGACGTCGCGACGAACAGCCGCTCGAGCTACAGCACGTTCGAGCACAACCACTGGGACGCCTACCGGGGCTACGACCTGGACCGCGACGGCACGGGCGACGTGCCGCACCACCCTGTCCGGCTGTTCTCGCTGCTGGTCGAGCGCAACGAGCCGGCGCTCGCGCTGCTGCGCAGCCCATTCATCTCGCTGCTGGATGCGGCGGAGCGCGTGCTGCCCGTGCTCACGCCGGAAGCGCTCGTGGACCGCGCGCCAGCGATGCGCGCGTTCGCCCGGGAGGAGACGTCGTGATCCGGCTCGAGGACGTGCACAAGCGGTACGGCCGGCTGGACGTGCTGAAGGGCATCGACCTGGAGTTCGAGGCCGGGACGGTCACTGCGGTCGCGGGGCCGAACGGCTCGGGCAAGAGCACGCTGCTGCGGATCGTGCTCGGGCTGGTGCGGCCGGACCGCGGCCGCGTCTACTTCGACGGCCGGCCACTGAACGGCGACTGGCGCTACCGCGAGCGCGTCGGCTACATGCCACAGGTCGCGGCGTTCCCGGAGAACCTGACGGGCGCCGAGGTGCTGGCGCTGCTCAAGGACCTGCGAGGCGGCCCCGCGGGCGTGGACGAAGAGCTGATCGAGGCGTTCGCGCTCGGTCCCGAGCTTGGCAAGCCGGTCCGCACGCTGTCCACGGGCACGCGGCAGAAGGTGAGCGCGGCGGCCGCGTTCCTGTTCCGCCCGGACGTGCTGGTGCTGGACGAGCCGACCGCCGGGCTGGACCCGTCGGCGAGCGCGGCGCTGAAGGACAAGATCCTGCGAGAGAAGGCGGCGGGCCGGACGTTCATCCTCTCGTCCCACATCATGAGCGAGCTGGAGGAGCTGGCCGACCGCGTGGTCTTCCTGCTCGACGGCGCGGTGCGCTACGCCGGCCCGGCGCTCGGCCTGGCGGCCGAAACCGGGCAGGTCAATCTCGAGCGGGCGGTCGCCCAGCTCATGCGGAGGACGGCATCGTGAACGGCGCGGTGAAGGTCATCCGATACGAGCTGCGGGACGTGCTGCGCAGCCGCTGGATGCTCGCCTACGCGTTGTTCTTCCTCGGCTTCTGCGAGCTGCTGTTCCGCACGCAGGGCAGCGGGCCGCGCGTGCTGCTCAGCCTGGTCAACGTCGTGCTGCTGCTGGTGCCGCTGGTCGCGATCGTGTTCGGCACGGTCTACCTCTATGGCTCGCGCGCGTTCATCGAGCTACTGCTCGCGCAGCCGCTGAGCCGCGGCCGGCTGTTCGCGGGGCTGTACATCGGGCTCGCCGCGTCGCTGGCCGGTGCGTTCCTGGTGGGCGTGGGCATTCCGTTCGCGCTGCACGGGGCAGGCGAGCCGGGCGTGTACGGCACGCTGCTCGTGCTCGCGCTGTGCGGTACCCTCCTCACCTTCGTCTTCACGGCTCTCGCCTTCTGGATCGCGACGCGCTTCGAGGACCGGCTCAAGGGCTTCGGCGCGGCGATCCTGCTCTGGCTCGCGTTCGCGATCGTGTACGACGGCGTGGTGCTCGTCGTCGCCGGCGCGTTCGCCGACTACCCGCTCGAGCGGGCCATGATCACGCTGATGCTGCTGAACCCGGTGGACCTGGCTCGCGTGCTGATGCTGCTGCGCCTCGACGTCGCCGCGCTCATGGGCTACACCGGCGCGGCGTTCGAGCGCTTCTTCGGCAGCGCGGCGGGCGCGGCGCTGGCGCTGAGCGCGCTGCTGGCGTGGTGGGCGGCGCCGGTGGCGCTGGGGCTGCGGGCGTTCCGAAGGAAGGATTTCTGAGGCGGGCGGGTCAGCCGAGGCGTGCCGCGTCCGGTGTGGTCACGGCACGCCTCGGCGCGTCTGCCGGTCGACGCTATCTGTCGCGCGGGCCGGCGCTCAGCGCGCCTCGAAGTGGACCGGCAGGTTCACGATCACGCGCACCGCGCGGTCGCGGTTCTGCGCGGGCGTGAAACGCATGATCTTGACGACGCGGAGCGCCGCCTCGTCCAGCCCGGGGTACCCGCTCGACTGGCCGATGCGGGACTGCACGATCTCGCCGTTCTCATCCAGCCAGATGTGCACGTTGACCGTTCCGCCGATCCCGGCGTCCCGAAGGATGGGTGGATAGTTCCGCTGGAGCGTGCGCTGAACCTCGTCGGGGTTGAGCAGCCGCGGCGGGATCATGTACGGTGCGAGCTCCGTGAAGCCGCCCGGATCCTTGGTCACGGTGGGAGGCAGCGGCAACTGCTCTGCCGGGTTGTGCTCGAACCTGCTCGACGGGATCGTCACCTCCACCGAAGCCTCCGCGCTGATCACGGGCAGCGCGGGCGGCTGGATCGGCGCGGGCGGCTGCGGTAACTGGATCTCGGGCAGGGAGATCACCTTCGGCGGCTCGGGGATCGGCACCGGGCCGGCGACGGTGAACCCGGGCGCGAACGCGAACGCGGTGAAGTGGAGGGCCGCGGCGGCGGCAATCGCCTCCCAGACCCAGGCGCGGGACTGCCGCTTGAAGCGTTCGTTGGCCGTTTCGTGGAGTGATGAGCCGGGGATCAATGCGGTCGACATGGGGCCTCCTCGGGCGCGTGTGTGGATCTACGAGCCGGATCAGGCACCCCTCCGCCGCCACCACCGGGCCGCCGTGCGGCGGCCCCTGCGCTCCTGATTCAAAGTATGGCGCAGGTGTAGTCGGCCGGGCGATACTTTTCTTCCCGGATGTTCACATTCCTGGGACAGACGACGGTGGGCCGCACCCGCCGTTCAGAAGGCTCCGTATCCCTCGTTGATGCAAGTCACCCCGGACGTGGGGATCTCCTCGAACCGTTCCCGTGAGCGATTCGCCCGCCACGCGCGGCGAACCTTCGTGTACGACTCGACGTCTTCCGCCTCGACGATCGCGACGACCTCCACGTCAGGCTCGCCGTCGATCCGGCAGAGTCCGCCGTAGGAGAGCAGCTCGTCGTCACGCAGCGCCGGAAGCCGGAGCACCGCCCGTACATCCCAGTAGGGCTTGCCCTCGTCGTCCCAATGCGTGAAGCGGTTCAGCCACAGCATCTGCCCGGACTGGGCGACAACCAGAGCCAGGGCGTACTCGGGCACGTCGACGAAATCAAGCAGAGAGCCACCGAGCTCCTCGAGTCCGGTGGGAAGGGATCCGTAGCGCAGCCCGATGTAGTTCACCGACCCGCTGTCGGCGTCGGTGACCGGGTTAGCCATGCTCGGTGCGTCGGAGGTCGAGTCAGCGTTGCGGGGCGCCTCGGAGCAACCCCATAGCACAGGGGCGAGAAGAAGCAGCACTCGCAGGTGTTTCATCTCATTGTCCTCTCGGAAGGGTGGGGCTGACGTGCGGGAGCGACGTCACGACCCCCTCTGCTTGCTTGCCTTAGCCCGACACGAGGCCCTTGCCGATCAAAAGTGCGAGCGCCGCCGCCGGGCCTTGGATGATGGCAGCGACACCAACGGCGCCCACTTGCCACCTCGCGCTGCTGATCCCCGATTTCCTCACCTGGAGGAGCCCCCAACACGTGTAGGGAAGTCCGAGCGCCAGTGCGGTGAACAGCCCCGGCACGTACCCACCGAACAGTATGGCCTGTGCGACATGGGTCAAGGCATTGGTCCCTACGACAGCGATGAGGAGCACGAAGAAGTCAACGGCTCGACCGCCCTCGCCTTTCGCCTGGTCCGCCAACCACGCGGCAGCGATGAAGACCAACAGGAGTGCTGCCACGGCGACCCCAAACTCCGCAGTACTGATGGGGAGGAGCAATCGAAATACCCCCGGGAGGCGATGTCCATGGAGACGAGTCCAGTCCTCTATTGTGGCCAGCTCCTCGAGATCGTGGATCAGGAATACTGCAGGTCCCGCCCAGATCACCCGCCTCAGATGGCGCCCCATCTCCTGATCACCCTCAAGCACGGAACATCGCTCCCAGGCCAAAGCACAGATGGCGTATGATATTCTGGCACTCACGACGTGCCGCCCGTCGCAGACCACTGTCTGTGCAAAAGAACGGCGGCCGCGCTGCGGCTGCCACCGTCACGAGCAGCGCTGGAAGCGCCATCAGAAAGCGCAGGGACGCGGCTAGACCGAGGCCGGCGATGAACGGGTGCGTTCTGCCTCGCCACGCCAGCACGGTACAGGCAAGGACCGTGATGAAGCTGATCGTAAGACCTGCCCCGATCGCGGCCGCGACGCCCGCGACCGGTGCGATCTGCGCCGCCCGAGCCCGGTCTCCCGCCCGGATGTGCTCCCAGAACGCCTCGCTGCCAGCGAAGCTCACGGAGGCGGAGTGGAGTTCCACTCCCGGGAGGCCGAGCAGGAGATACACGAGGAAGTGCCCGAGCTCGTGCGTGAGAACGGTGATCGGGAACGCTGCGGCGGCAGCGGCCAGCGATAAGACCAGGCCGCGGGGCCGCGCCGCGAGGGAGCTAGGGGATGCGGTGGTCGCCATAGCGCGAGTGCCGGTGTGGGCGGCGTGTCGCCACTCGCGATCAAGGCTGGTGAAGTTTCCCGAGAGCGAGCAGGGCAGCCTCCCACACCTCCGGCTCACGGTCCTTCAGCAGAAGTGCTAACTGCGGCTTGAGCGCTTCGATATCTTCTCGTGACGCTTGTTGGAGCAGCTCCCGGATTCGGCACCGTGCCATCTCATTCTGATCGAGCACGGGAAGTGCCCGTATCCAGCCTTCGAGTTCCGCTCGGATGCTCGGCATTGACCCTCCTTACGAAGCGCCCGGAGGCCCCTCACTCCCTCCTCAACCCCGCCGCCACCACCATCTTCGCCGCGCGCCGTGCCGGCAGCAGGCCGCCGATGAACCCCATGACGGCCGCGAAGATGAGCCCCTGGAGCAGGATCCCGGGCGTGATGCGGAACGCGAACGCCAGCTCGCCAAAGGACTGCCAGTTGGTCGTGCTGGTCCGGATGCCGTTGATGGGCAGCGAGAGCAGGCAGCCGAGCACGCCGCCTGCCAGCGCCAGGAACACGGCCTCGAGAAGGAACGACGCCATGATGCTCCTGCGCTGGAAACCGAGTGTCTGCAGCAGCGCGATCTCGCGCGTGCGGCCCGCGATCATCGCGTCCATCGTGTTGATCGCGCCGAAGACCGCGCCGACGGCCATGACGCTGGTGACCACGTAGGCGATCACGTTCAGCAGCGCGCCGAGGAAGCTCGACTGCTCCGCGTAGAAATCCGCTTCCCGCTTCACCTGGACCTGGAGCCGCGGGTCTCCTTCGAGACGGGCCTTGAACGCATCGAACGACGTCGGGTCCTCGAGCCGCAGGGCCACGGTCTGGTAGACCGGACCGCGGAACACGGGCATGAGGGTCTCGGCGTCCCCCCAGACCTCGGACTCGAAGGCGCTGCCGTCCGCCTCGAAGTGCCCGACGACCGTGAAGTCCTGCTGCCCGAAGCGGAGCTTGTCGCCGATCCGGGTGTTGGCCATCCGGCCGACGAGCCCCCGCCCCAGGATCACCTCGGCGCGCCCGGGCTCGAACGCGCGGCCCTCCACGATACGGACCGCGTCGCGTACCGAGAATGCTTCGGGACCCACGCCGCGCACCGGCATGTGCGTCTCGCTGCCATCCACCCGCGGCTTGGAGACGACGACGTACACGTCCGCCGTGACCATGGGCCGGCCGTCGGCGAGCCGCGCGATCCCGGGCATGCTGCGAATGATCGCGGCGCTCTCGCGCGTGATGCCGCTGGAGATCTCCGCGTCCGCGCCCTTGCGCAGCACGATCACGTTGTCGTGCCGGCCGGTCGAGACCAGCGCCGAGCGAAAGCCGTTCGCGAGCGCGAGCATGCCGATGAACGTGAGGACGACGAAGGCGACGCCGAGCGCCGTCGCGAGGCTGGTCGCAGGCCGGCGCAGCAGGCTCCGGATGTTGTAGATGACCGGGATCTTCATGCGACGTACCTCAGCGCGTCGACGACCTTGAGGCGGGCAGACTGCCACGCCGGCACGGCCGCGCTCACGGCCGCGATGAGCAGCGCGATGGCGATCGCCATCAGCGCGATGCCGGGCTTGACGGTGAGCCCGGGAACGAAGCCGCCGAAGTCGAACTCGGCGAGGTTGAACAGCAGCACCGCTCCACCCAGCCCCAACGCGAGCCCGAGCCCGGTGATGACCAGCGACTCCGCCACGACGAGCCGCAGCACGGCGCCGTCCGTGAAGCCGAGCGTCTTGAGCACGGCGATCTCGCCGAAGCGTTCGCGCGCCGACATCGCCATCGTGTTCGCGGAGACCATCAGGATCGCGAAGACGACGGCCATGCCGATCGCATTCAAGAAAAAGCCGATGTTCCCGTACATGCCGACGAAGGCGAGGTTGAATGCCTTCTCGGTCTGCGAGCGGGTGGGCGAGGCGGAATTCTCGTAGGCCGCGTCGATGGCCTGCGCGATCTGGGGCGCGCGGTCCGGGTCGCTCACCCCCAGGACGTACCAGCCCACGAAGCCCTCGCCGCCCATGTGCGCGCGCATGATCTCGTCGAGGTAGCGGTGGTGGAACAGCATGGAGCTCTCGTCGAAGCCCCTGCGTCCCGCATGGTAGACGCCGCGGATCGTGAACTGGTACTCGCCCGGGTAGATCGTGCCCTGGAGCGTGATGGTCTGGCCGACGGTCCAGCCGAAGCGTTCCATGAGCCGGACGCCGGCCAGTGCACCCGTGCGGTCCGCCATGAACGCCGCCCGGTGCTCGTCGGAGGTGACGATCTCCGGGTAGAGCGTGAGGTAGTTCTCGTCGACCGCGAAGTTCGCGAAGAAGTTGCGCGGGTCCTGGTAGATACCGCCGAACCAGGATGCGTAGCCGACCGTGTGCACGCCCTCCTGCGAGGCCAGACGCGCGCGGTAGGCCATCGGCAGCGGGAAGACGATGCCGAGCTTGTTGCTCACGATCAGCCGCGACTCGCTGCCGACGTCGCCCACCGTCTGAAGCGTGTGCAGGAAGGTGCGCAGCGTCACGAAGAGGAAGAGCGCGATCCCCAGGCCGAGCACGGTGAGGATCGTGCGGCGCAGGCGACGGCGCAGGCTCGCGCGCACCAGGGTCGCGCGGGTCATTGCGCGCCTCCGGCCGGCGCCGGCCGGGCAGCGCTCCGGGCCTCCAGCAGCGCGCCTTTCTCGAGGTGCAGCGTGCGGCCCGCCCGCTCAGCGGCGTGCGGGTCGTGCGTCACCATGACGATCGTCTTGTGGAACTCGCGGTTGAGCCGCTCGAGCAGCTCGAGGATCTCCTCGGCGGAGCGGCTGT
>Ga0207873_1001663_pt1 | contig 20456 bp, 15 predicted proteins | sample BGWIniCompost_FD_187373 | JGI IMG/M metagenome (GOLD analysis project Ga0207873, IMG submission 187373) | Cellulose adapted compost microbial communities from Newby Island Compost Facility, Milpitas, CA, USA - BGW Initial Compost (SPAdes)... ...
ACGACGCCGGTCAACGAGTTCCGCGAGCAGTTCTTCGAGCGGATCCGCCTGGCGTCGATGTACTTCGAGGAACCGGGCCTACCGGGGTGGAGGACGGACAGGGGCGAGGTCTTCATCGTGTTGGGTCCGCCCGACTACATTCGGGAGTTGCGGTTCGGGACCGAGGTCACGCCGAGGCCCCGCGGGTACGAATGGACTTACGAGCGCAGTCCGGTGGGGCGGATGGTGCTCGTCTTCCTGGACCGTAACGGCTTCGAGCGCTACGAGCTCACGCCCTCCTCGGAGTCGGCGTTCCGCGCGGCGGCGAGTCGGCTGCGGCGGCCTCGCTGACGCCCGATCCTGATCCGGGAAGCCGGCAGCGAGCGCGCGCCGCGGCGTGCAGGTTGCAACGGTGCAGGAAGGAGGGGCGGTCCCTTCGGGTCGCCCCGTGGCAGGTGCAGGTACGGCCGGGTGCTGTAGATGTCCTCACGTTACCTCCTCATTGCAGCGCTCTTCATCGCGGCGGCTCTGGGCCCCGCGATCCTCGACAGGGCGGGGACGACGACGGTAGCACAGGTCGCCGAGCTGCCCGACGTACCGCCCGAGGCGCTCGAAGCGATGCGCCAGGGCCGCTACTGGCGTGCGAGCCAGATCCTGCGGGACTACCTGGCGAAGGTACCCGATCCGACGCCCGAGACGGTGCTCCTGGCGGCGCAGGCGGAAGCCGGGTGGGGTGGTTGGGAGCGCGTCGAGCGGCTACTGTCCGGGCAGAGCTGGCTGGACAGCGTGGCGAGCGGGCTGGGCTGGAGCCTGCTCGGCCGCGCCCGTTCCGAGCTGGGCCGATTCGCCGAGAGCGGCGATGCACTCGGCCGCTACCTGGCCGTTGCCGCCGCGGGCGACCGGGAGCGCGGGCTCGCCGAGTTGCGCCGCGGCCTGGCGCTGCTCGGCGCCGGCGACGCCCGCCAGGCGCTGCAAGCGTTCGACAGCGGCGCCGAGCGGGTCCCCGAGCTCGGCGATTGGGCGACGGTGTTCGCCGCACGGGCCGCGGCCGACTTGGGCGACACCGCCACCGTACGCGAGCGGCTGGCCTCGATCGACCCCTACCTCGCGCGTGAGTGGGGCTGGCGCACGGAAGTCGATGCGCGACTGAACGCGAAGGACCTGAAGGGCGCCGAGGCGGCCGCGGTCGCGGCGGCCAACTCGCTCCAGGATGCCGGTCGGCGCGCGACCGCATGGGTCGTGGCGGGCGACCTGCGCCTCCTCGGCGCGGACACCGCCGGGGCGAAGAGCGCGTTCCGCCGGGCGATGGAGGCCGCGCCGTCCGCGATCGCGGCGGTCGACGCGGCCCGGAAGCTGGGCGAGCTGCCCGGGCTGTCGCCCGAGGAGCATCTGCGGATCGGGCGGCTCTATCTGCGGCACGGGAACATGGATCGCGCCCGTGCCGGGCTCAACGCCTACCTGGCATCGGGACGCGGGACCGCTCTCGAGCGCGCCCAGGTGCGGCTCGAGATCGCGCGCACATACTTCAATCAGGGCAACTACGCCGCGGCGGAGCGCCACCTGCTCGACCTCGCCAAGTCTGCACCGAACGACAGGATCGGCGCCGAGGCGCTCTTCCTGGCCGGCCGGGCGCAGTACCGACAGGGGCGGGCCGCCGAGGGCCGAGCGACGTTCCTGCGCACGGCGGAGCGCTACCCGCACGAGCGCGCGGCCGCCCAGGCGATCTTCCTCGTGGCCGACCTCGACCACGACGAAGGGAGGCTCGAGACCGCCCGCGAGTACTATCGTCGCACGGCCGCGATCGCGCCGACGATCAACGAGGCTGGCCTGGCCTTGATGCGCCTCGGCGGACTCGCCTTCGTCGAGGAGGACTACGAGGGCGCCGCCTCCATCTTCGAGGAGTATCGTCGCCTCCACCCCGATGGGCGCCGCTATCAGCAGGCAACGTACTGGGCGGCCAAGGCGTACGAGCAGCTCGGCCAGCACGGGCTCGCACGGGAGCGCCTGCGCGAGGTCCGACGCGCCGACCCGATAAGCTGGTACGGCCTGCGCGCCGCCGACGAGCTGAAGGAGGACTTCTGGTCCTTCCCCATGGAACCCTCGCCGCCGGAGGACCCGGCCATCCGGGACGAGGTGGCCAACGCCCTGGTCCGGCTCGATCTGCTGCGCGAACTCGGACAGGACGCGGCGGCGGAGTTCGAGCTCGAGCGCCTCAAGCGGCACTTCCTGCAGCGCGACGGCGCGCTCTATGCCCTGGCCGAGGCGTTCAACGAACGCGGTTACACCTTCACTGGGATCAACCTCGGCTGGGAGATCCACAGGCGCGAAGGCGCCTGGAACCCGCGCCTGCTGCGTATCATCTACCCGTTCCCCTACCGGGACCTGATCGTGGCCGAGGCCCGCGAGCGCGGTCTGGATCCGTACCTCGTCGCCGGGCTCATCCGGCAGGAATCGATGTTCACCGCCGGGATCAAGAGCCCCGCCGGCGCGATCGGCCTGATGCAGATCATGCCGGCCACGGGGCGGGCGCTCGCGCGCTCCGCCGGGATCCAGTCGTTCGCGGTCGAGCTCCTCGAGAAACCGGAGATCAACGTGCACCTCGGCACCCGATACATAGCCGAGTTGATGAACCGCTACGGCAACCGTCTGATCTCCGTGCTGGCGGCGTACAACGCGGGCCCGCACCGCGTCAGTCGCTGGTCCGCGTTCCCCGAGTACCGTGACGAGGAGCTCTTCGCCGAGCGGATCCCGTTCGCCGAGACTCGGAACTACGTGAAGATCGTTCAGCAGAACGCCCGAGTCTACCAGGCGCTCTACGCCGGTGCGGAGGGGACCGCTCCGTCGGCCGGCGTGGGCGCCGCGCAGGGAGCCCTCGGCGGCAACGCGCGGGGCACGCTCGGGAGCGCCGCGGCGCCGGAAGGGAGTCTGGCCAACGCGGCGGACGGGAGCGACAACGGCGCCGGGCCGGCGCGGGGTCGATAGTTGAACACCCCCACGATCTCCGAGGGCGGCGACCGCCCCCGGCCGGGACGAGCCGAGCTCGCGCGGAAGACCATCCACGTCCTCGCTTCGGTGGCCGCGGCGGCCGTGGCGCTGGAGGCGCCGGCGCGGCTCGTACCCTGGCTGTTCTTCGGGACGTTCCTGGTTGCCGTGGTCATCGAAGAGGCCCGGCGTCGAAGCGCAGCCGTCGGCCGCGTGTTCGACCGGGCGTTCGGGGAAATGCTTCGCCCGAAGGAGCGCCGCGGTACCACGGGCGCCACGACGCTCGCCGCAGGATTCGCCATCGCGACGATCCTCCTGCCGAACCCGTACGCGGCCATCGGCATCGCCGTGGGCGGCGTCGCCGACGCCGCTGCCGCGGTCGTCGGCCAGCTCTTCGGCCGCCATCGGGTGCGTTCCGGGAAGAGTCTCGAGGGCTCGCTGGCCTGCCTGGCGACCGCGTTCGCGATCGCGTGGGCGATGCCCGGGATCGGGATCGCCCCGGCCGTGGCCGTCGCCGTCGTCGTCACCGCGCTCGAGCTGATCCCGGTCCCCTTCGACGACAACCTCTGGCTCGCGCCCGCCGCGGGGCTCATCGCGCTGGCGGCCGCGACGCCGCTGGCGTGACTCTGACCGTCCCTCCACTGGCCCGATCATTGAGCGTCCGACCGCGCACTTCACACGGCCGCTCAGCGCACGACCTAGGAAACAAAGTTTTTCCTTGACATCACAGTTCCACGGTTTTTAGCTTGGGCAACGCTGGGCAGTAGTACCTGCTTCAACCTCTTTGTAGGAGGACTGCTTCAATGGCCAGAGGTAAGGTCAAGTGGTTCAATGACGCCAAGGGTTATGGCTTCATTGAACAGGCCGACGGCGAGGACGTGTTCGTGCACTTCTCCGCGATCTCGATGGAGGGGTTCAAGACGCTCGCCGAAGGCGAGGAGGTAGAGTTCGAGATTCGGCAGACCGAGAAAGGCCTCCAGGCGGCCAACGTAACCCGCGTTTGAGGACCTCGGGCCATTGAATGCCGGGCAGAAGCGCCCCGCCAGCGAAGGAGCTGGCGGGGCGTCTTCACTTCATTGCACGGAAGCGGCCGGGAGGGGTATTAGTTCCGGACGCGAATATCCCATACGAAGGAGACCGGATGGTCGAGAAGCCCGAGAAGAAGCGGCCGCGCCTGTTCCTGATCGACGGGTACGCGCTGATCTATCGTTCGTTCTTCGCGATGATCAGTCGGCCCCTCACGACCTCGCGCGGGGAGAACACGTCCGCGGCGTGGGGCGTGACGAAGTTCCTGCAGAAGATCCTGCAGGAGTACGAGCCGGACTACCTGGGCGTGGTCATGGACGCCGGGACGAGCCAGCGCGAGCAGCTCTACCCGGATTACAAGGCGACGCGGGAGAAGATGCCCGACGAGCTGAAGGCGTCGCTTCCGCGAATCGAGCAGCTCCTGCACGCATTTCGGATCCCGATCCTGCGGCTGCCGGACCACGAAGCGGACGACGTGATCGGCACGCTCGCGGAGAAGGCCGCGGCCGCGGGCCTCGAGGCGGTCATCGTGTCGGGCGACAAGGATTTCTATCAGTTGATCCGTCCGGGGATCTGCCTCCTGAACCCGGGTCGGGGCGGGCCGTCCGGGATCGAGGAGGAGTGGGTAGACACGCGCAACGCCTCGGAGCGGCTCGGCGTGCCGCCGGAGCGGGTGACGGACTATCTCGCGCTGATCGGCGATTCTTCGGACAACATTCCGGGCGCCAAGGGGATCGGGCCGAAGACGGCGGTCCAGCTCATCGAACAGTACGGACCGGTCGAGGAGATCCTGGCGCACGTCGACGAGATCTCGGCGAAGCGAGCCCGTGAGGCGCTGATCGAGCACCGGGATGCGGTGGAGCTGTCCAAGCGGCTGGTCACGATCAACACGGACTTGCCGATCGACCTGGATCTGGACGCGCTGCGGATCAAGGAGCCGGATCGGGATGCGCTGCGTCAGGTCTTCACTGAGCTGGAGTTCCACTCGCTGGTGCGGGACCTGGCGTCGCCCATGGAAGACGTTGTGCGCGAGCGGGCGAGCTACCACCTGGTCACCACGCCCGAGGAGGTCGCGGCGCTGGTCGAACGGATCCGGGCAGCGGGAGAGGTGTGCGTCGACACCGAGTCGACGAGCATGAACCCGATGCGCGCGGATCTGGTCGGGATCAGCCTGGCGATCGAGCCGGGGGAGGCGTACTACCTGCCGTTCGGACACAAGCCGCCGTCGTCGCCGGGGCCGGGCGCTTCGGGGGATGGGGCCGCGCCGGACCTGCTGGGCGCGAGCGGAGGCGGGGCGCCGCCGAACCTGCCCCCGCTCACATCGCCGGAGATGCTGCCGCTGGTGGAGGTGCTCCAGGACCCGGGGATCCGCAAGATCGGTCAGAACCTGAAGTACGACCTCCTGGTGCTGCGGCGGGCGGGGGTCGAGCTGCGGGGCGTCGCGTTCGACACGATGATCGCGGCGTACGTGCTCGATCCCGGGCGGCGTGAGTATGGGCTGGACGCCCTCGCGCTCCAGTTCCTCGACCACCGTACGATCACGTACGAAGAGCTGTGCGGCAAGGGGAAGGATCAGATCCCGATCGCGGAGGTGCCGATCGAGCGGGTCGTCGAGTACGCGTGCGAGGACGTCGACGTCACGCTGCGTCTGCGCGAGCTCTTCCGCGCGGATCTCGAGCGCTACGCACTGGACGACCTGTTCGAGAAGATCGAGATGCCGCTCGTCCGCGTCCTGGCCGACATGGAGTGGGCGGGGATCCGGATCGACGAGGCGTTCTTCCAAGACCTCGCCCGGAAGCTGGAGCGGGACCTCGGGCTCATCCGCGAGGAGATCTACAAGGTGGCCGGCGGGGAGTTCAACATCGCCTCGACGCCGCAGCTTCGTGAGGTGATGTTCGAGCGCCTGGGGTTGCCCGTGATCAAGAAGACCAAGACCGGGCCCTCGACCGATGCGAGCGTCCTCGAGGAGCTGGCGGCGCAGGGACACGAATTCCCGAGGCTGCTGCTGGAGTATCGGCAGCTCGACAAGCTGAAGGGCACCTACGTCGACGCGCTGCCGAAGCTGGTCAACCCAGAGACCGGGCGCCTGCACACGAACTTCAACCAGACGGTCGCGGCGACGGGCCGCCTCTCGTCGGCGGATCCCAACCTGCAGAACATCCCGATCCGGACGGAGATCGGCGCGGAGATCCGGAAGGGATTCGTCCCGGCCGACGGGCACGTCTTCATGGCCGCCGACTACTCGCAGATCGAGCTGCGGATCCTGGCGCACCTCTCCGGGGACCCGGCGTTCGTCGAGGCGTTCCGCCGCGGCGTGGACATCCATCGCCAGACGGCGGCGCTGGTCTTCGACGTGCTGCCGGACGAGGTGACGCCGCAGATGCGTGCGGCCGCGAAGACGATCAACTTCGCGACGATCTACGGGATCGGTCCGTTCGCGCTGTCCCGGCAGCTCGGCACGTCGGTAACGGAGGCGCGGCAGTTCATCGACGCCTACTTCAAGCGTTTCCCGGGGGTGCGCCGTTACCTGGACGAGCAGATCGAGCACGCGCGGGAGCACGGCTACGTGGAGACGCTGAGCGGGCGACGTCGTTACATCCCCGAGATCCACAGCGACAATTTCAGCGTGCGTCAGTTCGGCGAGCGGGCGGCGACGAACGCGCCGGTCCAGGGCACGGCCGCGGACATCATCAAGCTCGCGATGATCGACATCCACGGTGCCCTGGAGGCGAGCCGGGCGAAGACGCGGATGCTGCTCCAGGTCCACGACGAGCTGGTCTTCGAGGTGCCCCGGGAAGAGCTGGACGAGATGCGGGATCTCGTTCGGGAGAAGATGGAGAATGCGTTCAGGTTGGATGTGCCGCTGGTCGTGGAGATCGGGGTGGGGGAGAATTGGTATGAGTGTAAGTGAGGTGGGGGTCAGGGCGTAGGGCTTAGGGCTTAGGGCTTGGGGGTAGGAGGTGGGCTAAACCGTGAGCCCCGAGCCCTGAGCCCCGAGGTGGAGGCGGAGGGCGGGGGCCCCAAGCCCTAAGCCCCGGCGGCGGGCGGGATCAGCCCTCTTCCTCCTCTCCCTCACCATCGGCGAGGCTCTCGCCCGCATCCGCCCTTCCATTCGGCGCGCCCAGCAGGACGAGCTCCCGGACGTGCACCTCGGCCGTCGGGATCGTCACCCCGTTCTTCTCGAAGCTGTCGTACTCCATCCGTCCCTCGACGTAGATGCGATCGCCCTTGCGGATGTACTCCTCGGCGACCTGAGCGAGGCGGTCCCAGAGGGTGAGTCGGTGCCAGGAGGTGCGCTCCTCGTAGCCGTCGTTGCGCGGCACGCGCCGGCTCGTGGCGAGGGAGAGGTGCGCGACCTTGGTACCGTTCGCGGTGGTGGAGACATCGGGGTCGCGCCCCACGTGCCCCACCAGGATGACCTTGTTGACCGAGCGACTCATGGCTCGCCTCCGTGGCGTTTGCGCCGGGCCCGGTCCGCACCCCCCGGTACGGCGGACCCCGGCGGTCGCGTTGCGTGGCGATCTTGGTACTGGTGGTGGGGCGTGGGAATGGCGCGATGGGGCGAGGATATGGGGAGTACGCAGCTCGGCGGGGGTGACCGCAAACGGCGGCACGTCCGGGCGAGCGCGTCAGAGAATGTCCAGCAGCCCCGGGGTGACGGAGAGGACGGTGGTCCAGCCACCCGAGCCATCGAGCGGGCGGACGAGGTCTATGCGGAGGATGTCGTAGACGATACCCACACCGACCCCGGCGCTGGCGCGGATCCCGTCCGTCGGCGTGGCGGTCCAGGTGGCCGGTGGCGCGGCATCCTCGATCGTCGCCCAACCGGCGGCGGCGAGGGCGCGCAGGCGGATCCACGGTCCGAGGATGCTGCGGGACACCTGGACGTCGGCGAGAGCGAAGCGGTCGCCGACGAAGGCAGCGGGCGCGAAGCCGGGGAGCGTTCCGGGTCCGCCGAAGAGGAAGAGCCGCTGGGCGGGCGGGTCGCCCGCGACCCATCCAGTCATGGCGCGGGCGTGGAGGTCCGTGGCCCGGTCGGCGGAGCGGATGTGCGCGTCGGCCTCGAGGACGGATCGGAGGTACGAGCCGTCGAGGGTCCCGGACTCCAGGGCGAGGGCCGCACCCCACCCCCGGGCGCGGCCCGTGGGCGCGGTGCGTTGGAGCGTCGCCCGCGCGGCGAAGAGAGCGCCCTCGTCGACGGGGAGGACAGGGCGGAACCGGGTGTCGCCGTTCCACGGCGTGGTTTCGGCGGCCAGGGTCGCGCTGCGATGCTCCTCGTAGGCGATGTCGACGGCGAGACGCCACGGGCCGCCGAGACGCCGTTCGAGAGTCGCGCCGGCGCCGGTGGCGAAGTACAGATCCAGGTAGTCTTTCCCCGCGACCGCGGCGGTGAGGGTGTTGAGGACGCCTGCCGTGGGTGCGCGCATGCCGAGGTCGCGGGGAATGTTTCGCTCCGCCCGGAGGCGAAGCCAGGTCCCCGGGCCGAGCTCTTTGCCGAAGCCGGCCGCGAGCTCGGGCTGGTCGGCGCCGAAGGCGTAGCCGCCGATCAGGTCGAAGGTGGCCGAAGCGGTGGGCGCGAAGCGCGCGCCGGCGCCGGCGTACGCTCCTTCCGCGCGGTTGTAGCGCAGAAGCGACGATGCGTTGGGCAGGTAGAGGCGCAGGCGCGGCAGCCCGCTCGCCCGGGCGGTGCCGATCAGCTCGGTCGCGCGTCGGCGCAGTTCGTCCATCCCGACGAGCGGGCCGAGCCCCTCGGCCTCCAGCCCGGCGAACAGGTCGTCCTCGAAGGCGAACGACTCGCGCATTCGTTGCGGAACCGCAACGACCCGCGGGCCGCGGAAGAAGTTCGGGGGCAGCTCCTGATTGAAGCGGTAGTCGCCGATCCGCATGGTCCCGCGGATCACGCTCCCTGCGGGGAAGTCGAACGCCCGGAGCTCGCGGCGGAGCTCGACGCGTTGCTCGTAGGGGAGCCAGTACCGCCCTTCCCAGAGGCCGTTGTCGAGGGAGATGCGGATGTAATCGAGCTGCGGGTCGACGTACGACGCGGGTGTGAAGGTGAAGGTCATCCGCACGATGTCGGCGCTCGCGCGGTCGACGAAGACCGAGCCGACGAACGCGGGCCGATCGGGGTGTTTCGGGCGCACCTCCAGCTCGTAGACCCGGATCGGCTCGGGCGCGCCGCCTAGGCGCAACGTGAGCGAGTCGGCGATCCGAAAGTCGTAAACGAGCTCCGATCCGGGCGCCGCCGGGTGGAGCACGTCACGCACCTCGTCGCCGTCTCCCACGTGGATGCGATCGTCGAACTCGTTCTGGACCACGGTCAGGTGGTCCAGGTGGTAATGGATGTTGTTAGGCAGCGTCTTCCGGTCGCGTAGCCCCACGATGCGTTGCTTCGTGAGGTTCGGCGCGCCCCAGTAAACCTCGAGGGCGACCTGGTCCACCTTGACCAGCGTGCGCTCGTCGGTGTCGCGGCGATCGAGGAAGAAGTAGACGTACCCCGTCGCCATGGCCTGGTAGTTCCTGAGCGTCGAGTCGACCTGGGGGCGCTGTCGGCGCTCGCGCGCCCGCTCGACGAGCTCCAGCGCGCGCGGCGAGTTCCATCCGTCGACCGCATGACTCGCCGACGCCGCCTCCTGCGCCGAGCCGAGCCCGGGAAGGGCCAGGACTGCGGCGAGCGCGGCCGCGCCGAAGGACGATCTCCTGCTCATCGTGCTACCAGATTCGATCGGGAGTATCGGAACGCAAAAGCCCGCCGGCTCCCGGCGGGCTCTCGATCCACGTCGCGGCGATGGCGGGCCCGCGATGCCCGCGATCCGTCAGTTCGCGCTCCAGAACGTCGCCAGCGCCGCGCCGTCCGGGCTCTCGCGCAGCTTCTCGAACGCGCGGTTGCGGATCTGCCGGATCCGCTCCCGAGTCACGCCGAGCAGAGAGCCGATCTCCTCCAGCGTCCGTTCCTCGCCGTCGTCCAGTCCGTAGTACAGGTAGAGGATCTTCCGCTCCCGCTCGGTCAGGTACTTCTGGAACATCTTGTCCAGGAACTCGCGGCGCGCCTGGGACTCCACGGATTCCTCGATGTCTTCCGCTTCCGCGCCCGCGAACCGCTCGCCGAACGAGGCGCTGTCCCGGTCGCCGCGGTCGATCGGCGCGTCGAGCGACAGCTCGGACGCGGCCACCCGGCGAAGCGCCCGCACCGTTTCGACCGGCTCGTCCATCTCGTCGGCGATCTCCTGGTCTGTCGGCGTCCGACCGAGGAGCTGCGTCAGCGCCGTCTCGGTGCGGGAGAGCTTGACCAGGTTGGAGTTCTGGTTCAACGGGATCCGGACCGAGCGCGTCTGCTCCGCCAGGGCCTGGAGCACGGTCTGGCGGATCCACCACACGGCGTAGGAGATGAACTTGACACCCTTGTCCGGATCGAACTTCTTGACCGCCTTGAGGAGCCCCTCGTTGCCGATGCACACCAGCTCGGCCAAACCCAATCCTCGACCCTGGTATTTCTTCACGTAGGAGATGACGAAGCGGAGATTCGCCGTGACCAACCGTTCCGCCGCCTCCTTGTCCCCCGCACGGGCCCGGCGCGCCAGCTCACGCTCCTCCTCGGGGTCTTCGATCAGAGGATATTTTTCGACGTCGTAGAGATACTGATCAAAGGAGTCCAGTGCGCGGGAGTTCAAAAACATATGTCGCGACATCCTCAGATCGGGTGGACAAACGAAAAAAGCAGCGGAAGCATCGCCGAACGACGCTCGCTGCTTATGGTTGGAGGAACCGAACCTGTACCGGCCGCCCGAAGAAAGGCAGCACCTCGTTCCCCGAATCGACACCGATCATAGCCTGTGAATCCTAACAGAGGCCGGAGACGATGTCAACGCCATCGGGCGTTGGGCTTCGGACAGCGGCCGAAGCATACCCCGGAACGGATCAGATGTTCCTTGCCGGGGCATCGCTCGCCGCGGCGCGGATCTCGTCGAGGCGAGCCACGGCGCGCCGGAGGTGAGGGATGACGATGGAGCCGCCGACGACGAGGCCGACGGAGAAGGCCTCGAAGAATTCCTCGTCGGTGATGCCCTCTTCGACGCAGCGGATGATGTGGTAGGTGATGCAGTCGTCGCAGCGAAGGACGAGGGAGGCGACGAGGCCGAGGAGCTCCTTGGTGCGGGCGGGAAGCGCGCCGTCCTCGTAGACACGGGAGTCGAGGGCGAAGAAACGGCGGATCTCGAGGTTGTCGGCCTCGAGGATGCGCTCGTTCATGCGTTCGCGGAACTTGCGGAACTCTTCCAGATTCATTGTGCGTCGGCTGTCTGGACCGGGAAGACGAGGTCGGGTTCGGGCCCGTCCTTGAGGAGGAAGACGGTGCACTGGAACCGGTCGCTGCGGCACTGAACGGAGTCGGCCCAGAGGCCGCGGCGGATGCGGGCGTCCTGGATCGGCGGCAGGGTGAGGCGGCGGGGCCGGCCGAACGAGCGGTAGAGGAAGAGCATGCCGTTGTCGGTGTGAACGAGCCAGCCGTTGCGGAAGACGCCGACGGGGCGGCTGGCGGACAGGCATGCACGGGTGGCTCGTGGTGCGGGCGCGGCGAGGGCCGGGGGATCGACGAGGGCGCGGAGCGAGCGAGGCACCTCATCGAGGTCGCGCCAGCGGGCGCCGCCGAAGAAGCCGCGGATACGGGCGGCGATGGCCCGGATCCCGAAGACGAAGGGCCGCCAGAGGCCGGGGCCGAAGAAGAGGAGGACGGCAAGGATCGCGGCGGCCACGGCGGGCGCCGTTTCCGGGAACGCGAGGGCCGTGACGGCGATGGCGATGGCCGCCGCATCTTCGCCCAGGCTGGCGATGAGCCTGGCGAGGCGCCTGGATGCGGTGTTGAGGGCGAGGCGCAGGCCGGCTTTGGTGCCGTGAGCGGCGAGCGCGGTGACGCCGGCGAGGGTGGCGACGCCGATCCGGATCGCGATCGGCACCCCGTCGGTCGCGGCGAAGGCCAGGAGCGCGGCGGCCATGGGGCGGATGAACGTGTGGATCGCATCCCAGAGCGAATCGACGTGCGGCACCTTGTCGAGGATGAACTCGACGAGGAAGAGGAGGGTGGCGCTGGCGATGACGACGCCGTCCTCGAGGCCGCGGAGACCCGGCGGGAGCGTCGGGCCCCACCCGAGGCGGGAGGCGAGGCCGAGGACGGCGACTGTCGCATAGACGTTCAGCCCGCTGGCGAATGCGATCGCCAGGATTCGTCCTACCAGAGAGAGCTCCGCCGTCACCCGTCCTGTTCCTCCAGCGGCTGCCGTCGAGCGGCCCCGTTGCCGCGATCGCCGGTGGTGAATCGCATGTGCGAATGCTAGTGTAGATACGTGAAGTTGCGCAAGCGTGACGGGAACAGTAAGAAGCGTGACGGAAGCAAGAGAGCCCGGCCATTCGGCCGGGCTCTTTCGCTCCACGTGTCGGGAGGGGATCAGCCGCGGACCTTGCGGACCTCCTCCACTCGACGCAGCGGCTGGAACACGCAGTTCGTCGACAGCGGCACGTAGACCACCTCGAGATCTTCGAAGACTTCGCGCATCTCCTCCATCCGCTCGAGCCGGTCTTCCAGCTCGTGCGGACGCGCGCCTTCGATCTCGTCGAGGATCGCACGGACGTCGTCGACGTTCGCGTAGACCGGCGTGCCGTCGACCGTGCCGAGGAAGGCCAGGTCGCTCGGATCGATGACACGGCCGCCGCCGTACGTCACCCACTCGGTCTCCATCCCGTTCACCTCGACGGTGAGCGGCTCGCCCGCCGTGTACCACCGTGCGGTCGACACGTAGAGCGGCGCGGTCTCCGGATACGCCCGGGAGATCGGCGTACGCTGACCGTTCACCGTGACCAGCGTGTCACCGGTGCTCGGCAGGTAGACCGCGTTGATGTACTCGACCTCGTAGGTGTTCGGGTCGATCACGCAGACCGTGATCGCTTCCTCCGCCGGAGGCGCAGGAGGCGCAGGCGGCGGGGCCACGGCCACGACCTCTTCCTCGAACAGCCGGCCGAACGTCGTCAGGATGCCGGCGGTGAAGCGCACGTTGTGCACCGGGTCGAAGTCGTCGCCGCCGAACAGCGGCTCGGCCGGCGAATCCCACGCGATGTGGTCAGCGACCTCGAGACGGATCCCGAGACCGATGTTCCCGATGTTCCAGCCAGGCAGGATGTCCGTGCCCAGGCCGAACGCCGTCACGAACTTCGTCTCGCGGTTCCCGTCCCCGAGCTCGAGGAGGACGTCGTCGAAGACGTCGTCGTCGTCGAGGTCGACGAAGACGAACTCGAAGTCGCCGATCGCCGAGTTCGCCGGCGGAATGATCACCGGCGAGTGGCCCGCGGGGTTGTAGATGGCGACGCCGGCGCCCAGGCTCACGAACGGCGCCCACGTCCGATCCCGCTCGGGACGCAGGATGCGGATCATCAGGTCACCGTCGATCAACCAGACGTTGACATCTCCGAACGTCAGATCATCCGGGTCGTCGAAGAAGAAGATGCCGTCGTCGATGACCCCGTCGAAGAAGAACTCGCCGCCATCGAGATCGAACGGGCGCTCCGTGTACGCGCCGTTCGCCCGGATCCCGAATCGACCGTTCCCGAACCAGTACTCGAGCTGCGTGCCGACGATCCAGCCCGCGTCGAGCGTCAGGTCCGCGAACCCGAAGTCGTCCACGACGATCAGGTCGGGATCGAGGTCGAAGATGTCCTCGAACAGGAGCGGGTCGATGTCGAGGATGTCGATGTCGCCGTTATTGTTCAAATCACTGAACCAGATGCCGCCGCCGTAGAGCGACCAGGCACCCCTGTAGTTCTGTGCCGTTGCGGGCGCGACCGCCAGCGGCAGTAGGAGTGCCGCGGCCGCGGCCGCCCGGAGGAGCAGGTTCATGAGACCTCCTTTGAGTTTCCGTTTGTGAACCACTCGCCGGTCCTCATGCGCCGGCGTGCCGCCCCGGGCCGTCACATGTTTCCCGGGCCGGTCGCCTCATGGTGCATGATTCTTGCCACCGCGCCTTGCCGCCCGGTGGGCGGAGCGGCGCTATCGACACATGCGCAAAGGCCGGACCCCTCCGAGTGGGGGTCCGGCCTTTTTCGCGCCGATGGCTCGCCGGTGGGCGGCTCGCCGACGCGTCGCATGGGTTGCGGCGTCGCCGACGCGGCACGCCCGTCACCGGACGGCGTTCTCGGCGCCGAGGACGAGGCAGGCGTTGACGCCGCCGAATCCGAACGAGTTGGAGAGGCAGAAGGTGGGTCGGAAGTCGCGGCCGTTCCCGGCGACGTAGTCGAGGTCGCAGTCGTCGTCGCCTTCCTCGAAGTTGAGGGTGGGGGGGATCCATCCGCGCTCGAAGGCGAGGCAGGCAATGGCGGCTTCGATGGCGCCGGAGGCGCCGAGGGCGTGCGCGTGATAGGGCTTGGTGCCGCTGATGGGGATGTGTCGCGCGCGTTCGCCGAAGAGGGCCTTGAGGGCCACGCTCTCGGTGGAGTCGTTGAGGGGCGTGGAGGAGCCGTGCGGGCTGATGAAGTCGATCTGTTCCGGGCGGACGCTGGCGCGCTCGAGGGCCGTGCGCATGGCGCGGAGGGCCTGGGCGCCGTCGGGCCGGGGCGCGGTCATGTGGTGTGCGTCGTTGGTGGTGGCGTATCCCAGGAGCTCGGCGTAGATGCGGGCGCCACGGGCGCGGGCGTGGTCGAGGCGTTCCAGGACCAGGACGCACGCGCCCTCGCCCATGACGAAGCCGTCGCGTTGGCGGTCGAAGGGCCGGCACGCGCGCTCGGGGTCGTCGTTGCGGGTACTCATGGCGCGGATGATGGCGAACGCGCCGAAGGAGAGGGGTGCGAGGGGAGCCTCGACGCCGCCGGCGATGGCCACGTCGGCGATTCCATCGCGGATCAGCCTCCAGGCCTCGCCGATGGCGATGGTGCCGGAGGCGCAGGACATGGCGTTGGTCGCATTGGGACCGGTGAAGCCGAACTCGATGGCGATGGAGCAGCTCGCCGCGCCGCCGAAGGTGGTGAGGGCGACGCGGGGGTCGACGGCGCGGACGCCGCGGGTCAGGAAGTTGACGACCTGGTTCTCGGCGTAGGCGACGCCGCCGAGGGCGGAGCCCATCTGGACCGCGGCGCGGTCGGGATCGAGGCGGCCGGGGTCGAGGCGCGCGTCGTCGAGGGCCATACGGGTCGCGGCGATGGCGAACTGCGAGTAACGGTCGAGACGACGCGCGGTCCTCGGGTCCATGTAGCGCTCGGGCTCGAAGTCGTCGATCTCGGCACCGATCCGGGAACGCCAGGGCGAGGTGTCGAAGCGGGTGATGCGACGGATGGGCGAGCGCTGGCGGCGGAGCCCTTCCCACAGTCCGTGGGCGCCGATGCCGACGGCGGTGATCGGCCCGATCCCGGTGATGGCGACGCGGTGGCGAATGGGTTCAGTCATGGGCGATCCGCTCCGCTTCGGCGGCCACGCCGGCCAGGGTGCGTTGCGCGATGGCGCTGACGAAGTGGGGCGCGATGACCCGGCGCCAGGCGACCCCGCCGATGAGCGGCCAGGGCGGCCCGTCCCATTTGTGGGTGAGGACGACGAGGGTCGTCGACTCGTCGACGGGCTCGAACGCCCATTTGACGACCATGCCGCGGGTGACGCCCGCGACGTGGCGGTAGTGGACGGCCGGCTCCTCGGGGTCGGCGCGCATCTCGGAGACCCACCAGGTCGGATAGCGGATCGGTCCGGCGAAGTCGCGCCACGCGGCCATCTCGACGCGGCCGATGCCGAAGTCCTTCTTGTCGCGGAACCGGACCCAGCGGTAGTGGGCGAGGATCTCGGGCCAGCGTTCGACGTCGGCGGCGACGCGGAAGCAGACGTCCGCGGGCGCGTGCATGACTCTCGTGTCGGTCAGCGTCATGTCGGCAACTCCTGTCGGTTGGGGGCCCGTAGCAACGCGACGAGGGCGGCGGGCGCGGCCAGGTCGCGCAGGGGGTGCAGGTCCGCGGTCGCGGCGACGAGGGCGGCGGCGGCCCGGGGCGCGGCGCCGAGTCGGCGGATCGCGCGATCGGCGAGCGCGGGTCGCGAGACCACGGACTCGATGACTCGTTGGAGTGCGCGCGGGGCGCGGAGCAGCGCCCCGTGGCGGCGGGCGTAGCGGCGGAGCCGCTTGGCCGAGAGGTCGCCCGCGCGGAGCGCGGCATCGGCTTCCTCGGCGAGGATCTCGGCGCCGGCGAGCGCCTGGTGGATCCCCTGGCCGGTGAACGGATCGAAGTAGCCGGCGGCGTCGCCGACGAGCGCGGCGCCGTCGGCCACGACATCGCGGGTCGGGCGGTCGAAGGGGCCGGAGGCGAGGAGGCGGGGCGCCCGAGGCGCGGGCGCGAGGCGGGTCGGTGCGTCGCCGGTGGTGGGGTCTACGGCCGAGTCTCCGGCGGCGGCGCGCGTCGACGCCGCGGCGGCTGCCCGTGGCTCGACGATGGTGGCCTCGGCCAGTCGCCCGGCAAGGCGCGGGAATCGGCGGAGCATGCTCCAGTAGAACGTCTCGGCGCCGCGGGCGATCTCGCGGGCGTAGACGCGCGAGTCGACGACGAGCGTGAGGTTGCAGAGGACGGCGCCGTCGGCATCGGGCTGCGAGACCGGGGCGAGACCGGCGCATGCGCCGGGCGCGAGGTGCATCTCGCCGATGTCGTCGACGCCGATGATTCCGACGACGTGCGCGGAGAGGGAGGCCTTGCGGATCCGCCCGGGCGGCCGCACCAGGCCGAGGCGTCGCGCGACGACGGAGCGCAGCCCATCGGCGCCGACGACGAGGCGGGCGCGGAGCTCGACGGGCGCGTCGTCGTCCACGCGGCCGGTGACGCCGGTGATGCGGCCGGCACGGTCGCGGAGGAGCCCGGTCACGTGGACGGTGCGGAACTCCGCGCCGCTGGCCAGGGCGCCGCGGAGCAGGACGTGGTCGAACATCTCCCTCGGGATCGCGAGAGCCGTGGTCGCCCGCGAAGGATCGTCCGGATCCGGTCCGAACCCGCCGAAGAAGGAAACGCCGCTGGGCGCGAAAACCTGCCACCCGCGCAAGCGCGCGGGTTTCTCGGCGAGGACGGCGTCGAGGAGGCCGAGGCGGTCGAGGAGGGGGGAGACGGCGGCGCTCAGGCAGTCGCCACAGGGCTTGGCGCGTGGGAATCGTTCACGGTCGAGGAGCAGGACGGCGTGCCCGCGCGCGGCAAGGAGCCGGGCGGTAACGGATCCGGCAGGGCCAGCGCCGACGACGATGACATCCCACTCGTTCACGAGGGACCTCTCGCGCACGGGTCGGGCGGCCGTCGGCAGCCGCGGGAGAGCCGGCGTCGTCCATTGGAGACGTCGCCGGGCGGGTGAACGAATGATGGACGTGGGCGCGGCGCGTGTAAAGGTGGGGCGTCGGCGATCCGCGGATCGGGAGTCGTTCGGAGGTGGTGCGTGGCAGGATGTGGCCGGCGTCAGCAAGCCGCCGGTCAGACCATCCCCGCGGCCGCGACGAGCACGAGGCGGAAGAGGGGGTGGCGGTGCACGCGCGGCTCGTGGAGCCCTGCCCGGCGGGCGAGGTCCAGCAGCTCGGCGGGGGTGAATGCGCGCAGGACGGAGATCGGCCCGTCGTGGCGGGTGAGGCGGTTGCGGCGCCAGACCGTGGCCGCGAGGATGCGCGCGCCGAGGTACGCCGCGCGGCCGCGCTCGAGCTCGCCGACGATGATGGCGCGGCGCGCGGTGCGCGCCAGCTCGCGGAGCGCGGTGAGGATGTCGTCCGGGTCGAGGTGGTGCAGCGTGAGGGAGAGGAGCGTGACATCGAACGCGCGGTCGGCGAATGGGAGCGCGCGGACATCGGCCAGGGCGAAGGAGATCTCGGGGAAATCCGCCGACTGCCGGCGCGCGATCTCCAGCGTCTGGGGGTGAAGGTCCGCGGCCGTGATGCGGACGGCGCGGCCGTGGCGGCGCGCCCAGCGGACGATGGCGCGGGGAAGGTCGGCGGAGCCGGTCCCGGCGTCGAGGAGAGTGGTGGGGCGGTCGGGCGCGAGGAACGGGCCCACGTGGCGGAGGAGGGCGCGGGTGCCGCCGAGCCAGCGGTTCACGGCGGCTACGTCGCGGAGGCTCTCCTCGAGCTCGGCCGGGTCATGCGACGGCTCGTCCAGGAGCTCGTGCGCGTGCACGAGCCGCGGCAGGCGCGTCATGTCGTCGGCGGGCCGGTGTGCCCGGCCGGTTCAATGTGAACCACCACCTCGCGGGCGCCGACGACCTCGGCGACGCGGCGCTCGACCTCATCCGCGATGGCGTGCGCCGATTCCACGTCCAGCGTCCCCTGCACGGCGATGGTGAGCTCCACGAAGACGTCGCCCGCGCGGCCGCGGGAGCGCACGGCGTAGCATTCGTCGACGCCCTCGGTGTCGAGGGCGATGCGACGGATCGTCTTTTCCTCGACCGCACGCTCGTCGACGAGGACCGGCACCGTCGTGCGGAGGATCTTCCAGCCGGCGTGGGCGATCATGGCGGCGACGACGAGAGTGACGACAGGGTCGGCCCAAGGATACCCCGCGGAGACGAGCGCGAGTCCCGCGATAACGGCGAGGGACGCCCACATGTCGGACCGGGTATGGGCCGCGTCGGCCGTGAGGAGCTCGCTGTGGAACTCGCGGCCCTTGCGCGCCTCGTAACGCGAGACGAAGAAGCTGGTCACCGCGGAGGCGCCCATGACGGCGAAGACGACGGGCGTCGCCTCGGGGCGGGCCGTTCCCAGCACCAGCCTCCCGATCGCCTCGCCTGCCAACTCGTAGACCGTGATCGAGAGGAACGCGACGACGGCGAGGGCGCCGAGGGTCTCGAACTTGGCGTGGCCGTAGGGGTGCCGCTCGTCGGGCGCACGGGCGGCGACGCGGGCGAGGGCGAGGCCGATCACGTTGTTGAGGGCGTCGACGGAGGAATGCATCGCCTCGGCGAGGACGCTGAGCGTGCTGGTCATGATCCCGGCCACGGCTTTGGCGAGGACGACCGTGATGTTGAAGACCAGGACGATCGCGAGGACGCGGCGGATCCCGCTGTGTCGCGATTCGAGGGTGCTGTAGTCGGCGGCGGGTCGCATACGTCGCAAGCGCGCGAGGCGCTGTCGGTTTCAGTCGTCGTTCCTGGCTCGATTGAGGCGTTCGGCGAGCGTGTCGACGCGCGGGCGTAGTGCGTCGACATCGATCGAGAGGACGCGTCCGTCGCGGTAGAGGACGCGTCCCCGGACCGCGGTCAGGACCACGTCCGGCGCGCGGGCCGCGTGGAAGAGCGCGGACGTCGGGTCGTGCACGGGGACGATGTGCGCGCCGGCGAAGGAGACGGCGCAGAGGTCGGCATCCTTCCCGGGCTCGAGGGAGCCGATGCGGTCGTCGAGGCCCAGGACGCGGGCGCCGTCGAGCGTGGCGAGTCGGAGCAGCTCCGCGGCGGACAGGACGGAGGCCGATCGGTGGCGCGCGCGTTGGAAGAGCTGCGCCATGCGGGCCTCCTCGAAGACGTCCAGGCGGTTGTTGCTGGCGACGGAGTCGGTGCCGAGCCCGACAGGGATGCCGGCCTCGCGCAACTCGAGGAGCGGCGCGACGCCGTGGCCGAGGCGGGCGTTGGCCGCGGGGCAGTGCGCCACGGTCGCGCCGGCGTCGGCGATCCGGCGGATGTCGTCCTCGTCGACGCGGACGCAGTGGATGAGGAGCGGACGGACTCGGAGCACGCCGAGCCGGTCGAGGAGCTCGATCGTGGAACGGCCGCGCGGCGGCGTCGGGATCCCGCGGGCGCGCAGTCCCTCGGCGAACGGCCCCGCGCCCTCGCGGACCAGCCGCTCCTCGGCTTCGCCCTCGGCGGCGTGGATCGCGACGGGGAGTCCCTCGGCGAGGGCGTACTCGGCGGTCCGGCGGAAGAGCTCGTCGGAGACGGTGTAGGGCGCGTGGGGCGAGACGCCCACGCGGACGAGATCGGTCTCGCGACGGCGCAGGATGTCGACTTTGCGCCGGAGCCCGGCCAGCGAGTCCTCGACCTGCTCCGGCGCCGGGCCGAACACCTCCTGGTAGACGACCCCGCGCATCCCCGCCTCGATCAGTGCATCGAACGCCGCGGCGGAATCCTCGGTCGCGCCGACGGTCGTGATCCCGGCCGCGAGCGCCTCGACGCAGGTCCAGCGGGCGGCGGTCACGTAGTCGTCCCGATCGAGGGCGGCGCGGCGCTTGGTCCGGTTCAACGCGGGGATCCACACGTGGAACGGCAGGTCGTCGAGCAAACCGCGAAGGAGCGACAGCTCGGGGTGGCCGTGGACGTTGACGAGGCCCGGGAGGAGCGCCGCGTCGCCGAGGTCGACGGTGGCGGCGTCGTCGGGTGTGGGAACGCTCGCGGCCGGGCCCACGGCGGCAACGCGGCCGTCGGCGTCGACGAGGAGCGCGCCATCACGGATCGGCGGCGAGCTGACCGGGAAGATCCAGCGCGCCGTGTATCGGGTCCGTCTGGACATCAT
>Ga0207873_1001664_pt1 | contig 20455 bp, 16 predicted proteins | sample BGWIniCompost_FD_187373 | JGI IMG/M metagenome (GOLD analysis project Ga0207873, IMG submission 187373) | Cellulose adapted compost microbial communities from Newby Island Compost Facility, Milpitas, CA, USA - BGW Initial Compost (SPAdes)... ...
CGGCAGCTCGCTCGCGACGCCGATCCGCCCGCGCAGCGTGGGGCAGTACGCGTCGTTCGTCGAGGCGATCATCCCCTTGTAGTGCTTCGCGCCGACCTTGCTCCCGCTCCGCACGACGCCGCCCGGGAACGGGAGGACGACGCCGGGGATGCCGCGCATCGCCGCCACAGCGTGCTCCGCCGCGTCGAGCGCCGCGTCCGCATCCCGCGCGAGGATCAGGAAGTTGCCGCCGCCGATCGCCTTCTGCACGCCGAACGTCTCCTCGACGAGGAACTCGCCCTCCATCACCGGGATCCGCCAGTAGCGCCGCCCTTCCAGCACCTTGCTGGACTGGTGCCGGTCCCCGAAGTAGCGCAGCACGCCGCCGACCTGGATTCGCTCCTCCGCATCGGGCAGCCCGTCGAAGCACGCGGTGGACGGGCAGGTGAGCACCGTCTGACCGACGCGCTCGACGAGGCGCTTTGCCACGCCATCCGCATCGAACGCGAAGAGCAGGACGCTGACCCCTTCGCGGCCGTCCGGCGTGGCGTCCGCGTCGAGCTCCCGCTCGATCCCGGCTTCCACCTTGCACCCGATGACCGAGGTCGCGAAGCCGGTCATGGCGCGGCCGGCCTCGAGCGCCCAGCGATGCGAGCGCGCCGTGATCACGGCCCGGCTCGCCCACATGCGGAACGCTTCGGCGAACGTGTCGCGGATCTCGACGCCGTTGATCTCCACGCTTCCCCCGCCTCAGCGCCTCCGTGTCTCGACGCGCGCGAGGTGGTCCACCTCGGCCTCATCCACGCGATAGTCCTCGAGGCCGATGGTGCCGCGCTCCTCGAAGTGCCGCCGCAGGACTCGCTCGATGTCCGCGTCGTACTCCGGCCTGACCTCGAGCGTCACGCCATAGACCTCGCGCCGCAGCTCGCCGTCCTCCACCACCAGCTCGCCGCTCTTGAACACGTAGCGCGGCGTGCTGAACATCGCCTCCGCATCCTCGGCCGGCGCGTAGATCGTGATGTCCGCATCCGCGCCCGGGCCCAGGTGCCCCTTGTGCTCGAGCCCGAGGAGACGCGCGGGACCCGCGCGCGTGATGATCGCGATCTCGTTGAGCGTGTACTCGCGGTCGAGCCCGTCCGCCAGCGCGGTCCCTTCGAGCGCGCGCGGGTTGACCCTGCGGATCTGCTCGTCGCGGAACGCGCGATCCATCAGCAGCCGGATCAGGCGGGGATAGGAGAGGAACGACCCGCCGTTCGGATGGTCCGTAGAAAGCACGACCCGCCACGGATCCCGCGCGAGCAGGAAGAACTCCAGCCCCACCGCCCACTGGAGCGCGTGGACGTAGCTCTTCTCCGTGTACTCGAAGGGCACGATGCCGCAGCCGCTCTCCAGCTCCACGTCCAGGTCAACCCACTTGCGGCCGGTGAGCCGATGGAGCAGGTGCCCTACGCGCGCGTCGGCGGTCATCGCCGTCGCGGGCCCGAACATGACCTGCCCCACGTCCACGCTCAGGTTGGGATGCGCGTCCACGTACTCGACGAGTTCGCGCGCCCGCGATGTCGGCCGGCCGTCCTCCGTGCTGCCATAAGCGTGGAACTGGATGTGGGTGAAGTGCGCGCGACGGCCGTCCACCGCCCGCATCGTCTCGAGCGTCGTCGCGGCGTTGCCGGGCACGCCCAGGTTGTTGCAGTGGATGTGCATGGGGTGCGGCAACCCCAGCTCGTCTACAGCGCCCGCAATCGCCTCGACAATACGCCGTGGCGTGACGCCATCATAGCCCGGCACCGCCTCATCCAGCCCGGACACGGCGGCGCCCGCCTTCCACGCCGCGACCCCGCCCGGGTTGACGACCTTGACCGCGTACGCCCGCGCAGCGCCGAGCATGCACGCCATGTAGTGCCGCACCAGCTCCGGCTCCCGGCGCGCGAGGAGACTCAGCAGGAAGTCGTCGTTGCCGAGCAGCAGGAAGAACGCCTTGTCGATGACCGGCGTGTCGTTCAGCTCCTGGTGGGCCTGCCGCGCGGCGAGCGCGGGCACGGCGGCCTCGAAGGCCGAGGTGTAGCCCAGCCCCGCGTACCGGTAGCCGGTGGCGAACGTGGAGGGCACCACGCCGCCCGTCCCGGACCGCAGCACGTGTGCATCGCTGTGCGACCCGACCACGCGCCGCGGCACCGGGTCGGCCCGATGCCGCTCCGGCTCGAGCCGGCGGGCGAGGTTGACCTTCGGCCCCGCGATGTGGCAGTGGATGTCGACGCCGCCGGGCATGACGATCAGGCCGCGCGCATCGAGGACGGGCGCGTCGTCGGGAAGGCTCGCCACGATGCGGCCGTCCTCGATGCAAACATCCGCCACCGCGCCGTCCACGCCGTTGCGCGGATCGTAGACCCGCCCGCCCGCGATGCGCAGCCGCCCGGTCACGCCCCACCTCCCTGCACGCGCGCGCGGACAGCCGCCGCGACGTCCGCGAGCACCGCCGCGTCTGTGAGCTGCGCGGCCTCCCTCCGCCGGTTGAGCGGCACTCCATCCATCCGGTACACGCTGCCGGGCGCCTCGCCGAGCGGCGCGGTCACCACCGCCACGCGCGCGCCCTCGGCCCGCTCGGCCGCCGGGCCGATGACGATGCTGGGGATCTCGCCGAGGCGCTCGCGCTCCGCAGCGGTGAGGTGACGGCCCGGATCCGCGCCGACGAGCAGCACGGCATCCGCCCCACCTCGCCCTAGCAGCGCAGGTCCCGTGTACTCGCCCGGGCCGTACCGCGGGTATCCGCGGCCGAAGTGAACGGCGCAGGGGTAGCCCGTCTGCCACGTCAGCACCGCCTCCGCCCCCACCGGGTTGCCGGGCATGCGGATGCCGATCAGTCGGACGCGCGCCCGTTCGTTTGCGTCTTCCACCAGCGCGCCGAGCGCGAGCGCACGCAGCGGGTCGCGCCGCTCGGGCGGCGGGTCGGCATCGTGGAGAATGACGCCGTAGCGGCAGGAGACGAGCCGCCACGCGAGCGGCTGGAGAAGATCGAGGGAGAGGCCCAGCGATTCGAGGCGCTCCTCGTCGACGCGCCGCCCGCCGCGGACCATGGCGCGCAACGCCCACAGCGCCTCGAACTCCGCGGCCGCCGGGATCGCGAGCCGCTCGTCCGCCTCGTCCGGGCCGCGGGCATCGCCAATGTCGACGGCGATGTGGACCCGCTCGGGTGAATCGGCCGTGCGCGCGAGGTAGCGGTGTTGGAAGCCGGGCTCGCGCGCGTCCGGGTCGATGCCCCAGAACACGACCAGGTCCGCGCGAGCCCGAACTTCCCCCAGCGTCGCCGTGAGCAGGCCCATCCGCTGAAACGCCAGCAGCGACGCCTCGTGCCCGGCCGACGCGGCGGTGTCCACCGCGCCGCCCGTGAGGTCAGCAATCTCCACTGCGAGCCGCTGCGCCTCGACCGTCGTCTCGACCAGCCCGTACACCAGCGGGAGGCGGGCGCTGACCAGCACGTCCGCGGCCGCGGCGACGGCTTCCTCCAGCGTCACCGCCACCCCACCCACCCGCGCGAGCGGCACGGTCGTCGCCCCGGTCATCACGCCACCTCGCCCATCTGGGCGTCTTCCACGGCGCGCGCGGCCGCGACGAGCTCGGCGTAGCAGGCCTGCGCATCCGCGGCCTGCGCGAAGACCGTGCACACGGGCCTGCCGCGCCGGATCCGCTCGCCCGGGAACGGCACGTCGCGCACGTCGTCGCGCGTCAGCCAGGAGCGCGTGTCTCCCACGACCACATCTCGACGCGCGAACACGATGGCCTTGCCATGCGCGCCCGGCGCTGGCGGCCGCGGTATGGGCAGCTCGCCGTAGAGCGAAGCGACGTGCGCCTCGAAGATGGACAGGCCCGATGCGCGCTCGATGAGCTCCATGGACGCGGTGTAGCGGGGATTCACCTCGAGGACGTACAGCTCGCCGTCGCGGACGATGAAGTCCACGCCGTTCACGCCCCGCAGGCCGAACGCGGCGGTGACGGCGTCGGCGATCGCGGCGGCCTGCTCCGCGACGGATCCCGGGTCGGCATCGTCGGCGGCGAACGGGAAGATGCTTCCCGCGTAGCGGTACCCGCTGGCGCCGAAGGCAGGGTCGCCGATCAGCTGGCGGGAGATGCCGAGGACGACGGCCCGGCGCCCGTCCGCAGCGAACGCGATCGAGCCGGGCGTTCCCTCCAGCCGTTCCTGCACGATCGTGCTCGGCCCCAGCGGCATTCCCGGCTGCCAGGGGCCGACGCCGTTTCCCCCGCCGCCGCGGACCGGCTTGCACAGCCAGGCGCGTCCCGGATCCGCCCGCCCGGCCTCCGCGGGGGTGAGCGTGAGCGGCGTGCGGACGCGGCGTGCGCGCAACGCCGCGGCGAGCGCGAACGGGTCGCGGACGCGCGCGAGCACCACGGGCTCGTTGCCCAGCAGGCGCCGGCCAGCCGCCAGCCGGCGAACCGCCGCGGGGTGGTTCTCCAGGTTCGCGACGTACGCCGCCGCGCCGGGCCATCCGCGTGTGAGCGCCACGGCCGCGGCCGCGTGGTAGTCGCGGCCGATGTCGCGCGTCAGCGCCACGTTCTCGACCATCGCCTTCTGGTCCAGGTCGCCGAAGGCATCGACGGTCCGGCAGCGATACCCCGCCCGGAACGCCGACTCGGCGAACGCGCGGGTCGAAACGCCGACGATCACGACGGCGTCGGCATCAGAGCTCGGCCGCCAGATCGTAGACCGCTTCGGAGTCGAGGATCAGGTCGTTGCGCTCGAACAGCCGCGCGATGCAGGCCTTGTGGAGCTTCATCTTGAGGCGCCCGATGCCGAGCGCGCCGAAGGCAAGGACGCCGTCGCGCTCGACGCCGTCGTCGGCGGACTCCACGCCCTCGATCCCGAGCGGCGGCACCGCGTTCACGTCCGCCACGACGCGCAGGCCAGCCCGCCCTGCCCACGCCGCGTGCGGCACGAGCTGGGCGCCTGCGGGCCCCGAGGCCAGCACGAGCTCCGCGCCCTCGAGCGCCGAGGCCGCGTCGGCCGGGCCGGCGACCTGCACGACGTCGACTGACTCGCGGAACCGCTCGCGGATCTGCGTAGCCGCCTTCTGGCCGCGTGCCGCGTCGCGGGACGTGATCACGACCTGCGCGCCGAGGCGGGCCAGGAGACCCGCCGCCCGCGTGCCGACCGGCCCCGTGCCGGCGAACACCACCGCCCGCCGGCCCTGAACGTCGCCGCCGGCGGCCCGCACCATCTTGAGGACCGCCGCCGCTGCCGTGGTGTTCGAGCCGTTGGGATCGAACAGGACCGAGACGCGGAACGGGCCGAAGAACGTCCGCTCGACCTCCCCGAGCAGGCGCTCGGCACGGCTGATGTCGCTGCCGCCGATGAAGATCGCGGTGTTGTGGAGGTCTTTCGGGCCGCGCGTGAAGATCGCGCCGTGGACCATCGCACGCACGTCGTCTTCCAGCACGCCGCCGTAGCTCAGCACCTCATCGGCGCCTGCGTCGTAGCCGACGACGCGGTCGAACACGCTGGCGTGGCGGTCCGCGTCGAGCTGGAGCAGCAGCTTCTTCACCCCGCCTCCTCACTGCCGGAGGAGGACGGGAGCGACCCGGAGGGCGCCCCCGTCCACCCTACTTGATTGGTCGGGCTGCAGGACCTCCACCCGGCCTCACGCCGGGACGAGCTCCTCCGCGCCAGCCGCGAAGGGATGCCGCGCCGAGGCCCTGCGGCTCACCACGTCGTCCGCCGCCGGCTGGCCGCGCAGCGCCCGCGTGATCGCTTCCTTCGTGGCCTTGTAGTTGTACTCGAAGATCTTCCGGTCGTCCTCCGCCTCCCAGTGGATGAAGACGGCCACGAGCACGCAGAGGTCGTTCACTTGGTCACGCGGGATGATGCCCTCGGCCACACAATCGACCACCGCACGCGCCACCGCTGCCTGCGCGGGCCCGAACATCTGCACGGCCTGCTTGGCCCCCTTGATGGTGACCTTGTTGAACATCACGGTGTCGGGCTTCGCAGGCAGGTTAGGCTCGAGTACCGCGAGGCAGGTGGTGTGACCGGCCCTCTGGCCAGCCAGCGCGTTGGCGAACGCCTGGCCAGCCGGGCCGTCCTTCGGTCCGATGATCAGGTCAATGTGCGCGACCTCGTTGCCCTCCCCCACGAGGGCCTCGCCGACTGCAAACGGACGGATGGCCATGATCGCCTCCTCGGTGGAGATACTGGGAGATACTCTGCCGCGCGGGCGGCAGGTGTGGGAACCGGCGCAAATACCGGACACGGGACACTTGGCCCGCCTCCGGCGACGTCAATCCTTCCCAGAACCGCTGTCTTGGGGCCCTAGCCTAGTGTTGATCCGGCGGAGTTGTCAAGATGCAGACCTTGACAGCGCGGTGCCCTCCAGCCCAAGTTAGGCCCAAACCTGCTGAACGTTTCAGCCGGGGTGGCTGTCGTGGGCTGCCCCGCCCGAGTTGGATGTCGCTGCAGATGTCCGACTCGCCCCACACACGACTACGTTGCCGGTCGGCGGACCGGCATCCCGATATGCGGCCGCGTGGACGACCGCGCAGACCCCCTCTCGCGGGGATGCGGTCGGGCACGGAGTGCCGGGCTCGATCCGCCACACGCCGTTCGGACAGCGTCCCCGCCGGGGCGCCCTGCGGTTCTTGCGTCCACGCGCGGCCGGGAGCCGTGGCCGTCCCCTTCGGCCAGGCCTCCCGGCCCACACGTCGGTGCCCGCCCTTCGGACGGCGCCCACGTGTGGCATCACCTGAGCAGGAGGAGCTCGCATGTTCACATGCGTGAGCCGGCCACGCGACGCCCCGTTGCCCGCGTGGTCGCGCAGATCCGACGGCTTCACGTGGCCTTCACCATCTTCCGATGCAGAAAGGGGGCGACCCATGCGCCGGATGATTTCGGGAGGGCTGATCGCGGTCGGGCTGTTGCTAGCAGCTGGTCCGGCCACCGCTCAGGACCTCGTCAGACTCCAGCAAGACCCCAACCAGTGGGTGCTGCCCGGTAAGAACTACGCCGGCACCCGCTACAGCGAGCTGAACCAGATCACCACGCAGAACGTCAAGGACCTGAAGGTAGCCTGGACGTTCTCGACCGGCACGCTGAACGGCCTCGAGGGCGCGCCGCTCGTGGTCAACAACACGATGTACTTCGTGACTTCGTTCCCGAACATCGTGTACGCACTCGACCTGACGAAGCCGGGCGCGCCGATCAAGTGGATGTACAAGCCGAATCAGGACCCGACGGTCCAGGGCGTTGCGTGCTGTGACGTCGTCAACCGGGGCGTCGCCTACGCCGACGGCAAGATCGTCTTCAACCAGCTCGACGCCACGACGGTCGCGCTCGACGCCCAGACGGGCAAGGTCATCTGGCAGGTCAAGCAGGGAGACCCGAAGAGGGGCGAGACGATCACGGCGGCGCCGCTCATCGTCCGCAACGTTGTGATCACGGGGATCAGCGGCGGCGAGTTCGGCGTGCGCGGGTTCGTGACCGGGAACGACCTCAACACCGGCCGGCAGCTCTGGCGCGTTTACAGCACCGGCCCGGACAGCGAGGTCGGCATCGGCCCGAACTTCAAGCCCTTCTACGATGACCACAAGGGCAAGGACCTCGGCGTGACCACGTGGACCGGCGATGAGTGGAAGCGGGGCGGCGGCACGACGTGGGGCTGGTACACGTACGACCCCGAGCTCGACCTCTTCTACTACGGCACGGGCAACCCCGGCACCTGGAACCCGGATCAGCGGCCGGGCGACAACAAGTGGTCGATGACGATCTGGGCGCGCGACCCCGATACGGGTGAGGCGCGCTGGGCCTACCAGATGACGCCGCACGATGCGTGGGACTACGACGGCGTCAACGAGAACATCCTGGTGGACCAGGAGATCAACGGCCGGATGCGCAAGACGCTGGTCCACTTCGACCGCAACGGCTTCGCCTACACGCTGGACCGGGAGACGGGCGAGGTCCTGGTGGCCGAGCCGTACGGGCCGGTGAACTGGGCGAAGGGCATCGACAAGAAGACCGGCCGGCCGATCGAGAACCCGGAGAAGCGGACGAAGCAGGGGGCCAACACGACCAACATCTGCCCGTCCGCGATGGGCTTCAAGGACCAGCAGCCCGCCGCCTACTCGCCGCGGACGAAGCTCTTCTACGTCCCCACCAACAACCTCTGCATGGATTACGAGGGCGTGGAGGTCAGCTACACCGCGGGCGTGCCCTACGTTGGCGCGATCGTGAAGACGTACCCGGGCCCCGGCGGCCATGCCGGCGCGTTCATCGCATGGGACGCGACGACGGGCAAGAAGGTCTGGGAGAACCGGGAGAAGTGGGCTGCCTGGGGCGGCGCCCTGGTCACGGCCGGCGATGTGGTCTTCTACGGCACGATGGACGGCTGGTTCAAGGCGCTCGACGCCAAGAACGGCCAGGAGCTGTGGAAGTTCCGGACCGGCTCGGGGATCATCGGCGCGCCGATGACTTACATCGGCCCTGATGGCAAGCAGTACATCGCCATCCTCGCCGGCGTCGGCGGCTGGGCAGGCGCCACGGTCTCGCAGGACCTGTCGCTGGACGACCCGACGGCGGCGCTCGGCGCGGTCAACGCGTTCGGCGGGCTCAAGTCCGAGATCCCGAGGAGCGGAATGCTCTTCGTCTTCTCCCTGTAGCAGCGGTACGGCGCGGCCGCCGGCGCGGGGCAGTCGCCCCGTGCCGGCGGCCGACGTGCCGCTCGCGTTTCGCGTCACGTCCGTCGCGCGGGCATGCCGCAGCAAAGTCCGCCGCCACGATCCGCGGACAGGCGGCGGCACCCGTGCAGGACCATGGGATGGAGTTGGATGGCAGTTCGAACGATGCGTCAACGACTGCGCACGCTGCGGTCTGCCGTGCTCCTGCCGGTGATCGCGACGCTGCTCGTGGCAGGGGATGCGCGCGGCCAGGAGACCCGAGAGCTCCGGGTGTGCGCAGATCCGAACAACCTCCCCTACTCCAACGAGCGTCAGGAAGGATTCGAGAACAAGATCGCCGAGCTCATCGCCCGCGAGCTCGGCGCAACGCTCAGCTACACGTGGTGGCCGCAGCGCCGCGGATTCATCCGCAACACGCTGCGGGAGCAGAAGTGCGATCTGGTGATGGGCGTGCCGACGAGCTACGAGCTCGTGCTCGCGACCCGGCCGTACTATCGCTCCACCTACGTGTTCGTTTACCGCAAGGACCGCGGTTACCAGATCCGCTCGTTTGACGACCCGATCCTCCGCGAACTGAAGATCGGCGTCCACGTCATCGGCGACGACTACAACAACAGCCCGCCGGCGCACGCGCTCGGGAATCGGCAGATCGTCGGCAACGTCGTCGGCTACAGCGTCTACGGCGATTACTCGGAGCCGAACCCGCCGGCCCGCCTGATCGAGGCGGTGGCGCGGGGCGACATTGACGTGGCGATCGCGTGGGGGCCGATCGCGGGCTACTTCGCGCAGAAGGAATCGGTCCCGCTCGAGCTGGTGCCGGTCTCGCCCAGCATCGACCTGCCGTTCCTCCCGTTCGTGTACGACATCTCGATGGGCGTGCGGCGGGAAGATGAGGCGTTCAAGGAAGAGCTGGATGCGATCCTGGTGCGCAAGCAGGCGGAGATCCGCCAGATCCTGGAGTCGTACGGCGTCCCGCTCCTGGGAGTCGGGGGTGCGCGTACGTCGTCCGTGATGAACGAAGGAGAACGAGGCTCATGAGGATTGCGGCCTGGGCGGCGGCTGTGGTCGCCGTGGTGGGGCTAGGCATCGCGGCACGTCCCGCCGCGGCGCAGCAGAGTGGCGAAGAGAAGGAGGCGGCGAGCCAGCCGGCAGCGGAAGCGAAGAAGAACCCCTTCACCGGCAAGCCCGAAGCGATCCAGGAGGGCCGGAAGCTCTACCTGAAGTACAACTGCTACGGGTGTCACGGCACGATGGGCGGCGGCGGGATGGGCCCGAGCCTGATCGACGCCGATTGGCGTTACGGCGGGGAGGATGCCAAGGTCTTCGAGACGATCCGGGGGGGCCGGCCCAACGGGATGCCCGCGTTCACGATGCTGACGGACGAGGAGACGTGGCAGATCATCGCCTACCTCCGCTCCCTCTACAAAGGCGACCCCTCCAAAGTGGTGTGGTAGACGGCGTCAGCGGGCAGCAGGCGCCGGCATCACGCGCGTGGACGCGGCGCGAGGCCCTGGGAGCCGTCGTCGCGGCGGGCGGCCTGGCCGCTCTGCGCGGCCCCGCGGAGCTCCTGGCCATCACCGAGCAGGACCTGCGTGTCGGCCTCATCGTGCCCGGAAGTGCTGTGGGCGAGGCGATTGAGCGTGGCGCGACGCTCGGCGCCGAGGAGGCGGCCCGGACGGCGGAGCTGCTCGGGCGGACGTTCGAGCTGGTGGCCGTCCGGGCGGCTGATCGCGAAGCGGTCGAGGACGCGGTCCGGCGCCTGGTCGCGGAGCGGGGCGTGTATGCGATCATCGGCGGAGCCGACGAGGCGTCGTTCGCCGCGCTCAGCGACGCAGCGGAGCGCCACGGCGTCCTCTTCCTCAACGCACGGTGCGCCGACCCGGTGGCGCGCGACAAGCACTGTAGCCGGCACACGCTGCACGTCGCGGCGAGTGCGGCAATGTACGTGGACGCCCTGGCGCAGTGGCTGGTCGGCGAAGCGGGACGCCGGCGCTGGTGCTTCGTGAGCGCGGCCACGCCCTCCGCCACAGCGGTATACGAGCGGGCGCGGCGCGCCCTCGAGGCACGGGGGGGCGAGGCCGTTGGCCGTATCGAGGTGGACGCCGGCACGGACGACCTCGCCGCCGTGGTGCGCGAAATCGAGCGCACCGGTGCGGACCTCGCGTTCGTGGACCTCGCCGGCGAGGCGCGCCGGCGATTCCTGGAGCACTACAGTGCCGCCGCACCGGGCTTCGAGGTGACCGGCATCGCCCCGGAGGCTCCAGGGGAGTTCGGAGCAGGCGCGTCGGGGCCGCGGGTCGGCACGTGGCCCACGATGTGGCATCACGCGCTGAGCCGGTTCGGCGCGACCCAGTTGAACGACCGGTACCATTCCCGGTTCGGGCTGGAGATGGACGCGCTCGGCTGGGCCGGCTGGTTCGCGGTGAAGGTCGCCTGGGAGGCGGTGAACAGGGCCAGGACGACCACGGGATCGGAGCTCGCGCGGTTCCTGGAGAGCGGCCGCGGCGCGTTCGACGGCCACAAGGGTCGGCCGTTGTCGTTCCGGCCGTGGGACCACCAGCTCCGTCAGCCGCTCTACCTGGTCAGGCCGGCCGCAGGCCCTGGCGAGGGAGGATGGGAGGTCGTGGCCGAGCTGCCGCGCGTCGCGCGCGGCCAGACCGCCGCCTCTCACGAGCTGCTCGATCAGTTGGGCGACGCTGAGGGGGAGAGCCGCTGCCGGCTCGAACCGCTCTCCTGATGATGGGCGATCCGGTTGAAGCCACTACTCGGGAATGAGGTAGGTGGTCCGATGAAGGGTTCACGTTACTGGCGTCTGTGGATCGGGCTCGCGCTCGCGGGAGTGCTGCCGCCTCCAGCGAACGTGAGCGCGCAGAACGCACCGCTCGCCTACGTGTCCAACGAGCGGAGCGGGACTGTCACCATCATCAACACGGCGACGGACAAGGTCGTCGGAACCATTGAGGTCGGTCCGGGCCCGCGCGGCATCCAGGTCAGCCCGGACGGCAAGCGGGTCTACGTCGCGCTCAGCGACCTCGCCCGCGAGGTCGAGACCGATGCCGACGCGATCGCCGAGATCGATGTGGCGAGCGGGAAGATCACGCGTCGGATCCGCGCAGGGTCGGACCCCGAGCAGTTCGCGGTGAGCCCGGATGGGCTGAAGCTGTTCGCGTCGAACGAGGATGCCGGGACGGCTTCGATCATTGCCCTGGACGCCGAGGAAGTGATCGCCACGCTCACGGTGGGGATCGAGCCCGAGGGCGTCGCGATCAGCCCCGATGGCCGCTGGGTCTACGTCACGGCGGAGACGAGCAACACCGTCTCGGTCATCGACACGCACGCCAACCGGGTCGTTGCCAGCTTCCTCGTCGATGTGCGGCCGCGTGCGGCTGCGTTCTCGCCGGACGGCAAGCGTGCGTACGTGACCTCGGAGATCAGCGGGACGGTCTCGGTGGTGGACACGGAGACGCATCAGGTCATCGAGACCATTCTGCTGGAGGACGGCGAGGCGAAGCCGGTGGGCGTGGTGGTCTCGCCGGACGGCAAGCGGGTTTACGTGGCGAACGGCCACGCGAACAGCGTGTCGGTCATCGATGCGGAAACGCACAAGGTGATTGCCACGATCCGGGTCGGCAGGCGCCCGTGGGGTTTGGCGATCACGCCGGACGGCAAGAAGCTGTACACGGCGAACGGCGTCTCCAACGACGTGTCGGTCATCGATACGTCGACCAACCGGGTCATCGCCACCGTGAAGGTGGACGGTGAGGGGCCGTGGGGCGTCGCGATCGCGAATCCGTCCGGCGGGCAATTGACCCAGACGCGCTGACCGCCCCACGGGGCCGGCCTCAGATCAAGGGGATACGCGGGTACCGCCGGGCGAGCCAGCCATCGAGCCCCCACACCCTCCCCGCCCTGGCGCCCAGGAACGCGAGCATGCATGCCAGCAGGAGCACGTGGAAGCCCTGCTGGCACATGCCGGTCCAGTAGCTCGCCGCGAAGTAGTTGGCCATCAGGAAGAAGCCGATGATGGATGCATAGCCGGTGAACAGCCCCAACGTGAGGCCGATTCCCACCGCCGTCTCCCCGAACGCCGTCAGGTAAGCGAACACCCCCGCATTGGGTATGGCCACATCGAGCAAGAACTGCTTGTATGCCTCGATGGGGTTCTCGCTCGCGTACTCCATCAGCCGCCGCGGCAGGAAGTTCACCCACCGTTCCGATGCCCGGGGCAAGGGAATGAAGCCGGCGAAGGCGAACCAGCTCATCTTGGTCACGATTCCCTTGAGGAACCACAGGCCGACCGTGATCCTCAGGAAAGCCAGCCAGCGGCCAGGGGACAGGGGAGCGTGACGGGACGCGACGTCTCCCGTCGTCCGGGACAGCGCTGCTTCGGTGGCGTGCGGACTCATGGGCATTCGTCGGTCGGGGTGGCGATCGGGGCAACGAGAGGACTGCGGCCAGCGCGCTCGACTCCGCTGATGGCGTCGCGCAGCTGAACCAACTTTCTTACGCCGCCAGCGGCAACGAAGGTCCAGCGCGCGACGAGGAACTGCGGCTCGCTCCCGTCAACGGGCGGCGCCGGGCAGCGCGTTCAGCAGCTCCTTCCACAGCGGATACGGAACGACCAGCGGAGTGCCGCCATCGCGTGCGTGCAGCAGACCGATCAGGGTGAATACGACCTCGGGCTCGCCGTTGCCCGGCCGCAGCTCGACCGCGAAAACCGGGCTGCCGCTCTGCCCCGGCCGGAGGGGCACGTTCACGGCGTAGTCGTGGTGCGGGATCCCGAGCTCGTGATAGTAGTCGACCGCCGTGAGCTCGCCGCGGCCGATGACCCGATGCCCGCCGATCGGGAATCCGGCGGTCATGACCGGCGTCCCGGCCTCGACGGCCCCGTCCTCGAAGCCGATCACTCCTGTGAAGACGGCAAGCGGCTTCTGCGCCCCGACCGTCTTCAGCAGCGCGGCATCACCGGCAGCGGTCCGGCCGATCTCGACCACCAGGATGTCATCCGCTTCGTACTCGTCTTCGGAGCTGTCGACGAGGTAGGATGCCTCCCGCAAGCGCGGGGCGCCACGATGGTTGTCCTTCCGCTCCCGCAGGAACCGCCCGTCGATCTCGAAATAGTTGCTGGGGTCGGCGACGTGATGGTTGGTGAGGATGATGTATTCGGTGCGGCCGTTCTCGCGGATGGAGCCGATCACGATTCCGGTCCCGTGGAGCGCGACCGGGGCCTTGAACCTGGCGATGTCGCCGGTATGCGGGTCGATGCCCGAGAATTCCCGGTGGATCAGCGTTCTGATGCAGACGACGCTCGCTGCCACCTGCGGGAACTGCCGGGCGATGAGTTGGTCCAGCTCCTCGTCGTCCGCCGGTGTCTGACCGTCGAGGACGCGAGCGGGAAACAGGAGGCCGGCCAGGAGCGAAATCACGAGCAGCGTCGTTCTCACGAACATTCCTCCGCGAGGGCACACGCCGGCTCCCGGACCGGCGACTCCGCCGTGTGGCATATACCGGAGCGGGCAAGGGATGTGCCATCCACTGGTGTGCTGGAGGACACAGAGTACGTAGCATCGGCGAGCCGCATCCGACAAGCCAGGACGGCCGTGGCCTTCCGCGCCACCTTGCATCCCGCAGTTCCCTTCCCGATCTTCCCCCACACTGCGGAGTCGCTGTGGGCCCACTGCACGCCCGGCGGCCCGCGGCCTCCTTCCAATCCCTTCCTCCCGGAGCGGACGTATGGCTCCAGTCCTCGAGCTCCGCGTCAACGGCCGACTGCACCGCGTCCAGGCGGATCCCGCGAAGAGTCTGCTCGCGGTGCTCCGCGAGGATCTCGACCTCACAGGCGCCAAGTACGGCTGCGGCGAGGGCCAGTGCGGCGCGTGTACCGTGCTGGTGGACGGCCGCGCCGTACGGTCGTGCATCACGCCCGTCGGCAGCATCGGCGCGCGGCCGGTGCTGACCATCGAAGGGCTCGCAGACGGCGATGCCCTGCATCCGCTCCAGCAGGCGTTCCTCGACGAAGGCGCGATGCAGTGCGGCTACTGCACACCGGGCATGATCATGGCCGCGCTGGACCTGCTGGGGCGTGCGCCCGCGCCCGCGGAGGACGAGGTCCGCCGCGCGCTCGAGGGCAACATCTGCCGCTGCGGCACGTACTCCCGCATCGTCCGCGCGGTGCTGCGCGCCGCCGGCACCGCCACGGAGGCGGGCAATGAGTGAGCAGAGGATCGAGCCCGACCGCTACGAGCTGAAAAAGGCGCCGCGCTACCACTTTGCGCTCAGCCGCCGCCAGTTCCTGGGCACGGTTGGCGCAGGCGTGGTCGTGCTGGTCGTCGCGCGCGACGGCCTCTCGCTCGACGAGCAGGAGTTCGGCGAGGCAGCAATGCTGCGCGCCTCGGCCGACCCGATCAGCGCCTGGCTGCACATCGGCGAGGATGGCGCGGTCACGGTGTTCACGGGCAAGGTCGAGGTCGGGCAGGACATCCGCACGTCGCTGACCCAGGCGGTCGCAGAGGAGCTGGGCGTGCCACCCGCGCGCATCACGCTGCTCATGGGCGACACGGACCGCGTGCCCTATGACGCGGGAACGTTCGGCAGCCGCTCGACGCCGCAGACGGGCACGCAACTCCGGCGCGCCGCCGCTGCCGCGCGCGGCACGCTCCTCCGCCTCGCCGTGGAGCGGTGGGGCGTCGACGACGCTTCGCAACTCGCGCTCGCGGACGGCCGCGTCGTGCATCGCGCCGCGGGCCGTAGCGTGGGCATCGGTGAGCTGACCGGCGGTCGCAAGCTGGTCGAAACCATTGACGCGGATGCGCCCCTCAGGCCTGCCGAGCGCTGGACCATTGCAGGCACGCCGCTGCCCAAGGTGAAGGGCCCGGACATCGTGACGGGCCGGCACCGCTACACCTCGGACATGCGGCTGCCGGGCATGCTCGTCGGCAAGGTGCTGCGGCCGCCGTCGTTCGGCGCGCGGCTGGCGTCGCTGGACACGACCGGCGCGGAGGCGATCCCCGGCGTCGTCGTGGTCCGCGATGGAGAGTTCGTGGGCGTCGCGGCGCCGGACGAGGCCACGGCAAACCGCGCGCTCGCCGCGCTGCGCGCGGAGTGGGAGACGACGTCGTCGCACCCGTCGCACCGCGACGTGTTCGAGCACCTGCGGCGCACGGCGTCCGGCTCGGGCGGCAGCCCCGGTGCGCGCGGGGACATCGAGGCCGGACTCGCCGCGGCGGACGAGCGACATGAGGCGAGCTACACCGCCGCGTACATCGCGCACGTGCCGCTCGAGCCGCGCGCCGCGGTAGCGCAGTGGGACGACGGCAAGCTTACGGTCTGGACCGGCACGCAGCGGCCGTTCGGCGTTCGCGCGGAGCTGGCGCGCGCGTTCGGCATCTCCGAGGAGCGCGTGCGCGTGCTGGTGCCGGACACCGGCTCGGCATACGGTGGCAAGCACACGGGCGAGACGGCCATCGAGGCGGCGCGGCTCGCGAAGGCGGCGCAGCGCCCCGTGCGGCTGGTGTGGACGCGCGAGGAGGAGTTCACCTGGGCGTACTTCCGGCCGGGCGGCGTGATCGACGTGAAGAGCGGCGTGCGGCGGGACGGCACTCTTACCGCGTGGGAGTTCCACAATTACAACTCCGGCGCGGCGGGGATCCGCACGCCCTACGACGTGCCGAACGTGCGCACGCAGTTCCACCCCGCGGACTCGCCGCTGCGGCAGGGCTCGTACCGCGCGCTGGCGGCGACGTTCAACAACTTCGCGCGCGAGACGCACATGGACGAGCTGGCCGCGCGCGTGGGCATGGACCCGCTCGCCTTCCGGCTGCACAACCTGCGTGATGAACGGCTCCGCGCGGTGCTCGAGGCCGCTGCGGAGCGGTTCGGCTGGAGCCGCTGGCAGCAGCGGTCCGGCCGTGGCATCGGCCTCGCGTGCGGCGTCGAGAAGGGCGGCTACGTCGCGACGTGCGCGGAGGTCGAGGTCGACCGTGCGAGCGGGCGGGTGCGCGTCCTGCGCATCGTCGAGGCGTTCGAGTGCGGCGCGGTCGTGAACCCGGACGGGCTGCGCAACCAGGTCGAGGGCGCGATCGTCATGGGGCTCGGCGGCGCGCTGTGGGAGGCGGTCGAGTTCGAGGACGGCCGGATCCTGAACCCGCGGCTCTCGCAGTACCGCGTCCCGCGCTTCGGCGACGTGCCGCCCATCGACATCGTGCTGCTGGACCGCAAGGACCTGCCGTCCGCCGGCGCGGGCGAGACGCCGATCATCGCGGTCGCGCCCGCGATCGGCAACGCGATCTACGCCGCGGCCGGCGTCCGGCTGCGTTCACTGCCGCTGGTGCCCCACGGGCTGGCCGGTACGGCGCCGTAGCGCCAGCGGGGTTCGCGGCTGTCAGGCGCGAGCCGGCAGCCGCACGGTGAACGTGCTGCCCTTGCCTGGCTCGCTCTCGACGGTGACGTCCCCGCCCAGGAGGCGCACCAGGTGGCGCGCGACGCTGAGTCCCAGCCCTGTCCCGCCACGTTCCCGCGTGGTCGCTTCCTCCGCCTGCCAGAACGGCTCGAAGATCCGCTCGCGGTGCTCGGGCGCGATGCCGATGCCCGTGTCCGTCACCTCGATCACGGCCTCGCCGTCGCGGAGGCCGGCATCGATGAGGACGCGGCCCTTGGTCGTGAATTTGATCGCGTTCGAGATCAGGTGACGCAGCGCCTGCTTCAGCTTGCCCGGATCGGTCTCGATCGGCGCGGGCGAGTCGGGCGTGTGGACCTCGAAGCCGAGCCCCTTCTCCGCGGCGAGGATGCGCATGTGGTCGGCGATCTCCTGGACCGGCTCGCGGAGGTCCACGGTCTCCAGCATGATCTCTTCGTGGCCGGTGCCCATGCGCGAGAACGCGAGGATCTCCTCGATCAGCGTGAGCAGGTGGCGCGCGCTCGCCTTGATGCGGTCGATCTGCTCGTCGTAGCTGGCGATCTCCGGCCCGGCAACGCGCATGGCGAGCAGGTCGGCGTACCCCATGATCGCGGTGAGCGGCGTGCGGAGCTCATGGCTCATGACGGCGAGGAAGTTGGACTTGGCATGGCTGGCGACGAGAGCGCTGCGGTAGAGCCGCGCGTTGTCGATCGCCAGCGCGGCGCGGGTGGCCAGCTCGCGCGCGAGGCCGAGGTCGGCGTCGCCGTAGCGGCGGTTGTCCCCGGCGACGGCGAGCGTGATCGCGCCGACTGCTCGGCCGCGCGCGAGCAGCGGCACGGCGATCAGGGAGCGTGGCGCGAGCCGCTCGGCGATGCGGAGGTGCTCGTCGTCCCGCGTGATCGCTGCGAGGTCGGCGGCAGACAGCTCCGGGAAGATCAGTTCCTCGTGGGAGCGGAGCACGCGCGCAGCCGGCTGCGACGACTGCCAGTCGGGCGTGTAGCGCTCGTGCAGCTCGCGGAGCAGCCGCTCGTGTTCCGGGTCGGTCGCGGCTTCCGCAACGCGGCGGATGCGGCCGTCCTCGTCCACGACGTCCACGATGCACCAGTCCGCGATGCGCGGGACGGCGAGGCGAGCGACCGTGCGCAGCGTCTGCTCGTAGTCGAGCGACGACGCGAGCGCGGCGCCTGCATCGGCGAGGAACGTCGCTCGCCGTTCAGCATGCTCCGCCGCGTCGCGCGCGGCCTGCTCGCGCGCGAGCTCGCGCGCGCTCTCCTCTGCGCGCCAGCGGTCCGTGATGTCCTCCGCGATGCCGACCAGACGCGTGACCCGGCCGTGCCGATCCAGGACCGGGAACGCGCGGTCGCGGATGCAGCGGATCTCGCCATCCGGCCGGACGATCCTGTACTCGACGTCGTACTCGCCGCGCGGCTGTCGCGGCAACGCGGCGACGATGCGCGGCCGGTCTTCCGGGTGGATCGCATCGATCCAGGCGGTGGCGTGCTCGTAAAGCCAGCGCCGCGGCCTGCCCCAGATCGCTTCATAGCCGGGGCTGACGTACAGCATCCGCTGCTTGTCGACGGATGTGATCCAGAACACCTCGCTGATGTGCTCGACCAGCTCGCGCAGCAGCCGTTCGCGGTCGCGCAGGCTCAGTTCACTGTCGAACTCGGGGTCATGCGGGTACCGGGAGGGCAGGATCATCTCAGGCACGGCACCCTCCCGGCCACGGGGCCGGATGCGGCCGCCTCTGCCTCATCATGTCCTCCCCGCGGCGAGCAGGCCGCGCCCCGCCAGGAGGACCGCCGCGGCGCCCAGCAATGCGGCCGGCAGCTTGCCCCGCTCCGGCCCGCGCGCGAGCGCGAGCGCGCCGAGCCCCAGCGCCGCCGCGGCCGAAAGAGATGCCGCCGTGTCGTGCTCCGCGACGACCTGGTAGAAGCTGCGCGCCTTCGACTCATCCGCGAACGCGCCGTACGCGCCGCCGTCGCGGTCCAACGGCGCGAAGAGGTTGGCCGGCGCGTCCGCGCTCTTCGGTTTGCCCGTGCGCTGCGCCGCGAAGGCCGTGCGCTCGAGATACCAATCGACGAGGCGGGGACTGATCCGGTCCGCGATGCTCAGCACGGCGCCCCAGCCGCCCACGAAGAGGTCGCGCTCGGCAGATTCCGCGGCGTGCAGGATCGCATGCGCCGCGAGCTCCGGCGCGTACACCGGCGGAATCGGCCTCACCTCGACCCCCAGATACGTGCGTGACTTCGCGAACAGCGGCGTGTTCATCGAGCTGGGCTTGATCAGGGTGACGCGCACACGCGAGCCCCGCCGCATCAGCTCCACGCGCAGCGAGTCCAGCCAGCCCTTGATCGCGTGCTTCGACGCGCAGTACGCGCCCTGGAGCGGGACGCCGCGGTCGGAGAGCACGCTGCCCACGCAGATCAACGCGCCGGCCGTGCGCTCGAGATGGGGCAACGCGGCGCGCGCGCCGTGGACGCAGCCGAAGAAATTCACGTCGACGACGCGCCGGAACTCGTCCAGCGGCACATCCTCGAACGTGCCGTACACGCTCACGCCCGCGTTGTTGATCCACGTGTCGATGCGGCCGTACTGCTGGAGCGCGCGGCGCGCGAGACGCTCGACCTGCGCGTAGTCCGCAACATCCGTCGGGACCGCGATCGCGTCGCCGCCTGCCAGCCGGATGGCCTCGGCCGCACGCTCAATGTCGCGCGCGTTCCTCGCCGCAAGCACGACCCTGGCGCCGCGGCGGGCGGCCTCCCGCGCGGTGACCAGCCCGATCCCGCTGGACGCGCCGGTGATCACGATGACCTGGTCCTCCACCCGCTTCATGCCGCCTCCTCGATCCCCAACGCGACGCGGAGGGCGCGCGCGGTACGGCCCGGCGCATGCTCGAGCAGCCAAGCCTTCAGCATCTCATCCACGCCTTCCTCCGCGGGCCGCAGGTCCTGCGGCGGCGCGCTGCCGGTGACGAACAGCAGCCCGTCACGCTCAATCACATCCCATGCCGTGGTCCCGTCCTGCTGGCGCTCGAAACGGATGCTCACGGTCGCATTGCCCACGCGCAGGCGGCGCACCGCCAGCACGGGCAGCCACTCCGGCAGCCGCGGCCGGATGACGGCCAGCGTGCGCGCAGGCGCGAAGGGGTACAGCCCGAGCATGATCTGCACGAACTGAATGGTCGCGCCGGCGCTCCACGCCTGCGGGCTGTTCGCGTTCGGGTAGATGGTGGGGAACGGCGCATCGTCCCGCGAGTGCCCGCCCAGCGCCTCGGGTAGCCGGTAGCCCTGGAAGTACGCGGCCGCCGCGAACTGGCCCGCGATCACGCGCTCGGCGTGCTCGTCCAGCCCGTAGCGCTTCATGCCGAGCGCGAACGTCGCGTTCTCGACGGTCCAGACCGAGCCG
>Ga0207873_1001666_pt1 | contig 20440 bp, 22 predicted proteins | sample BGWIniCompost_FD_187373 | JGI IMG/M metagenome (GOLD analysis project Ga0207873, IMG submission 187373) | Cellulose adapted compost microbial communities from Newby Island Compost Facility, Milpitas, CA, USA - BGW Initial Compost (SPAdes)... ...
AAACTGCCCCTTGAGTATAGCGGCAGGCGCGCCGCTGAAAGGCCACCGGTGCGGGCCGCGGAGCTTCCAATGGAGCCATGCCCATGACCTCGCCCAGCCGCTGTCCCTTTCTCACCCGCCTTTGCGTGATGCTTCTTTCCTTCGGCGTCGCCCTGGCGGCCGGTCTGCCCGCCCGGGAAGCCCGCGCCGCGGTACGCAACGCCGAGGACCTGCTGATCGTGGATTGCCTGCTTCCCGGCCAGCTGCGCAAGCTGGGACGCCAGGCCACCTACATCACCGCCCGCCGGCCAATCCGCACCACCCAGGCCGATTGCGAAATCCGCGGCGGCGAATACGTCGCCTATGACCGCGCCAACTACCAGACCGCGCTCAAGGTCTGGCTCGAGGGCGCGATGGCCGGCGACCCCGAGGCGCAGAACAACGTCGGCGAGATCTATGCCAAGGGCCTGGGCACCGCGCCGGATTACGGCATGGCCTTGCAGTGGTTCCGAAAGGCGGCCGACCAGGGCTACGGCCGCGCCAAGATCAACCTCGGCTACCTCTACGAGCAGGGCCTGGGCGTGGAGAAGGACCCGGCCATGGCGCTCAACCTCTACCGCGAGGCCTCGGGCATCCAGGACGCGCTGATGTATGCCTCGGTGGTGCAGGTCGAACTGCGCGCCCGCGACGAACGCATCAGCGGCCTCGAACAGCAGGTGCGCGAGGGCGAGGCCGAGAGCGCCCGCCTGCGCGAGCAGGTCCAGCAGCTGCAGCGTGAGCTGGCCCAGCGTCGCGCCGCCCTTCAGCAGGCCCAGCGCGAACTGGTGGACACCCGGAACAAGCTGGCCGAGGCCCGCCAGGCCCAGGACGACGACCTGACCCGCCTGCTGGAGAACCAGCTGCTGGCCCAGGAAGAACAGATCAATGCCCAGCGCACCCAGCTGGCCGCGCTGGAGCGGCGCGCCGGCAGCACCGGCGGTGGCCTGTACGCCGCGCCGATGCTCGAGGTGCTCGACCCGGTCTTCGTCGCCGCCCGCGGCCGCAACACCGCCGTCTTCCCGGGCGGTCCCGGCACCCGCAAGGTGGTGGGGCGCGTCACGGCGCCGCAGATGGTGCGGCAGATCGAGGTCAACGGCCGTCCGGTCGAGCTCACGCCCAACGGCGGCTTCAGCGCCGAGGTCGAGGTGCCGGCCGGCGGTACCCAGGTCAGCATCGTCGCGACCGACACCTCCGGTGCCCGCGCCGAGCTGCAGTTCAACCTGCTGCCCCAGGCCTCGGGCGCGTCGGTGGCGGCGGCGCCGGTGGCCACCGGCGAGCTGCCCCGCGGTGTCAAGCTGGGCCGCTACCACGCGCTGGTGATCGGCAACAACGCCTACCGCGATCCGGCCTTCCCGACCTTGCAGAGCGCCGCCAACGACGCCAATGCCGTCGCCGACGTGCTGCGCCGGCGCTACGGCTACCAGGTCGAGCTCGTGCTCAACGGCAGCCGTCTGGAGATCCTGAGCGCGCTCAACGCCATGCGCGAGAAGCTCGGTCCCGAGGACAACCTGCTGGTCTACTACGCCGGCCACGGCGAGATCGACGGCGAGGGTCAGGGCTACTGGGTGCCCAGCGACGGCGCCGCCCGGGCCAGCAATACCTGGATCTCCAATGCCGCCATCAGCGACATCCTGGACACCATCGCCGCCCGCCACGTGATGGTGGTGGCCGACTCCTGCTACTCGGGCACGCTGTCGCGCACGTCGGTGCCGACCTTCGACCCGGCCGAGGCCGACCGCGGCAAGTGGGATGCCTGGGTCAAGGCGGTGGCCAAGGGCCGTTCCCGCACCGTGCTCAGCTCCGGCGGCGTGATGCCGGTGCCCGACGCCGGCAGCGGCCGCCACAGCTACTTCGCCCGGGCCTTCCTCAACGTGCTCCAGGACAACAACCGGCTGATGCCGGGCCAGCGGCTGTTCCAGGAGGTGTCCACGGCCCTGGCCCTGGGCTCCATCGACTCGCCGCTGCCGCAGGTGCCGGAATACGCCCCGATCCGTTACGCGGGCCACGAGAGCGGCGATTTCCTCTTCCTGCCGACCGGCCGGGGTACCGCCACCGGCCCCTGAGGCTGGCGGGAGCCGCCCGGGGCCCCTATAATTCGCGGCCCGGCGTCGCCTTCGCGGCGGCGCCGGCACCCGGAGAGGTGGCAGAGCGGTTGAATGTACCTGACTCGAAATCAGGCAGGCGTTTATAGCGCCTCGAGGGTTCGAATCCCTCCCTCTCCGCCAGATGAATGGAAAAGGGCCCCGCAGGGCCCTTTTCTTTTTTCCCGCCCCGCAGCCGCCGCGCCGGCGCCGGGACGGGGAGTAAACTGCGCCCCTGCTTACCGGAGCCCCGCCATGTCCGAAATCCTGGTCCCCGTCTCCTTCGGCGAACTGCTGGACAAGATCGCCATCCTGCAGATCAAGTCCGAGCGCATGTCCGACCCCGCCAAGCTGGCCAATGTCCGCAAGGAACTGGAGGCGCTGGAGGCCACCTGGGCCGCGCACCCGGCCTCGCGCACCGACATCTCGGACCTGCGCGCGCAGCTGAAGGCGGTCAACGAGCGCCTGTGGGTGATCGAGGACGACATCCGCCTGAAGGAAAAGGCCCAGGCCTTCGACCAGGAATTCATCCGCCTGGCCCGCTCGGTCTATTTCGAGAACGACGAGCGCGCCCGGATCAAGAAGGAGATCAACCTGGCCCTGGGCTCGGCCTACGTCGAGGAAAAGAGCTACCAGGACTATCGCGCCGGCGACCGGCCCTGAGTCCCGCGCCTGCCGGTTCGCGCCGCTGCCGTCGCGCGGCGGCCTGAAACTCAGAGCCCGCGTTCGGTCCGGAAGGCTTCGAAGCGGGCGATCACGTCCTCCACCGTCACCAGGTCCATCACCCCCGTGAACTCGATGCGCTTGCCCCAGGGCAGGGCACTGGCCGGCCTGCGCATGAAGCGCTCGGCCGCCTCGGCGTAGCGGTTCACCGTCCAGCGGCGGTCGGAATAGGGGCCGGAGCGTTCGGCGTCGGTGCAGGCATGCAGGCCCAGCACCGCCGTGCCCATGGCATTGGCCATGTGCGCCGGGCCGGAATCGGGCGTCAGCACCAGGGTCGCCCGGCCGAGCAGGGCCAGCAGCTGCTTGAGCGTGTCCTTGCCGACCAGGTCCAGGGCCGGCGCGCGCATCGCCGCCAGGATGGCGTCGGCGGTTTTCCTTTCCAGCTCGCTGCGACCGCCGCAGATCGCCACCCGCCAGCCGCGGCCGGCGGCGTGGTCGGCCACCGCGGCATAACGTTCCGGCCGCCAGTTGCGCAGCGCGTGGCTGGAGCAGGGCGAGACCAGCAGGGTGGGTTGTTCGCCGGGCAGGTGCTGCGCCGCCCACTCATGCGCCTCGGCCGGCACCGGCAGGTCCCAGCGGATGGGCCCCGGGGTGATTCCCAGCGGCTGCAGGAACTGCCGGAAGGCGTCCTGCACATGCCAGCCGCCAGCCGGGATGCGCTCGTTGATGAACAGGGAATGGCCTTCCTTGCTGCGCGCCCTGTCGAAACCGATGCGGCGGCGGGCGCGGATGCCGGTGGAGGCAAGGCCGGCGCGCAGGGCCAGCTGCATGTTCAGCAGAACGTCGAACTCGCGGCCGGCCAGCTGCCGGCGCAGCTCACGCAGGCCGGCCCAGCCGGACTTCTTGTCGAAGACGACGAATTCGACCCCGTCCAGGCCTTCCAGCAGCTTGGCCTCGCCCTTGCCGATCACCCAGGTGATGGGCAGGCCGGGCCAGGCGGTCTGCAGGTCGCGCACCAGGGCCAGGGCGTGCACGGCATCGCCGAGCGCGGACAGGCGCAGCAGGCAGAGCGATCGCGGCGCGGAGGGGGTGGGCATTGAGTACACTGGCCGGCCATGGAAAACAGTGCCGCCGTCGTCGAGCGACTGCAGCCCGTCCGCGATGCCCGCGGGTCGGGGGCGATTGTCTTTGACCCGGCGCGGCTACGGCAAGCATCGGCGGAGATGCTGGAACCCGCTTACTGGGGCGGGGCGGCGACGCCGGTGGCCAGCGGCGGCCGTGGCGCCGCCTGGTTCGTGCGCGGCGACTTCGGCGAGGCGGTGCTTCGGCACTACCGCCGTGGCGGCCTGGCGGCGCGGCTGAGCGAACGCAGTTATCTCTGGCTGGGCCAGTCGCGTGTGCGGGCGCTGCGCGAGTTCCGCCTGCTCGGCCGCCTGCGCGAGCAAGGCCTGCCGGCGCCGGCGCCGCTGCTGGCGGGCTGGTGGCGGCGAGGCCTGGGCCATCGCATGGCCATCCTGGTCGAGCGCATTCCCGGTGCGCGGTCGCTGGCGTCCTGGTTGCCCGGCGATGTCAGCGCCGCACCCTGGGAAACCGTCGGCGCGATGCTCGCCCGTTTCCACCGCGCCGGCCTGGAGCATGCCGACCTGAACGCGCACAACATCCTGCTCGACGGCGATGGCCAGGCCTGGCTGATCGACTTCGACCGCGGCCGTCTGCGCGCACCGGCCGCCGGTTGGCAGCAGGGCAACCTGGCACGGCTGCAGCGTTCGCTGGCCAAGCTTTCCGGCGATGCCGACTGGCAATCCGGCTATGTGCGGCTGCATGCCGCCTACGCCCGTGCCATGGAGCAGGCGGCATGAGCTGGGCCCTGCGCTTCCTCGGTGTCGGCAACGCGGCGGCGGCGCCGCGGCTGGGCTCGGCCTCGGCGGTGATCGAGCGCGACGGCCGGCCGCTGCTGATGATCGATTGCGGCCAGGAGGCGCTGGATGCCTACCGCCGCCAGTACGACGCGCTGCCGGATGCCGTCTACATCACCCATGTGCACATGGACCACGTCGGCGGCCTGGAACGGCTGTTCTTCGGCACCTGGTTCGATCCGCAGCGGCGCGGCCGCGTGCGCCTGTACGTGCCGGCGAAGGTGGTGCCGCACCTGCAGGCGCGCATCGCCGACTATCCCGGCGTACTGGCCGAGGGCGGTGCCAACTGGTGGGACGCCTTCCAGCTCATCCCGGTGAGCCGCGGCTTCTGGCACGAGGGGCAATGGTTCGGCGTGTTCCCGGTCCGGCATCACCTGCCGGACAGCGCCTGGGGCCTGCGCCTGCGCGGCAGCATGGTCTGGACCGGCGATACCCGGCCGATACCGGAGATGCTGGCCGAACATGCCGGCGCCGGCGAGATCGTCGCCCACGACTGCGGCCTGCAGGGCAATCCCTCGCACAGCGGCATCGAGGAGCTCGAGCGCGAATATCCGCCCGGCCTGATGGCCCGCTGCGTGCTTTACCACTACGGCAGCGAAGGCGAGGCGGCGGCGCTGCGCCAGCGCGGCCATCGCGTGGCCGAACCGGGCGAACTGCTGGTGCTGGCCGAACCGCAGCCCGGCGAGCCGGCGCCATGAACGCCGTCATGCCCCTGGACGCGCCGCTGCCGCGCGACCGCCTCGGCCGGCCGCTGCACGACCTGCGCATCTCGGTCATCGAGACCTGCAACTACCGCTGCCCGTATTGCATGCCGGAAGGCCAGGCGGAATCGCCGTCCCTGGCGGGCAGCAGTGCCCGCCTGGGCTTCGACGAGATCGAACGGCTGGCCCGCGCCTTCGTCTTGCTGGGCGTGCGCAAGCTGCGCCTGACCGGTGGCGAGCCGCTGCTGCGCCGCGACCTGCCGGCGCTGGTGGCGCGGCTGGCGCGCATTCCCGGTGTCGAGGACCTGGCCCTGACCACCAATGGCGCGCTGCTGGCCGGACAGGCGAAGGCGCTGCGCGAAGCGGGCCTGCACCGGATCACCATCAGCCTGGACTCACTGGAACCGGAGGGCTTCCGCGCCCTGACCGGCGGTCGCGGCGACCTGGCCGAGGTGCTGGCGGGTCTGGCCGCGGCCGAGGCGGCGGGCTTCTCCCGCATCAAGATCAATTGCGTCGTCCAGCGCGGCGTCAACGAGGAGCAGGTGCTGCCGCTGGCGGAGCGCTTCCGCGGCAGCGGCCACGTGCTGCGCTTCATCGAGTACATGGACGTCGGCACCTGCAACGGCTGGCGTCCGCAGGACGTGGTGCCCTCGGCCGAACTGCGTGACCGCATCGCCGCGCGCTGGCCGCTGCGGCCGCTGGAACCGGTCTACCGCGGCGAAGTGGCCAGCCGCTATGCCTATGCCGACGGCGCCGGCGAGATCGGCTTCGTCAGCTCGGTCAGCGAACCCTTCTGCGGCGATTGCCACCGGGCCCGGCTCTCGGCCGACGGGCGGCTCTATACCTGCCTGTTCGCCCGCGAGGGAACGCCGCTGCGGCCGGCCCCCGGCGAGGACGAGGCAGCGCTGGCCGCGCGCATCGCCGCCGTCTGGACCGCGCGCGCCGACCGCTACAGCGAACTGCGCGGCCAGGCCGGCAAGGACCGCAGGAAGATCGAGATGTTCTACATCGGAGGTTGAGATGGCCGGCAAGCGCCTGACCCATGTGGATGAAAGCGGCCGCCCGGCCATGGTGGACGTGTCCGGCAAGCAGGCGACCGCCCGCGAGGCGGTGGCGGAATGCCGCGTCCGCTTCCCGGTCGCGGTGGCGAAGCAGCTGCGCGCCGGCGGCATGCGCTCGGCCAAGGGGCCGGTGGCCGACACCGCCATCATCGCCGGCACCATGGCGGTCAAGCGCACGCACGAACTGCTGCCGTTTTGCCATCCGCTGCCGATCGAGGGCTGCCGCTTCGACGTCGGCTGGGCCAGCGACACCGTGCTGCGGATCGAATGCGCGGCGAAGACCACACACCGCACCGGCGTCGAAATGGAAGCGCTGACCGGCGCCACCGTCGCCGCGCTCACGGTCTACGACATGTGCAAGGCCCTGTCGCACGCCATCATCATCGGGCCGGCGAAACTGCTGGCCAAGCGCGGCGGCAAGCGCACCGTGGAGCAGGGCAGGGTGAAGCGATGAGCGTGACCGTGCTGTACTTCGCCAGCCTGCGTGACGCCGCCGGCCGCGACAGCGAACAGCTGCCATTGCCGGCCTCGCTGCCGGAGCTGTACATGCAGCTGCGCGAGCGCTACCGCTTCCCGCTGCCGCAGGAGAAGCTGCGCGTCGCGGTCGACGGCGAATTCGTCGCCTGGGAGACGCCGCCGCGGCCGGGCAGCGTGGTGGCCTTCATCCCGCCGGTCTCAGGTGGCTGAGGCGAGGCCATGAAGCGGTTCGCCCTCAGTGCCGGCCCCCTGGACAGCGCCGCCCTGCGCCAGCGCCTGCTCGACCCGTCGGCCGGCGCCTGCGCCAGCTTCGAGGGCTGGGTGCGCAACCACCACCAGGGCCGCCGCGTCACCGGCCTGCGCTACGAGGCCTATGCCGAACTGGCGGAAAGGGAAGGCGAGGCCATCCTTGCCGAGGCCATGACCCGCTTCGCCCTCACCGCCGCCGCCTGCGTCCACCGCACCGGCGACCTGGCGATCGGCGACATCGCCGTCTGGATCGGCGTCACCGCCTCGCACCGCGGCCCCGCCTTCGACGCCTGCCGCTGGATCCTCGACGAAGTGAAATCCCGCGTCCCCATCTGGAAGCACGAACACTACGCCGACGGGGATGCGGCCTGGCTGCATCCCGGGGCCTGAAGGGCGGTGACCCCGCCGGCTGGTCCCGGCACCCGCATCATCCGATACCGTTGCTGCCTTCCGGCCCTGGCGGGGTTTTCGGACCAGCGTCGCGGGAGGCCGACGGGGCCACCATTGAAAAGGACGGCGCGCCTTCTGGGCGCGCCGTCAGGAAGTGGCGGAGAGAGAGGGATTCGAACCCTCGATACGGGGTTTAGCCGTATACACACTTTCCAGGCGTGCTCCTTCAACCACTCGGACATCTCTCCGCAGAGATAAACGCCTGAATCGAGCGGGAAATGATACGCGTCCGGCCGGCCGGGGACAAGCGCGGCTTGCGGCCTGCTTGGACCGGGCCCGGCCGGGTTGGCACAATGCCCCGACGGATCCCGCCGCGCCGCCGAGCCCCCGAATGTCCTATCTCGTCCTCGCCCGAAAATGGCGCCCCCGGCGCTTCGCCGAGCTGGTGGGCCAGGAGCACGTGGTCAAGGCCCTGACCAATGCCCTGGAGACGGGCAAGGTCCACCACGCCTTCCTGTTCACCGGTACCCGCGGCGTCGGCAAGACCACCATCGCCCGCATCTTCGCCAAGTCGCTCAACTGCGAGCGCGGCAGCGGCGCCGAGCCCTGCGGCGAGTGCGAGACCTGCCAGGCCATCGATGCCGGCCGCTTCGTCGACCTGCTGGAGATCGACGCCGCCAGCCACACCGGTGTCGACAACGTCCGCGACCTGATCGACAACGCCCAGTACATGCCGGCCCGTGGCCGCACCAAGGTGTACCTCATCGACGAGGTGCACATGCTCTCCAAGCCGGCCTTCAATGCCCTGCTCAAGACCCTGGAGGAGCCGCCGGAACACGTGAAGTTCCTGCTGGCGACCACCGACCCGCAGAAGCTGCCGGTCACCGTGCTGTCGCGCTGCCTGCAGTTCAACCTGCGCCGGCTGGAACAGGAACAGATCGCCGGGCAGATGCACCGCATCCTCGAGGCCGAGGGCGTGCCGGCCGAGGCCGGCGCCATCGCCCTGCTGGCCCGGGCGGCCGACGGCAGCCTGCGCGACGGCCTGTCCCTGCTGGACCAGGCCATCGCCTTCACCGGCGGCAAGCTGGACGAGGCGGCGGTGAACGCCATGCTCGGCACCGTCGACCGGGCCCGGGTGGGCGAACTGCTGGAGGCCCTGGCGGCCGGCGACGGCGCCGCCCTGATGGCCCGGGTCGAGGAACTGGCCGCCTATTCGCCCGACTACGGCCACGTGCTCGAGGACCTGGCCACGGCCCTGCACCGCATCCAGTTGCAGCAGCTGGTGCCCGGCGCCGCCAGCGGCGACGGGCGGGTGGACGTGGCCGGACTGGCCGGCAGGCTTTCGCCCGAGCTGGTCCAGCTCTGGTACCAGATGGCCATCAGCGGCCGCCGCGACCTCGGCCTGGCGCCCAGCCCGCGCACCGGCTTCGAGATGAGCCTGCTGCGCATGCTGGCCTTCCGGCCAGCCGGCGGAGGCAGTGGTGGTGGCCTGGCGCGTGGCGCCGGTGCCGGGGCGCCGGCGATGCCGGCCGCGTCGCCGGTGTCGCCTGCGCCTGCTTCGGCTGCGGCGCCGGCATTCGCGCCTCCGCCGCGATCCGCGCCGGCGCCGCAGGCCGCCCCGACGCATGTGCCCGCCGCGGCAGCCACGGCTCCGGCCGCGCCCACGCCCGCCACCGCCCGGTCCGGCAACGGCATGGCCGGCGCGCCGGGCAATGGCGCCGGCCGCCGCCTCGCCAGTGCCGAGGACTGGCTGTCCCTGGTCGCCAGCGCCGGCCTGAAGGGGCCGGTGCGGGAACTGGCGGCGCACTGCGCCTTCTGTGGCCACGCCGAGGGCGTGCTGTCGCTGTCGCTGCCGGACAGCTTCGAGCACCTGCGCAGCGATGGCCTGGTACGGCAGCTGGCCAGGGCCCTGGCCGGCCCGCTGGGCGAGGAACCGCGCATCCGCTTCGAATCGGCCCGCGCCGCCGGCGGCGAGACCCTGCACGCGCGCACGGAGCGCGAGCGCGGCGAACGCCAGGCCGAAGCCGAGTCGGCCTTCCTGGCCGATCCGGTGGTGGCGGGCCTGCTCAGCCAGGGCGCCACCGTCCTGCCCGACACCATCCGTCCCCTGGACGATCACTGATCACACGAAGGAAACGACCATGCGAGGCAACATCGCCCAACTCATGCAGCAGGCCCAGCGCATGCAGGACAACCTCAAGAAGGCCCAGGAGGAACTGGCCTCGCTGGAGATGCAGGGCCAGTCCGGCGGCGGCATGGTCAAGGTGACCCTGACCGGCCGGATGGAATGCCGCGCCGTGCGCATCGATCCGTCGGTGCTGGCTGACGCCGAGATGCTTGAGGACCTGATCGCCGCCGCCTTCAACGACGCGGTCAACAAGGTCAACGAGGAAAGCCAGAAGCGCATGTCCGCCGCCACCGCCGGCATGCCGCTGCCGCCGGGCATGAAGCTGCCGGGCATGTTCTGATCCGGCGCGGACGGCCGTGTCCACCTCGCCGCTGCTGGAACAACTGATCGAGGCGCTCCGCTGCCTGCCGGGCGTCGGCCGCAAGTCGGCCCAGCGCATGGCCTACCACCTGCTCGAGCGCGACCGCGAGGGCGGACTGCGCCTGGCCGGCGCCCTGGCCGAGGCGGTGGAGCGGGTGGGGCATTGCGAGCAGTGCCGCGATTTCAGCGAAACGCCCGTCTGCCCGATCTGCGCCAGCGCCTCGCGCGAGCGCGGCCTGCTCTGCGCCATCGAATCGCCGGCCGACCGCCTGGCCATCGAGACCGCCACCGGCTACCGCGGCCTGTACTTCGTGCTGCAGGGCCGGCTGTCGCCGCTGGACGGCATCGGCCCGCGCGAACTGGGTCTGGACAGGCTGGCCGAGCGACTGGCCGGCGGCGAGGTGCGCGAGCTGATCATCGCCACCAATCCCACCGTCGAGGGCGAGGCCACCGCCCACTACCTGGCGCAGCTGGCCCGCCAGGCCGGCGTGCGGCCCAGCCGGCTGGCGCATGGCCTGCCGCTCGGCGGCGAACTCGAGTACGTGGACCGCGGCACCCTGGCGCATGCCTTCGGCAGCCGCACCGAGATCCTTCCCTGAGGAGTTGCGACATGGCAGGCACCATCTTCGACAAGATCATCGCCCGGGAGATTCCGGCCGACATCGTCTACGAGGACGAGGAGATCCTGGCCTTCCGCGACATCAACCCGCAGGCGCCGGTGCACGTGCTGTTCATTCCCAAGCGGCCGATCGCCACGCTCAACGACCTGCAGCCGGGTGACGAGCTGCTGATGGGCAAGCTGGTGATGGCGGCGACGGCCTGGGCGAAACAGCAGGGTTTCGCCGACAACGGCTACCGGGTGGTGATCAACTGCAACCGCGACGGCGGCCAGAGCGTATACCACATCCACCTGCACCTGCTGGCCGGTCGCGCGCTGCATTGGCCACCGGGCTGATCTCCTTCCGGCTGCGCCTGTTGCCGGCGCGCGGGCGGCCCTTGCTCAGGCCTTGCCGCGCCCCGGCCTGAAGGCTTCCAGTTCGGCGATCAGCCGCGCCTGCTCGGCGGCGCCCAGGCCGCCCGGGGCGTAGCGGTGGCGGGCGTAGCGTGAAGTCAGCGACTGCAGCGTTTCCGCCTGCCCGGGGAAGACCGAGGCGGCGCGCTGGCCGAAGCTGGTCGGCGCCTCCCAGGCGCGGCGGGCCAGGCCGGCCCGCGCCAGGCGGCGATCGAAGCGCCGCCAGGCCACCAGCACCGGATCCGGCGGCGGCCGGCGTCCGCGCAGCATCAGCCACAAGGTCAGCGCCAGCGCCAGGGCGGCGCCGATCGCGAAGGCGCTGGCCAGTTGCAGGGCGCTGGCGCGGTCCACGCCGAAGGGGCGCAGCAGACCGGCCTGGCGTTCGGCGTTGAAGCCGAGGAAGAAGTCGTTCCAGCCGCGGCGGACCCAGTCGGCGAGGTTGCGCAGCGGCAGCAGCGCATCCGGCGGCAGCAGGGCATCGCGCCGGGCCAGGTCCTGCACCGTGTCCAGCACACGCTCCGGCCGCACCGCCGCGGTCGGATCCACCCGCACCCAGCCGCGGCCCTCCAGCCAGACTTCGGTCCAGGCGTGCGCGTCCATGGAGCGGACGATCCAGTAGCCGCCGATCGGATTGCGGTAGCCGCCGACGTAGCCGATCACCACCCGCGAAGGAATGCCGGCCGCACGCATCAGCACCGCGAAGGAGGAGCTGAAGTGCTGGCAGAAGCCGATCCGCGAGTCGAACAGGAACTCGTCGACCGCATGCCGGCCGGCCGGAGGCGCGTGCAGGCTGTAGCTGAAGTCGCGTTCGATCCACTGCAGCGCCCGCGAGACCAGGGCGATGTCGTCGTCGCCGACTTCATCGCGCCACTGCCGGGCCAGCGCATGCGTGCGCGGATTCAGTCCCGGCGGCAGCGACAGCAGCTCCAGGCGTTCGGCGTCGGTGGGCGGATCGATGATGCTGCCGCCCGGTGCCGACAGGGCCTCGTAGTCGGTCAGACGGCTGATCGGCACCGGCACGACGGCGGTGCCGTCCACGCGCAGGCGACCGTCGTCGGGTGAGGTCAGCGGGACGTCGAGGGTGACCAGGTAGCGGCGCTCGGTCGGTTCCAGGGTGATCCGGTACTGCAGCGGCGGCAGCAGCGAACGGACCTGCGGCGTCCTGTCCTCGGGCCGCAGGCCGCGTTCCCAGCTGCGGCCGTCGAACCGGGCCAGCACCTGGGCGCGCCAGTACAGCTCGCGGCGCGCCGGTTCCTGACCCTCGAAGCGGGCGCGCAGCACCGGTGCGTCGTCGGCGAACAGGTCGATCCATTGGTCCGGCGTCATCCGCTCGCTCAGGCCGCCGCGGCCAAGAGCGTTTTCCGGCATGCCCCAGAGCGGGCTGGCCAGGCGCGGGAACAGCCAGAAGCCGGCCAGCGCCAGCGGCAGCGCCATCAGCAGGGTGAAGGCGATGCCACGCAGGCGCGCCCTGGCGAGGATCGGTGCGGCGCTGTCGCGGCCTTCCGCCAGCAGGCCCAGCACGACCAGCACCAGCGCCACTGCCGGCACCGCCAGGCCCATGCTCAATGGCCCCTGGTCCTGCAGGAAGGCGGCGAAAGGCGCGAACAGGGCGAAGCCCAGCAGCGAATGCGCGTCGCGCAGCTTGCGCGTTTCCAGCGGCTTGATCGCCAGCAGGCAGGCCAGCAGGGCGCAGCCGGTGTCGCGGCCGAGGCGGAAGCCGTGGCTGGCCAGCACATAGCCGACCAGGCAGAACAGCAGCAGCGCCCGCAGCCAGGCCGGCCAGGGCCGGCGCGACACCAGGCCGATCAGGCCCAGCACCATCGCCAGCACGGCGACGCCGCCGGGCACCAGCGGCAGCAGTGGCAGCAGGCAGGCCAGGGCGGCCAGCACGGTCCAGCGGCGCAGGCCGGGTGTCAGTGCTTCAGGCATCGGGCATCAGTGCCAGGGCGCGCAGGCAGGCATGCCGGTGCTCCGGGCCGCGGCCCGGGCCGATCCGCTGACGCGGCAGGGTGAGGCGATAGCGGCGGCCTTCGCGTTCGGCCTCGATCACCCAGCGGGTGAGTCGGCGGATGCGCGCTTCGTAGGGCAGGCCGGTGAGGCTGAACCAGTCGAGCTCGAGTTCGCGCTGGGCGCTGGCCTCGTATTCGCGCACCAGCAGGCGCTGATTGCGCGCCGATGACTTCCAGGCGATCTGGCGCATGGCGTCGCCGGGGCGGTAATCGCGCAGGTGATCCGGCTGTTCACCGCTGCTGCGGCTGCGCCGGGCGGCGCCTTCACCGCCGGCGTCGGGCAGCGGCACCAGGTCGGCTTCCGGCGCCGGGTAGACCAGCAGGCGCACGTCCGGTTGCAGCCAGCACCAGGCGCGTGCCAGGCCCAGCGGCCGGATCGTCGACATTCGGATGCGGCCCGGTCGCATCCAGCCGCGCCGCGCGGTGGGGCAGGACAGGCTGACCTCGCGCCTTTCTCCCGGCGCCAGGTCGAAGCGGGCGTGGGCGCTGCCCAGGCGAAGTTCCAGTCCTGGCCGTTCGTGTCGGCCCTGGGCCTCGAAGGCCAGGCGCAGCCGCAGCGGCTGGCCGGCGTGCACGGGCTCGGCGTGCAGGGCGCGCAGGCGCATGCCCGACAGCAGCAGGTGCGAACGCACCAGGCTGTTGTGCGCCACCGCGACCAGCAGGAAGGCCAGCAGCAGCGCCGGATTGTTGTTGTAGTTCAGGCCGCCGACCAGCATGGCCAGCAGCATCACGCCGAGGAACAGGCCGAAACCGGTGGGCAGGACGTAGACGCGGCGCCGGTCGACGCGGATCGGCAACGCCTCCTCGCGGCGCGGCCGCACCAGCGGCAGCGCGGAGAGCCGTTCGCTGATGCGTTCAACCAGGTCGGGGGCCGGCGTCACGGCGTTTCAGTCCACCGGCACGGCCCGCAGGATGCCCTCGGCCAGCGCCTCGCGTCCTTCGGCTTCCGACTCCGGCACCAGGCGGTGCGCGGCGACGGCGGGGAACAGCGCCTGCACGTGCTCGGGCAGGGCGTGGTCGCGGCCTTCCAGCAGGGCCAGGGCGCGGGCGCCGCGCAGCAGGCCGAGGCCGGCGCGCGGCGACAGGCCGACCTGCACACCGGGATGGCGCCGGCTTTCCTGCAGCAGCGCCTGCACGTAGGCGATCAGGGGCGCGCTGGCATGCACGCGTTCGGCGGCCTGGCGCAGGGCCAGCACGTCCTCGGCGCCGAGGCAGGGCAGGCACTGGGCGATCAGGTCGCGGCGGTCCTCGCTGGCCAGCATCTCGCGCTCGGCCTGGGCGTCGGGATAGCCCAGGCGCAGGCGCAGCAGGAAGCGGTCCATCTGCGAATCCGGAAGCGGGAAGGTGCCGGCCAGGTCCACCGGGTTCTGGGTGGCGATGACGAAGAAGGGCTGGGGCAGGGCGTGGGTGACGCCGTCGACGCTCACCTGCTGCTCGGCCATGGCTTCCAGCAGCGCGCTCTGCGTGCGCGGCGGTGCGCGGTTGATCTCGTCGGCCAGCAGCAGCTGGGTGAACACCGGGCCGGGGTGGAAACGGAACTCGCGGCTGGCCTGGTCGAAGATGGACACGCCGATGATGTCCGAGGGCAGCAGGTCGGCGGTGAACTGGCTGCGCTGGAATTCCAGGCCCAGGGTCGCGGCCATGGCCCGCGCCAGCGTGGTCTTGCCCAGGCCAGGCAGGTCCTCGATCAGCAGGTGGCCGCCGGCCAGCAGGGTGGTGAAGGCCAGCCGCACCTCGCGTGGCTTGCCGAGCACCAGCCGGTTCACCTGGGCCTCGGCATCGGCCAGGGCCTGGCGGCGGCGCTCGGGTAGGATGTCGGCGGAAAGGGGGGATGCGCTCATTCGCGGGTCCTGGCGGGAATCTCTCGAGGCAAGCATACCCATGGATGGTGGCAGGTCGTCCGTTTCCTGGCGCACGCGGTTGCTGATCCTGTGGGCGGGCCTGCTCGGCGTCCGGCTTTGGCTGGCGGCGCACCTGCCGGCGTTCGGCGATGAAGCCTTCTACATCCAGGAAGGACGCCGCCTGGCCCGGGCGTATTCGGACCTGCCCGGGCTGACCGCCTGGCTGGCGCGGCTGGGACAGGAATGTTTCGGCGACGGACTGCTGGCCGCGCGCCTGCCCTTCCTGCTGCTGGCCGCGCTGCTGCCCTGGCAGGTCTGGCGCATCGCCGGGCGCTGCTTCGGGCCGGCGGTGGCGGAGCGCGCCGCCCTGCTGGCGATGCTGATGCCGCTGGCCGGCCTGATGGGCGTGCTGGTGCTGCCGGACGTGCCGCTGCTGCTGGCGACGCTGCTGTGCGCCGATGCGCTGACGGCGATGATGCAGCGCCGGCGCGCGACGGATGCGCTGCTGTTGGCCCTGGGCCTGGTGCTGGGCGCGCTGACGCATTACCGCTTCGTCATGGCCCTCGTCGCCGGCATGGCGGGATGGCTGCTGGCGCCCCCCGGACGACGGCTGTTCCGAGAATCGCGGCTCTGGCTGGCCCTGCTGCCCGGCGCCCTGGCCTGGCTGCCGCTGCTGCACTGGAACCTGCAGCACCATGGCGCCGGCCTGGCCTTCCATTTCGCCGAGCGGCATCCCTGGACCTGGCAGCCGCAAGGCCTGGCCTGGCCCCTCGTCCAGGCGCTGCTGCTGACACCGCTGCTGCTGCTGGCGCTGCTGGCGGCGCTGCGCGAAGCCTGGCGCCGCCGCCACGAAGCTGCGGCCTGGCCCTTCCTGCTGGGTGCGGGCGGGGTGGCGACGCTGGGCTGGTTCCTGCTGGGCTTCTTCACCGACAGCGAGCGCGTGAGCTTCCACTGGCCGCTGGCGGGCTGGCTGCTGCTGTGCTGCGCGGCGCCGCTGCCCTTGTGGCGCTGGCATGCCGTCTGGCGGCGGGCCTGCCTGGCGCTGGCGGCGCTGGGCCTGCTGGCGCTGACGGCATACCTCGGCGTGCTGGCCAAGGCGGAAGGCCGGCGCGCGCTGGCGGATTCGCCGGCCTATGCCGACAACTTCTCCGGCTGGGAGGAGGTGGCGGCGGCGACACGCGACACGCTGGCGGAACTGCCGGCGCGGACGCGGCTGGTGGCCGACAACTTCATGCTCGGTGCACAGCTGTCGCTGTACCTGGGCCGCGACGATGTGCAGGTGCTCGAGCACCCGCTGAACGCCAAGCATGGCCGTGCGCTGCAGCTCGAGCTGTGGCAGTTGCTGGCGAGAACGCGGCCGGAAGGGCCGGTACTGCTGGTCGTCGAGGACACGGCGCGGCCGGGCAGGCAGCGGCTGCAGGGTTACCGCTACCTCTGCGGGTGGGCGGGTGCGCTGGCCTCGCCGCGGGTGCTGAATGTCGACCACGGGCGCAAGCGCTTCCTGCTGTTCGTGTTGCCGCCGGCCGGCGCGGACGGCTGCGTGCTGCCGGCCATGGCCGATCTGGAAACACCGCGCCCGGGCGATCGCCTGCGCGGCGCCTTCGAGCTGTCCGGCTGGGCGATCAAGCCGGGCGCCGGCGTGGCGAAGGTGGAAGTGCTGCTCGATGGCGAAGTGGTGGCGGAAGCCGACTACGGCCAGCCGCGCCCGGACGTGCTCGAGTACTGGGGCCTGCTGCAGGATGGCGCCGACACCGCCGTCGGCCTGCGCGCGCGGGTGGAGCCCGGCGAACGCGCCGGCGCGGCATGGCTGTCGCTGCGGGTGCATGGCCGCGACGGCGGCATCGAGGAGCTGCCGGCGATGCGGCTGGAACTGCTGCGCTGAGCGAAGCGCCCGGCGACGTCAGGGCAGGCGGAAGCCGGCCGCGCGCAAGGCCGAGGCCAGCGCGATCAGCGGCAGGCCGATCAGCGCCGTCGGGTCTTCGTTGCGGATCGCCGAGAACAGCGAAATGCCCAGGCCTTCGCACTTGAAGCTTCCGGCGCAGTCGAAGGGCTGTTCGGCGTCCAGGTAGCGGCGGATCCCCTCATCCTCCAGCGCGCGGAACTGCACTTCGGTCAGATCCAGGTGCTCGAAGCGACCGGCACCGCCGGCCTGCAGCAGGCAGAAGGCGGTGTGGAAGCGGACGCAGCGGCCGGAGGCGGCGCGCAACTGGGCGAAGGCGGCTTCGGCGTTGCCGGACTTGCCGATGGCGCGGCCGTCCAGTTCCGCCACCTGGTCCGAGCCGATCACCCAGGCACCGGGATGGCGGGCGGCGACGGCCTCGGCCTTGGCGGCGGCCAGCCGGCGCGCCAGCGCCGCCGGGCTCTCGCCGGGCAGGGGTGTTTCGTCCACCTCCGGGCGATCGGTGTCGAAGGGGAGGCGCAGCCGCGCCAGCAACTCGCGCCGGTAGGGCGAGGTGGAGGCCAGGACCAGGCGATTCATGGCTGACCGGGCGGACGGCGCAGGGTGGCCGGCTCGCGGCGGGCGGCGGCGGTGCTGGCCTCGGTGGCCTCGGCCAGCTCGGCGCCGGCCTGCTCCAGGTCGGCCAGTTGCTCGGCGAGGCGGCCGCGGGCGCGGGCCAGGGCCTCGCAGGCGGCGTCCAGCTCGGCCTGGCTGGCGCTGTCGCCGTGGTGCTTGATCCAGAGCCGGTGCTGCAGCAGGTCGCGCTTGGCTTCGCGCACGGGCAGGGGGCCGTCCAGGGAGGCCTGGGCGACCGCGCCGATATCGGACGGGACCCGGCCGACGACGGCCTGCAGGGCGTGCATGCGCGCCTGGCTGCGGTCCAGCAGGGACTCGACCTCGTCGGCCAGGTCCAGCAGGCGCTCCAGGCTGCGGTCGCGGCGGCGGCCGCGGCGGATGAGCCAAGTCAGGATCACGACCAGGGCCAGGCCGGCCAGGGCGAGCAGGGTGAACAGTTCGGGCATGAGGGATTCCTGGTCCGGGGCCAGTCTGCACCAGCGCTCCGAGGGGCGGCAAACCCCAAGCCAGGCAGGCAGTTAAGTTTGACACCCATGCCCGCCACGGCCTATCATGCAGCGCTTATGTCCGCGACCTTGCCTCCGGTGCTCGATGCTTGGCGCATGGTCGCGGCCAGGCGCCTGTTCGAGGGCAGCCTGCCGCTGGCCGGGATGACCCGGCTGCGCGAGGTCCTCGAAGGTGCCGAGGGTGATTGCCGGTACGAGCTGGAGTTCGGCCGCGACGCGCTCGACATTCCCTTCGTCGAGCTGCGCCTGCAGGCGGAACTGCCGCTGCTCTGCCAGCGCACCCTGGAGCGGTTCCTGTACCCGGTGCGGCTGGTCCAGCGCCTGGGGCTGGTGACCGACGAATCGCAGGAAGCCGCGTTGCCCGAAGGCATGGAACCCGTCCAGCCAGGGCCGGGCGGCGAGCTTCACCCCGCCGAGCTGGTCGAGGACGAATTGCTCCTGGCCGTGCCGGTGGTACCGATCAACCCGGCTTCCACGCCGATCCAGGCCGACTGGCCTGCCGGCGGGGAAGTCGAGAAGCCGAACCCTTTCGCCGCGCTCGCCGCGTTGAAGGCACAGAAGAAGTAGTTGGAGACAGACCATGGCCGTCCAGAAGTCCCGAGTCACCCCGTCCCGCCGCGGCCAGCGCCGCTCGCACGACGCCCTCACCGCCAAGCAGCTCGCCACCGACCCGACCACGGGCGAGACCCACCTGCGCCACCACGTGACCGCCGACGGCTACTACCGCGGCCGCAAGGTCGTGGATACCAAGTCCCAGGTCGTCTCCGAGGACTGAGCGATCCGCCCTTCGGGCGATCCTGAGGTGTAATCTGCGCGCGGCGGGCCGGTCCCGCCGCGTGCTTTTTCGTGCCCCGGCGCCAGCCGCGCCGCGGCGGCAGCTGGAGGAAATGCTGATGGCCGTTTACTCGCGCATCGCCGGCACGGGCAGTGCCCTGCCGGAGAAGGTCCTGACCAACCACGACCTGGAAAAGATCGTGGAAACCAGCGACGAGTGGATCGCCACCCGTACCGGCATCCGCCAGCGCCACGTCGCCGGCGAGGGCGAAACCACCGGTGACCTGGCCGAGCGCGCCGCCCGCGCCGCCATGGAGGCCGCCGGCGTGCAGGCCTCCGACCTGGACATGATCGTCCTGGGCACCACCACGCCCGACCTGATCTTCCCCTCCACCGCCTGCCTGCTGCAGCACCGCCTGGGCGCCAACGGCTGCGCGGCCATGGACGTCAACGCCGCCTGCTCGGGTTTCATCTACGCGCTGAGCGTGGCCGACGCCTTCATCCGCTCCGGCAGCGCCCGCACCGTGCTGGTGGTCGGCGCCGAGACCCTGACCCGCATGCTGGACTGGTCCGACCGCAGCACCTGCGTGCTGTTCGGTGACGGCGCCGGTGCGGTCGTGCTCAAGGCCGACAGCGAGGCCGGCATCCTCTCGACCCACCTGCATGCCGACGGCGGCAAGAAGGAACTGCTGTACAACCCGGTCGGCGTCTCGGTGGGCTTCAAGCCGGGCGAGGAGAACGCCGGCGTGCGCGTGCTGATGACCGGCAACGAGGTCTTCAAGCACGCGGTGAAGGCCCTCGACGCCGTCGTCGACGAAACCCTGGCCGCCAATGGCCTGGACAAGTCCGACCTCGACTGGCTGATCCCGCACCAGGCCAACCTGCGCATCATCGAGGCCACGGCCAAGCGCCTGCAGATGCCGATGGACCGTGTCATCGTCACCGTGCACAAGCACGGCAACACGTCCTCAGGTTCGGTGCCGCTGGCGCTGGACGAGGCCGTGCGCTCGGGCAAGGTGCAGCGTGGCCAGCTGCTGCTGCTGGAAGCCTTCGGCGGCGGCTTCACCTGGGGTTCGGCGCTGATCCGCTACTGAGCGCGATGGCGGAGACCCGCGTCGAGCGCGTGCGGGCGGGGGACCGGGACGCCTGGCGCAAGAGCTATCGCGAAGGCGGCCGCCGCGGCCTCCTGGCCGCGCTGCGCTGGCTGGCCCGCCGTATGGGTACGGACGCGCTGCTGCCGCCCGGGCAGCAGACGCCCGAACAGGCCTGCCTCACCGAGCAGGCGATGATCCGGCGCCTGGCGGCGCTGGGCGCGCGCGTGCCGGAGATCCTCGAGTCCGGGCCGCGGCACCTGCTGCTGTCCGACCTCGGTCCCAGCCTTGCTTCCCGCTGCCGTGCCGAGGCCGATCCCGGACGCCGCGAGCGGATGCTGCGCCTGGGCCTGGAAGCCATCCTGCGCGTGCACGCGCAGGGCGGCTGGCTGAGCCAGGCCTTCGCCCGCAACCTCACCCTGGACGAGGCCGGCATCGGCTTCATCGACCTGGCGGAGGACACGCGCACCGTCATGTCCCTCGCCTCCGCCCAGGCCCGCGACCTGCTGTTCTACGCCCATTCCACCGCCCGTTTCCTGGCCGACCGGCCGGGCATGCACGCCGGGATGATGGCGGAGGCGCTGGCGCGTTCGCCGGAGGAAGTGCGCGCCGAGGTTCGCCTGGTCGCGCGCCGGCTGCGCTGGCTGG
>Ga0207873_1001667_pt1 | contig 20439 bp, 18 predicted proteins | sample BGWIniCompost_FD_187373 | JGI IMG/M metagenome (GOLD analysis project Ga0207873, IMG submission 187373) | Cellulose adapted compost microbial communities from Newby Island Compost Facility, Milpitas, CA, USA - BGW Initial Compost (SPAdes)... ...
AGCTGGTCCGCGCCCGCCACGCCACGGGCACGCCGCTCGTCCGCATCTACGGGCCCACCACCACGGACGCGCGCGGCGGCACGATCGCGTTCAACTTCCTCGACCCGGCGGGGCGCGTCGTCGACGAACGGGTGGTGGCCCGTGACGCGGCACGCGCCACCATCTCGCTGCGGACCGGATGCTTCTGCAACCCCGGGGCAGGGGAGGCGGCTTTCCGGCTCCGCCGGGAAAACCTGCGACTGCCCGGACTGCAGTTTCCCGCCACAGTCGACGAGGTGCTCGCTGCCATGGGCATGCCCACGGCCGGAGCGATCCGCGTCTCCTTCGGCCTAGCGAGTACCCTGGATGATGGAGCGCGTTTTCTGGACTTCGCGTTCTCCACCTACCTGGACCGCTTCCCCGACACCAGCGACCTGCCCGCACGGGTGGCGTGCTGACCCGTCCGGATTCGATTTCGGTCCTGCCCAGGAACGCGCTAGACTTACAGAGCCTCTGTGAAGGCCGCCTTAGCTCAGTCGGCCAGAGCGACGCACTCGTAATGCGTAGGTCGTGGGTTCGATTCCCACAGGCGGCTCGCAGTACGGAAGGCCCTCCCCGGTCCAGGGAGGGCCTTTTCTTGTCCTCTGTGCTGAGGAGGGGTCTCTGGCCAGGCTTCGGAAGCCGGCCTCGTCTGCATTCCTCGGGGTCTGACGGGACCGGAAGATCCAACGCCCTTGCTTGAAGGACGATGACGGAGCCGCCAACCGTCGCCGCCCGTTCAGCGCCTCCATGGCCCAGCGTGATGCGGAAAACAACAGGAAACCTTCATGGGTTGGCGGTGACGCTCAGGTCAAAGCGGCGTAGTGGTGCTGCCGGAACCCGGAGGGATCCCCAAACAGAGAAGCTCGGCTCGAAGTGCCACCATCAACGATCTACACTTCTCCAAGAAGTGAATGAAACTGGCGCCTTGGGCCGGTAAAGTCGCAGGTCGTTAAGTGTGCTCCCCGCGCATGCGGGGATGGACCCGGCTCGGTGCGAGAACGCATCGCCTCGGCTCGGTGCTCCCCGCGCATGCGGGGATGGACCACGCAGGGGGCGCGGGGGCGAAACCCGTATAGGGTGCTCCCCGCGCATGCGGGAGGGGTGCGGCGGTAGCCACACCCTGACCGGTGCTTGTGTGACTGCCTGGTGTTTTGAGTTGTGAGTATCTAAAGCATGCCTGCTCTGCGGGCCAGTTCTTGGAGTGCTGGGCTGGCGGGGTCTTGGATGGTGAGGAGGTCTCCGATTGCTTGACGGGCTAGGGGATGGCTGTGGACTTGTTCGGGTGTGATTGATTCTGCTTGGTGCAGCGTATGGATGGCTTTGTCGAGGTTGCGTCGCTGAAGGTGGGCGCGTGCGACGTCGATGAGGAACCGTCCTCGCCGTTCTGCGGATAGGTCTGAAGCATCGACTGTTGCTGCTGCTCGCAGCGCTATTCCGGCATCGCCTAGGTCCACTGCGACCGATACTTCATGCAGGCTCACGTTGGTTGGGCCGAACTCGGTGTGGAAGTCGTTGCGGTCTGCGCCGAGTTGTTGAGCTAGGGATCGTGCTGAGATGAGGTGTGTGTATGCGGCGGTTGCGTCGTTGCTGCGGGCGGCGGCAATGGCCCGTTGCAGAGTCAGCGCTCCCATGAGTGATAGCACCTCTGGACGGTCGTTGGAAGCCAGAGAGGACAGCGCCTCTATTGAGGTGCGCGCTACTGTGTCGACCTGGTGGAAGTGTTTGGCCCCCTGAAAGGTCACACACAACCGGAACTCGCCCGCCGCCATCAACAGCGGATCATCAGCCCGCTCTGCCGCGACGATTGCCCGCTCAGCAGCAACCCAGGCCGCCGCAAAGTCGCCCAGCTTGCTGAGCGCCGACGAACACGCCTGGTAGACCGAGGCCAGCAACCGGAAACATTCGGTGCGCTGCTCGTCGTCGACGGATCGTGCCGCTGTCTCCAGTTGAGGCACCAAGGATTCCAGCAGGTCTGTCAACTCCAGGTAGTGACCCTTATGGGTGAGCTGCCACGCCTGCTCTACACGAGGCCGCAACTCTGCAAGATCAGCTGGTTGCTTCTGAGCGAGGAGCGCATTCAGGGCGTGCGCGGCACTCAGCACCAGGCGCAGCCGGGTACTGTCTGGGGTTTCTTTGGCTGTGGCCGCGACGATAGGTGCCTCAGCGGCCAGTTCCGCAACCGGTACGTCCAACACCTCAGCCACGGCTGCCAGCACCGACATCCGGTCGACCTTGCGCACCCCGCGTTCCACCTGAGAAACCCAGGCTTCAGAACGGTTGATGAGAGCAGCGAACTCCCGTTGCGACAGGCCCCGTCTGCGCCGGTATTGGGCGATCTTGCGGCCCAGCGCTTTCTGATACTCCGTACTCACCGTGCCACACCTTTGGCATCCTGCAGGTTCAGGAAGTCCACGGTGAAAGACTCCAGGTACTGGCCGCGTTCTTCAAGAAAGCGCATCACGTGCGGCTGCTCTTCGTGGGTCTCGAAAGCCGTCCGGTCAGCGTACAGCTCGTAGAAGACCCGCTGCAACGGCTCACCGTCCACCTCGTGCACTGCATAGACCAGGGTCCCCGGCTCGCTCTGGCGGATCTTGGGCAACGTCTCGGCCACAAGCGCATCAAACCCCTGCGCGCTGGCTTGGTCTTTCAGGACGAACTTAACCACCAGACCGAACACGGCGACTCCCTTAGCTGACTCTATGCGTTTCGCTGTCCGTACTCATCGTGTGGCAAACACATTCCAAACAACATTTACTTATTGTACTCTAGCCGTACTTTAAATACTAGTCGCGCAGTTCATATCGGCTATGGGCTGTCTCACGAGAGGTCACACCGCGATGAGCCTGCACGCTGCCCACCCCCTCCAGCCGACGCCGCCGGCCCGAGCCCGCTGGTTCCCCGGCCGCCCCGAGTCCATCAGCGAAGTCCGCCGCTTCGTCTCCGAGGAACTTCCCGACCACCCCCGCCAGGACGACGCGATCCTGCTCACCAGCGAACTGGCCACCAACGCCATCGAACACACCCGCTCCGGCCAACACGGCGACGGCTTTTTCGTCACCGTCGAACACACCTGTACCGAAATAGTCCGCATCACCGTCCACGACAGCGGAAACCGCCAACAAACCCCTCACGTAACCAAACCCGAAACCGACGACGAACACGGCCGAGGGCTCTTCATCGTTGACGCTCTCGCCGACCGCTGGGGAAGTCGCAAAGGATGGCACGGCCAAGAAACCTGGTTCGAGATCTGACGGTCGAATGAACAGTGGAAATTAACTCATTTTTCTGTCGAAATATGACTGTTTCTGTTTGTGGGTACAGTTTGGTTTGGAAGCTTGAATTATACGGTGGAGGAAATGGTGTTTGAGAAAGTCTTGGTTGGGGGCTTTAAAATTTGTCGTTACAGTTTTAGAGGGAGTGATGGGGTGGGAATTGACTGTGGTTCGACTGCTAGAGTTTTCCACATCATGTGGAAAACTTTCTCTTCTTTGGTTTTAAATAGTTTGAGGATAGTTGTGTCTTTGTTGTTCGATTGCTGATATCCTTGGGTTAAGGAGTTATTGGCAAGAGAGGTGGCAATGTCGGATACTCCTCTGTTTGATGCTTGTGGTGTTGTTGGAGTGGGCTATGAAGGGCTCGATGTCTTTCAATTTATAGAAAAACTGAAAAAAGACCAAGTGTCTCTTCTTGTTGATATTAGAAAGACTCCGATATCACGAAAGCCTGGACTTAGCAAAACGAGGTTAAGTGAGAATCTCAAGGCTGTCGGAATCGAGTACAAGCACGCTTCCTGTCTCGGGAATCCGAAGTGGAATCGACCAGGATTCTCTGGAGATCCGCGCGAGCTAGAGGAAGCACGATCCACATATTCAAAGCTTATGCAAAACAATGAAGCAAAGCAGTGGATCGAGTGGATTGCAGAGCAGGCCATGACAAGAACAGTTGCTCTGATGTGCTTCGAGGCCTGTGAAGAGCGCTGCCACCGCTATGTAACGATCCGGGAAGTCCGTGATCGTATCGGAAAGCTCGCTACTGCCTGATGAAGTGATAGTAATCGGCAAATAAGAATCTATTTTAACGATCGGGGTAGTAAATGCCGAGAACAGAAAAAGTGTGTCGTCGCTTCGCTTGGTTTCCGACGAAGAAGACGGTGTCCTTGGTAGGTGCACACATCTCTTCGAAAAACTTCTCCTTGATAATCGATGTGAGTTCTTGGTCGGAGGCCGGTCGGAAGCGGCGCTGCAAAGCGACAAGTTCCCAGTCGAGGATTCTTTGACGATGGCCTCGACACTCTGGCTGCCAGCAGGTGTAGCGGTACCACGCTGCGAACCGTGGTGCCTCGAGAGCGGTTCGTGGCGCAGAGGAGTCGAGGGCAAGCTGGTTGACATACTTGTCAATTTTCCGCTGCTCCTCAGGGGTCCACGGAGGATGCGGGGCAACCTCGATACCGTAGATACGTTTCGGGCGGATAGCAGCCAAGGAACGTGCCTGGGGATCCTCTTTACACCGCCAGTAGATCCGGCACATGGACTCCTCGATGAAGCCGGAGATATAGGGGATTCTTTTCTTCCATCCCTTCAGCTTTTTTTCGATTTTTAGGGAATCTAAGCGAGGACGCCAGCTTTCCGGACGCTGGTCGTGGAGTCTCGATGGTTTCGCGAACAGAGACACCACATCGTACTTGTTAAACTGGTCCTCGGATTCGAGTGCCCGAAAGTTGATCGGATATAACCGGACCCAACCTTGACAGTCAGGGTCGAGGCGCAAACCCGCGACGCAGACTGTCTCGCCATAGGTTTCTGACGGTGTGGGAGCGGCTTTGACTGTAATGAGGACCCGCATCCGCTCCAGTTGATCCCCTGGAGGCTTTAACGGAGGCGATTCGAGATCGGGGCTGAAAAGGGACAGTTGTTCTTCTCGAGGCATAGGACTCCTTTGGCAGAGGACGAGAAGACCATTTCTCCACGATGTAGAAACTTTACCCATGGTAAGGGGGTGGGAAACAGATATGAAAAACAAGCCTCTTTTTTTGTAATTTTTATTATTTCTATTATGAGGATTTATGTCGTCTATCTGTTGGAAAGTTGTTGCGTCTTATCTGGACGACTGAGGAGAGTAGTACCTCTCCGTGAGGAAGCCTCATGGCCACACGCTAAGCCAGTGGTCGAGATGCTAAGCCGCAGTTCTTCGTTCCCGGTGCTTGATCGGGGCGGCACTCCAACGCCAGCGATCCCAAAGAAAAGTTTGAAACAGGGAATTAAAAAATCTTCGCTCCATGATCTACTAATTCCCAATTTTCTAAATGTTTTTGGATTTTAAGGTGTCTGGGGCTCTTCAGGGATGCGCCAAATAATTCGAAAGCGACTCTCTGGGGGTAGATTGATGGGGCCGATAGTTTCAATTCTTTTAATAAGATAGTTGAATACTAGGTGATGTGCTTCTTCTGAGACTTCATGCCAAGTTTCGGGAGTTACAGTCATCACCTCTCGCAACAAAGTGACATCTGACTCTTCCTGGAGTATTTCCGCTCGCTCCTCTTGGCTTATCGTCTCATCAGTTCTGATGGCATGTACAGATTTTTGGAGAAGGTTGGGCTCAGAGCGCAGGCGCCGCAAAATTTCTGAGCATCCGTAACGGAAAGCCTGGATGGCTGATACTTCCTCAACCTCGGGGCTCTTGTAACCATAAGGTACTCCTTCCTCTGCTCCTGGATAGTCGCCTTTAAGTATGCGCGAAAGTGCGCGAAGAGCGAACTCTACTCCATTTTCTTCAATTATTCTTTTGACGGAATAAATCCATTCATCTTCAGAAATTATTGGCTCATGTGGGAGTGTCAATGAAGGGTGGATTTCAATAGCGTTGAAGGGATTGATGATGAGTCCAGCAACTAGTTCAGGGGTCCACTTTCCGTCCTCGCCGCCCCAGCCGCTGAGATCGAATTCTCGAGCAGACTTCCAAGCTCCTGCCTCGCCCTGACGTGTTGCACGCCATAGCGGAAGGAACCGTGCCACCTCGGACTGGGGGTCTCGAGGCGGAGTGCACTGCTCGGCCATCACGACAACGATTGAGCGAACAGTCTCCCAGCGCGGCTTCCGTTCTCCTTTGAGAGCAGTCCGGACGCCTTCATGACTGACACTGTCTGGGAGATCGTCTCGGTCCTTGATGAGCGAACTGATCTTCCGATAGCTCAGCAATCCAGTAGCTCTATGCAGTTCCTGGAGAGCCTCAACCAGCTCTTCGTGTGCCAAGGAAGCAGGGAATGAAGTAGCGTCTGCCGGCATATGGGCTCCTTCCAGCAGCAGGAAATGTCAACTTTTGCCAACAAAGCAGTCTGATTGCGTCAATTTTAGTCAACTTCCTGGCTTTTCCTGTCAGATGACGACATGCAGCCAGAGATGTCCGAAGCATGGAAGGTGACGTCTAGCTTTGTTGCTTCAAGGGGTTGCTCGCGTATGCACATTCCTGCTTATGCCCGTGCCACGATCCGTGCGGAGTTACCACTAGTCCCGACCCCAGGACAAGTGGCTGGCCTGGACTGTTGTTTCTGCAACGAGCCTTTTGGGAGACGCGCACCAGTCTCGCTCGGGGGGACTGAAGGATTCGGGTTGTTTGCATGCCGCCCTTGTCTAACCCATCTGGTCGCCCGGGCACGTCAACTGCGTGATAGCGCACTTGTCCGAAAAGCTGAGCAGGCTCGGAAGGAAGCAACTGCGTGGGCTGCAGAGCGTGGACGATATCTCGCTGAGCTTGAGCGGGTGCGTCGGGCAGCGGAGGCCGTAGCCTACCTCGTTACGGAGAAGGATCTCAGAGCTTCGCAGACCGCCTGGTTGTTCATGGAATTGGAGTCGGCTTATGCCTGGGTTGAGGACGGTGCTCCCGAACAACCGGCCTCCGTTGAGGACGAGGACGAGATTATGCAAAGAAAAAAAGTTCCAACTCGCGTTGGAAATGATCTCAACGAGGTTCGCTGTGGCGAATTCTCTCGCTTATCGGATCATCAACGACGCCATGCCTCCTGATCCGGAGCTTTGTGAGGAAATGGAATGTCCCGAAGGTTGCGACGGTAAGCATGACTTCTCAGACATCGATTGTGGACCCGATGCCATATTAGAGTCTTTGGTAGAGTTTGGAATCGATGTAGAAGAAGGTGAATACCGCACTCTTTCTCATCCAGTTGAGGACGGGGAAGCGCCGTGAAGTGGGACAGCTTGACTCTCGCTATCCTTGCCTTCTCCGGCTGTGTCACTCTGACACTCTCGCAGATCAATGAGGTCCTGGCACGAATACCGCCAATCATTCGTGCTTGGCGTCAGGTGCGGAGTGAATTGGGCAGCAGTGGAAAATATGAAGAAGATCCCGACCTGGTAGATGGTGGTCCCCGTTCAACGGGGAACTATGTCGAACGGTAGAGAGACTTCCTGAGCTATTGCTGGTCAATCAGCTCTGCGTTGGATGTTTTGCGTAATAAAAGATCCTTGGGGTGGATACTTTTCCAGGAGGGTATCCACCCCAAAACGATTGTCACGACCTCTGGGCGGGCACCAACACCGCGCGACCCTGGATCTTCCCGGCCTCCATCCGCTTGTACACCTCGGGGCCTTCCTCAAGCTCGTAGCGTTCCACGTGCACGTCGATCGCGCCCTGTTTGGCGAGTTCGACGAGTTCGATCAGCTCGGAGCGGGTGCCCCAGTAGCTGGTGCTCACCCTGGTGCCGTAGGGGAGCGAGTCGAACGACACCGGCAGCGACCCACCGCCGATACCGATGATGTTGATGTGGGAGTCCAAGCCTGCCATCTGCGCGGCAAGGTCGAGGGTGACCTGTGCCCCCACGAAGTCGAACACCACGTCGGCGCCTGCGCCGTCGGTCAGCTCCCGCACCAGGCCCACGGCTTTGGAGTCGGACGGCAGCGCGTGGTGCGCTCCGCTGCGCAACGCCAGTTCCCGGCTCTCCTCGCGGATGTCCAAGGCCACCACGGTGGCTGCGGACATGAGGCGCAGCAGCTGGATGCCGACGTGCCCCAGCCCGCCTGCGCCGATGACCACCGCGACACTGCCCGGTTCCAGCTTGGACATGGAGCGTTTGATCGCGTGGTACGGGGTGAGTCCAGCGTCCGTGAGCGGGACGGTTTTCACCGGGTCGAGGTCCCCGATCGGCACCACGTGCCGCTCCGAGTCGACGAGCAGGTATTCCGCTAGTGCTCCGGGACGGCCCAGTCCCGGGGGCATGATGCCGAGGCGCGCGGCGCGCGGACAGTAGTTCTCCCGGCCTTGCGAGCAGGCGTGGCAGGTGCCGCACCCCCACGGTCCGTAGACGACAACCGAGTCGCCGACGGAGACGGCGTTCACGTTCTCCCCCACGGCTTCGACGACGCCAGCGCCCTCGTGGCCCAGGGTGAGCGGCAACTGGTAGGGGAGGGTTTTGGCGTCCCAGTGCATGACTGTGAGGTCGGAGTGGCAGATTCCCGCGGCGGTGACGCGCAGCAGGATCTGGCCGGGGCCGGGAGTGGGCACGTCAACGTCGACGACGCGGGGCGGCTGGCCGACCTCACGGTATTGGACGGCATGCATGGTGTTCCTCCTCTGCGAGCGGTCCGCCTTGGGATTGCAATCCCATTGGGGCGACTACCCGCAGGTGGGGGGAAGGAACGGGCGGAAAGTCAGCGGGAAGGTGGGAGGAAGGCGGCGGTCTTCGAGACGCTCAGCCTGCCCGGTGCAGGCGTAAGGCCCACCGGAACCGGTGGGCCTTGCATGCCTCTGCTGTGGGGCCGTGTCACGCCTTTGCGGACTGTTCTGCGATCTTGCGCCGCACCTCGTCCATGTCCAGTTTGCGGGCGTCCGCGATCAGGGCTTCCAGGGCCTGCTCGGGAATGGCCCCTGCCTGGGAGAACACGACGACGCCTTCGCGGATCACCATGAGGGTGGGGATGGAGGAGATGCGGAACGCTGCGGCGAGCTCCTGTTCGGTTTCGGTGTTGACCTTGCCGAAGACGATGTCGTCGTGGCGGGCAGCGACCCGTTCGTAGACGGGGGCGAACATGCGGCACGGACCGCACCAGCTCGCCCAGAAGTCGACGAGCACCATGTCCGAGCCGGTCACGGTTTCGTTGAAGTTCTCCTTGGTGAGTTCGATCGTCGCCATGGCTGACACCGTCCTTTCCCTTGAATACCCCTGGGGGTATTAGGGTAACCGGTACGTGTCCTGTTTTGTTCCGACGCCCCGCGACCAATCCCTCACGGTGGGGATGGTGACGTTTAGTGTCGAAGTATGAGCATGCTGCTGATGCTGGTCTCACTGCTCGGAGCTGTCCTGGTGATGGCGGTGGGGATAGCGCTCGTGCGCTGGGGGGCCGAGTACCGGGGAGGCCGGGCATTCGACGCGGACGGCATAGAGCCTCTGCCGGAAGGCAACGGCATCGGGGGGTATTGGCCGCTTGTTGAGGACAGCACCGGTCACGAACCCGTCCTCGCCCCGCACATTCTGTCCCGAGTGCGTGACCTGGTACGGGAAGGTCGGGAAGCGGAAGCGGTGGAGATGGTCCGGGAGGCGACCGGCATGGACGTGTACCGGGCTCGGGAAGCGGTCGCTCTCGTCCGGCGCAACACGGAAGGGTGACCGGGGCTGAAGCGGGGAGGCCAGGGGTTTGCCCGACTGCAACCGAGCAGTGTCACATCCCTGAAGCAGCCGCGGGCTCCAGCCGGTGCTCTGTCATCCCTTGCGCTGTTCCGTGGCCGTCCTCCTGCACGGCTGCGAAACAGTCCTGCCCCGATGGGGACGGCATCGGGGCAGGACTTTCTAGTCTCCGGGCAGGATGCGGGCCAGTTCGGGGAAAGCCTGCAGGTAGCCGTCGAGGAGGCGTTGGGCGACAGCCACCGAGTCCACGAGCGGGTGGGTGGCGAAAGCCCGCAGCGCCGCAGTCCGTGAACCGGTGCGGACCGCGTGCAGGACTTCCCGTTCCACGGCTTTGACCGCGTGCACCAAAGCGAGTTGGTGCGGGGCGAGCGGGTCCACGGCGAGTGGGCGGGCCCCGGAAGCGTCGACCAGGCAGGGCACTTCCACGACTGCGTCAGCGTCCACGCCGGGCAGGGCGCCCCGGTTGCGGACGTTGACGATCAGCCGGGCGGGCTCGTCGCGGAGGATCGCGCGCATGACCGCTAGCGCCACCTGCTCGTAGCCGCCGCCGTCCAAGTCGGCTTCGTCGCGTTCCACTCCTCCGGCGGCGCGCCGGTTGTCGGCCATGTAGGTCTCTTCCCGCTCCCGACGGGTCTGCTCCCACAGGTCGTAGGCGTCGCGAGGGCGGGCCGCAGCCAGCCGGTAGAACTCTTTCTGCTGGACGACGAGCTGCTCCCCGCGGGTGTGGCCGCCGGCCGCAAGAGTGCGGGCGATCTCTTCGCGGGTTTCGCGGGCCAGATAGTAGTAGTGCAGGTACTCGTTGGGGAGGGCGCCCAGGGCGCGCAGCCACGCCGCGCCGAACAGTCGGCCTTCTTCGAACGAGGTCAGCGCGGCCTCGTCGGCGAGCAGGTCGGGGAGCCGGTTGCGGCCGTCGGCGTGCAGGCCGCGCAGCCATCCGAGGTGGTTGAGGCCCGCGTAGTCGAAGTGGACGCGCGCCGGGTCCAAGCCCAGTGCCCGGGCGGCGCGGCGGCCGAGCCCGACCGGGGAGTCGCAGATACCGATGATCCGGTCGCCGAGGATCTGGGTCATCGCCTCGGTGATCAGCCCGGCCGGGTTGGTGAAGTTGATCACCCATGCTTGGGGGGCGAGGCGGGCCACATGCTGGGCGATGGCCACGGCCACCGGCACGGTGCGCAGCCCGTAGCTGATCCCGCCCGCGCCCACGGTTTCTTGGCCGAGTACTCCAGCGGCGAGCGCCACCCGCTCGTCGCGGACCCGGCCTTCGGCGCCGCCGACACGGACCGCGGAGAAGACGATGGCGCTTCCCCGCAACGCCTCGTCCAGGGTGTCTGCGACGCGGACGGTGAGCGGGGGTTCGCCGTAGACGGCCCGGTGGGCTTCACGCTGCTGTTCCAGGATGGTGCGGATCACCGCCACCCGCTCCGGTGCGGTGTCGAACAGCACGAGCTCGGTGATGGGCGGATCCGGGTGCCGTGCGTCGGCGAGCAGGGCGCGGTGGATGAGCGGGACGCGGAAACCACCGCCGCCGAGGATGGTCAGTCGCACGTCTTTTCCCCTCCCTGTCGGGTGCGGCTGCGCTTCACGGTAGTGGGCTTCGGCCGGAGCGGAGCCGTCGTAGCGTCGATACGGGTGGGAAAAGGGTTAACCTACGGTTTGAGCACCAGATACGCAGGGAGCGCCGATGGCCTCGGACGGAGCAGGGGACCCCCAAGGGCTGACATCCCAGTACGGAAAACTCGAGTCCACTCCTCTGGTGGGGGAGCCGAAGGACGTATTGAAGGAGACCCGGGAGAGCGGCGGACCCGCCATCGACTTGGCGTTGAGCGGGACGGTCTTCTTCGACATTGTGCTGACCGGGTTGAGTTCGCCGCCGGCGAGCGGCACCGAGGTCAGCGCCCAGGGGATGGGGTCCTGCCCCGGCGGGGTGGCGAACATGGCGGTGGCCGCATCCCGGCTAGGGCTGCGCACCGCAGTGGCGGCAGCGTTCGGGGAGGACGTGTACGGCGACTTCTGCTGGGAGACGCTGGCGAACCAGGAGATGGTGGATCTGTCTGCGTCTCGGCGGATTCCCAACTGGCATTCCCCGTTCACGGTGTCGCTGGCCTACCGGGGTGACCGCAGCATGGTCACCCACGAGCATCCGTCACCGATCCCGTTGCAGGACATGGCGCGCGATTTGCCGCAGGCGCGGGCTGCGTTCGTCAGTTTGAGCAATGAGGACGGGGTACCGGAGTGGGCGCAGGAGCAGGCGAAGAACGGCACGCTCATCTTCGCCGATGTGGGATGGGACGATAGTCAGCGCTGGTCTCCGTCCGTGTTGGAGCAGCTGCGGCACTGTCACGCGTTCATGCCGAACGCGATCGAGGCGATGGCGTACACGCGGACGGGCAGCCCGGCGCTGGCTGTGGCGGCGCTCGCCGAGCACGTGCCGGTCGCGGTGGTCACGGACGGGCCGCGCGGGGCGATCGCGATTGACCAGACCACGGGTGAGGAAGCCGAGGTGGAAGGCATCGTGATTGATGCCGTGGACACCACCGGTGCGGGCGACGTGTTCGGGGCCGGGTTCATCATGGGCACGCTGGCCGGGTGGCCTTTGGAGCAGCGCCTGCGGTTCGCCAACTTGTGCGCGGCGCTGTCCGTGCAGCACACCGGGGGGTCGCTGTCGGCTCCGGGGTGGGCGGATATTGCCGCGTGGTGGGGGCAGGTGTGCGCGTCCCGCCGTGACGAGAGCTGGGAGCGGCTTGCCCGCGAATATGGTTTTCTCGGGGATCTTGTCCCGTTGCCGTGGCTGCCCACCGCGCAGCGCCGGGCTAGCGCCACGATCGGGCTTCGCCCGTGACCGGTGGGGCAGCCTGGCGGCTGTCGGCTGTCACTGGGGGATAGTGACGCAGGCGAGGGTTTCTCCCGCGGTGCCCGCAAGCACGGGAACGGTCTGGGTGCGTTCCGCGTGGATCACCACCGAGTTGGCTTCGCCGTCGCGGGGCTGCCACGACACTGATGTCTGCGAGTGGCCGCGGCCTTCCTCGTCGGTGTGGAAGTCCAGCCACGCCTCGTTCTCCGGGTTGGCGTAGTCGGGGTCGGGCGTGGAGGGGTCGGGGGCAGGCTCGTTCTGGTAGTGGGGGCCCGCGTCTTCCGGGTTTTCGCCGCACGGGTTGGTGTGCAGGTGGGCGCCGTAGTCGCGGTCGCCGACCAGTCCGGTGACGCTGAGCATGATCTCGGAGCCGGAGTCGATCGGGGTGATGGTGACTTCGACGGTGGCTCCGATAGGAACGTTCTCCTCGTCGTAGGTGATGGCGGTCGCCCCTTCCCGCCAGGGTTCGAAGGTCGCCTGGACTTGGTGGGAGGGTTCTGGTCTGGGTTCTTCGGAGGAGCCGCAGCCCGCCAACAGAAGCAGGGACAGGGCCACACCGATGGCGGTCGACGGGATGCGCATGGCCGTTCCTCTCCGGGAGTGATGTAATTCACGGCTTTCGGGCGCATACATTACTCAATGTGCCTGAGTGAACGCACTATGCCGAGATTTCCGAAAGCGAACAATGTGGTTTCGCCGGTCCCCTTCAGGCAGGGTGGTGGAGGGTTGTCTGCCGTTGTCGGAATGGTGGGCCGTTGGCGGAACAGCGGCAGGTGCCCCACCATGGAGGCGGTTTGCGCTGCCGCGGCCCGCGCGGGCTGCGGGGCGCGCACGGCGGTGCGCAACGGATGACGGAGGATCGGATGGAACCGGACCGGGGGTGCTCCCCCGCTGCTGGAGAACAGACCCTGACCGGGGTCGCGGCCAGCCCGGGCAAAGCCACGGGACCGGTTGCGGTCCTGGCCGCGCCGCCGACGCTTCCCCCACGGCGCCCGGCGGTCACCGATCCTGACGCGGAGATCGCCCGGGCTACGGCCGCGCTCCACCAGGTCGCCGACCAGTTCCGCCGCCAAGCCGCCACGGTGGACGGCGAGGCGCGGGAGATTCTCGAAGCCCAAGCGCTCATGGCCAGCGACCCGCAACTCGCTGCGGGGATCGCTGAGCGGGTGCGCAACGGGCTTGCCGCGGAGTGGGCGCTCGACGAGGCGGTCGCCTCCTATCAGGAGCTGCTCCGCGGTGCAGGGGAGTACGTGGCGGGACGCGCCGCGGACCTCGGTGACATCCGGAATCGGGCGTTAGCGGTGCTGTTGGATGTCCCCATGCCGCGGCCGCCCGTCCCGGGGCACCCGTTCGTCCTGGTCGCTGACGATCTTGCCCCCGCGGATGTGGCCAGGTTGGACGCGGACACGGTGCTGGCGATCGTCACCCGGGTGGGCGGGGCCACGGACCACACCGCGATCCTGGCCCGTTCGCTCGGCATTCCCGCGGTGGTGGGTTGTGCTGAGGCGCACCAGTTGTGCGAGGGGACCCCGGTCACGGTGGACGGAGACCAGGGCACGGTCGTGGTGCATTCCTCCGCGCAGCAGTGCACGACCCAGCGGCATTCCCGCCCCCAGGCTGCCAGAGGGCTCGCTACGGGGCCGGGCCGCACCAAGGACGGACAGCGGGTGGAGCTCCTCCTCAACCTGGGCGGGGAGGATCCGGAACGCGCGGCCCGGCACGACTGCGAGGGCGTGGGGCTGCTGCGCACCGAGTTCCTGTTCATGGACCGGGTGGCCGAGCCGACGGGTGCGGAGCAGAGCGCCGCCTATGCGCGGGTGTTCCGCGCGTTCGGCGGCCGTGTGGTGACGGTCCGCACGCTGGATGTGGGGGCGGACAAGCCGCTGGCGTTCTTGGCGCAGGAGAACGAGCCCAATCCGGCGTTGGGGGTGCGCGGGTTCCGCATGGTGCGCACCTCCCCTGAGGTGCTGCGCCGGCAGCTTGCCGCGGTGGCCCGGGCCGCGCAGGAGACGCGGGCGCGCGTCAGGGTGATGGCGCCGCTGGTCGCCACCCCGCAGGAGGCCGCGGATTTCGTGGCTTTGGCTCGGGAAGCAGGGATCGCCGAGGTCGGGGTGATGGTTGAGGTGCCGTCGGCCGCGCTGCTGGCCGACCGGGTTGTGCGCGAGGTGGATTTCGTGTCGATCGGCACGAACGACCTCGCCCAGTACACGCTGGCGGCAGACCGCACCCGTCCCGCGCTGTCCGACTTGCTGGACCCGTGGCAGCCCGCGGTACTGCACCTGGTGGGCCGGGTCGGGGCGGCAGGCCGGGAGGCGGGACGGCCGGTGGGAGTGTGCGGGGAGGCTGCGGCTGATCCACTGCTCGCTTTGGTTTTCGTGGGGCTCGGGGTGACGAGTCTGTCGATGGCTGCCGCGGCTTTGCCAGTGGTGCGCGGGGCGCTGGCCCGGCACACGGTGGCGGACTGTCGGAAGCTGGCTGCGCTGGCAATGGACGCTGCCGGGCCCTGCGAGGCGCGGGAGACGGTCCGCGCCGCGGTTGATCCCGCGGTGCTGGACGCCTAGCGGTGCGGCGGGAAAAACGTTACCAACAGCAGTTGCTTAAAGTAATGAATCTGTAGCTAATAGTCACGATATTAGGGCGGGGAAAACACCGGCGGGACGCGGAACAAAACCCTTCCGCTGCTTCACGAAACATCCGCGAACCGCACACCAGAAGTGGGTCCGGTCGGAATACGGCCGGACCCACAGAAGCACGGCGCCGTACCGGAACCGTGCGCAGACTCAGCCGGCCTGCTTGACCACGAGAGCCCGCATGGCGGCCACAGCCTCCGCCACCGTCCGGTGCACGGGAAGCTGGCGGTGCAGTCCCACCAGGCGGATGACCTTCGTCACCCGCTCGTTGGGAGCGGCGAGAGCGAGGCTGCCGCCGCGCTCCCGCACCAGGTGGTAGGCGTGGATGATGGCGTTGAGACCGCTGGAGTCCATGAAGTCCAGCGCGGAGAAGTCAAGGATCAGCCACGGCCCGTGTGCGTCGACCGCGGATTGGACCGCGGAACGCAGGTCGCCCGCGGTAGCAATGTCGAGATCGCCCTCCACTGACACGATCACGCTGCGGTTCTCGACCCGGGTGCTCACCCCAAGCCTGTACACGTTGTCACTCCTCCCAGCCTCACGAAGTCATGAGGGGTCCCCATCAGCGACCTCAGGCCATGTCACAGACCGGTTGCCCTCAGCGCGGTCCCTACTCGCGCCGATACTCCCGTCCCACGGTGTTCACCCGCACCGTGCGGCGGGGGCGCCTCTCCCCGATCCCCTGGTCGCTCGTAAGGCTTTGGACACACACGGTATTAGCCAAAACGCCAATCGGGAATGGCTGAGAGCAAGAAATTTTCACGTTACTGAGAGCAACCGGCCCGAGAATGCCAGACCCCTGGGAAAAGTGGGGGTGGTGGTGATTCACTCGTCCCGGGATACTCCGGTGAATGCGGCGAAGATTCGGTCCGCGGCAAGCGTCGCGGTGATCGTGCCCTCCCGCACTTCGTTCTCCAGCTGCGGGGCCAGCTCCCGCACCCGAGGATTGGTGTGCAGCTCCTGCAGCAGCCGGTCCCGGACCTGCGCCCACATCCAGTCCACCTGCTGCCGGCTGCGCAGCTCAGCCAGCTCCCCGGTCTCTTCTAGCGCTGCCCGGTGGGCCAGCACCTGCTCCCACACCTCGTCCAGGCCGCTCCCTTCCAGCCCGCTGCAAGTGAGCACGGGGGGAGTCCACGACGGGGAGGGCGGCTGCAGCAGCCGCAGTGCCCGCGACAGTTCCCGCGCAGCCCGGCGGGCCTCCTGCACGTGCGGACCGTCGGCCTTGTTGACCGCGACCACGTCCACCAGCTCCAGAACACCCTTCTTGATGCCTTGGAGCTGGTCGCCGGTGCGCGCCAAGGTGAGGAACAGGAAGCAGTCCACCATCTCGGCCACGGTGACCTCGGACTGGCCGACACCCACCGTCTCCACCAGCACCACGTCGAATCCGGCGGCTTCCATGAGGATCATCGTCTCCCGGGTCGCACGGGCCACTCCGCCCAACGTCCCCGCCGAGGGGGAGGGACGCACGAACGCGTTCGGGTCCGTGGCCAGGCGCGTCATCCGCGTCTTGTCGCCCAGGATGCTGCCGCCGGTGCGGACCGAGGAGGGGTCCACGGCGAGCACGGCCACCTTGTGCCCCCGCCCGGTCAGCATGCTGCCCAGCGCGTCGATGAACGTGGACTTGCCCACCCCGGGCACCCCGGTGATGCCCACCCGGTGCGCGTTCCCGCTGTGCGGCAGCAGCCGGACCAGCAACTGCTGGGCCAGTTTCGCGTGGTCGGTGCGGCGCGACTCCACCAGGGTGATCGCCCGCGCCAAGGTGGGCCGGTGGCCGGCGAGCACACCCTCGGCGTAGGCGTCGATGTCAATCGTTCTGCTCATAGCTCCTCGATCGTCTGCAGGTCAGTGAGTGCGGCCGGGACAGATGGAACACGCGGGGACCCCGGCAGTCCGGGATCCCCGCGCCTGGGTGGGACCACTCAGTGTCCCAGCCGCTCCCGAAGCTGGTCGAGGAGCCCTAGCGCAGCCTCGGCGATCACCGTGCCCGGCGGGAAGATCGCCGCGGCACCCGCCTCGTACAGGGCGTCGAAGTCGGACGGCGGAATCACCCCGCCGACCACGATCATGATGTCGGAGCGCCCCAGGGCGGCGAGTTCGTCGCGGAGCGCAGGCACCAGCGTGAGGTGCCCCGCGGCCAGCGACGACACACCGACGATGTGCACGTCGGCTTCGACCGCCTGCGCGGCGACCTCAGCGGGCGTCTGGAACAGCGGGCCCACGTCCACGTCGAAACCGAGGTCTGCGAAAGCGGTGGCGATCACCTTCTGCCCGCGGTCGTGGCCGTCCTGGCCCATCTTGGCGACGAGGATCCGCGGCCGGCGTCCCTCTGCTTCTTCGAACTCCGCGACCTTCGCGGCAACCTCGTCCATGGCTTGTCGTGCCGCCTCCGCGTTGTGCGCCTCTTCCCGGTACACGCCCTGGATGGTGCGGATCTGCCCGGAGTGCCGTCCGTACACTTTCTCGATCGCTTCGGAGATCTCCCCGACCGTGGCCATAGCCCGGGCCGCATCCACCGCGTGGGCGAGCAGATTGTTCTCCAGTGTCGCACCGTTCGACTCGGCGGCCGCCGCTGCGGTGAGCCGCCGCAGCGCCTCCTGCACCGCGTCCTCGTCGCGCTCCTCGCGGAGCCGCCGCAGCTTCTCGATCTGCTCGGCGCGCACCCGGCTGTTGTCGACCTTGAGGACCTCGATTTCGTCCATGGTCTCCGGCCGGTACTTGTTGACCCCGATGACCGGCTGCAGTCCGGAGTCGATCCGCGCTTGGGTGCGGGCCGCGGCTTCTTCAATCCGCATCTTGGGGATGCCCGCGTCGATGGCTTTCGCCATGCCCCCGGCTTCTTCGATCTCTTGGATGTGTCCCCAGGCGCGGGCCGCGAGCTCGAAGGTGAGCCGCTCCACGAACGCGCTGCCGCCCCACGGGTCGATCACCCGGGTGGTGCCGGACTCCTGCTGCAGCACCAGTTGGGTGTTGCGGGCGATCCGCGCGGAGAAGTCGGTGGGCAGTGCCAGGGCTTCGTCCAGCGCATTGGTGTGCAGGGACTGGGTGTGGCCCTGGGTGGCGGCCATCGCCTCCACGCAGGTGCGCACCACGTTGTTGAACACGTCCTGGGCGGTCAGCGACCAGCCGGAGGTCTGCGAGTGGGTGCGCAGGCTCAGCGACTTGGGGTTCTTCGGCGAGAACTGTTTGACCAGCTTCGCCCAGAGCAGCCGCGCGGCACGCAGTTTGGCGACCTCCATGAAGAAGTTCATGCCGATCGCCCAGAAGAACGACAGGCGGGGCGCGAAAGCGTCCACCTCCAGCCCGGCGTTGAGCCCGGCGCGGATGTATTCGATCCCGTCCGCCAGCGTGTACGCCAGCTCGAGGTCCGCGGTAGCCCCGGCCTCCTGCATGTGGTAGCCAGAGATCGAAATGGAGTTGAACCGCGGCATCCGCTTGGAGGTGTAGGCGAAGATGTCGGAGATGATCCGCATCGACGGCTGCGGCGGGTAGATGTAGGTGTTGCGGACCATGAACTCTTTGAGGATGTCGTTCTGGATGGTCCCCGCCAACTGTTCGGGCGCCACCCCCTGCTCCTCCGCGGCCACGATGTAGAGGGCCATCACGGGGAGCACTGCGCCGTTCATGGTCATGGACACGCTCATGCGGTCCAGCGGGATGCCGTCGAAGAGCTGCCGCATGTCGTAGATGGAGTCGATCGCCACCCCGGCCATGCCCACGTCGCCCGCCACCCGCGGGTGGTCGGAGTCGTAGCCGCGGTGGGTGGCCAGGTCGAACGCGACCGACAGCCCTTTCTGGCCGGCCGCCAGGTTGCGGCGGTAGAACGCGTTGGACTCCTCCGCCGTGGAGAAGCCCGCGTACTGCCGGATCGTCCACGGCTGCGTGGTGTACATGGTCGGGTAGGGGCCGCGCAGGAACGGCGCCAACCCTGGATAGGTGCGGAGGAAGTCCAAGCCTTCCCGGTCAGCCTGGGTGTACAGCGGTTTGACGCTGATCCCTTCAGGGGTCTCCCACACCAGTGCGTCCGGGTTCTTCCCGGTGGCTTCCACGAGCGCCTGACGCCACCGCTCGGCCTGTTCCGGACTGGAGGCCGCCGCGGGGGTGCCCGCAGCGATCTCCGCAAAGTTCGGGATGTTCGCGCTCATCGGGCTGCTCCAAGGAAGTCGGTGAGGTCGGTGAGCAGGGTCAGTGCGTCGCAGCCGGTGAACACGAAGTCGTCGACCCCGGCAGCGGAGAAGTCCTCAGAGGGACGCCCGGCCAGCAGTACCCGTTCCGCGCCTGCTTCACGCAGCGCGGCAACCGTGGCCGCGGCCTGTTCGGCATAGACCCGGTCACTGGAACACACGCAGGCGACACGCGCCCCGCTTTCCCGGAACGCGGCCGCGGCCTCCTCGGGCCCGGCGCCGCCGCCGCTGACCGGTTCGATCCCGCCCGCCTGGAACAGGTTGGCGGCGAAAGTAGCCCGGGCCGTGTGCACGGCGACCGGGCCCAGCGTGGCCAGGAAGATCCGGGGCCGTTGACCGGTGGCGGCCAGTGTCGCATCCGACCGGTCGCGCAGCTCCTCGAAACCGGCGGCGTAGCGTCGCGGGCGCAGCACGTTGGGTGCGTCCGCCACGGGCACCACAGGCGCGGGAGCCCGCTCCAGCACTGGTTCGTCAAGGTTGGGGAACTCGCTCACCCCGGTCAGCGGGTCGCGGCGGTGGGCCAGGTTGACGCGGCGCTCCTCCCACACCGCGTTCACCCGGTCAGCCACGAGCCCGGACGCGAGCGCGTCCACGATGCCGCCGGCGGCTTCCAGCTCTTGGAAGAACGACCAGCCGCGCTGGTACAGGTCGGCGGTGAGGCGTTCCACGTAGTAGGAGCCGCCCGCCGGGTCGATGACCCGGGCGATGTGGGACTCTTCCAGCAGCAGCGAGTGGGTGTTGCGAGCGATCCGCCGGGCGAGTGCATCAGGCAGCCCCAGGGCGTGGTCGAACGGGCGGACCGTGACCGCGTCCGCGCCGCCGACTCCCGCCGCGAAGCACGCCAGCGTGGTGCGCAGCATGTTCACGTACGGGTCGCGGCGGGTCATCATTGCCGCGGAGGTGACGACGTGCTGGCGCATGCCGCGGTGCGGTTCAGTGAGCCCGCACACTTCGGTGACCCGGTGCCACATGGCGCGCGCAGCACGCAGCTTGGCGATGGTGAGGAACTGGTCGGCGCTGGCCGCAAACCGGAATTCGATCCGGGAAGCCGCGTCCGCCAGGTCCAGCCCGGCGTCGGTGAGCGCACGCAGGTAGGCCACGCCAGCGGCGATCGCCGCACCC
>Ga0207873_1001674_pt1 | contig 20398 bp, 21 predicted proteins | sample BGWIniCompost_FD_187373 | JGI IMG/M metagenome (GOLD analysis project Ga0207873, IMG submission 187373) | Cellulose adapted compost microbial communities from Newby Island Compost Facility, Milpitas, CA, USA - BGW Initial Compost (SPAdes)... ...
GGACTGGTGTGACGGTTGTGTCATCACAGCACGCTCACCCACACGCTCCGCGATCCGCACATCATCCGTCGCGACGAGCACTTCCTCTGCCCGACTTTGCAAGCTCGCGGCAATCACCCACTCGATCATGGGGCGACCGGCAATGTCGAGCAGTGGCTTACCTGGCAGCCTCGTAGAGGCGTAGCGTGCGGGGATGACAACCTTGAACGACATCAGCGCTCGATTAGCAAGGGATCCGTCGGCGAGAGGTTCCGTGCCTCCTCTTCCAGCATCACAGGAATACCGTCCCGAATTGGATAGGCGAGCCGATCGGCTCGACAGACGAGCACCTGCTGTGACCTGAAGTACTGCAGCGGTCCCTTGCACAAGGGACATGCCAAGATGTCCAGCAATTTCGTGTCCATCGTTCACCTCGCCTCGGAAAGCACGCGTTCGAGCAGTGCATCAACGATGCGTTCGTCTTGCTCGTCGAGCGCAATCTCAAGCGGAACCGCCCAATGTCGGGCATCGGCGAGCACAGCGCATTTTACGGCATCTTTCTCAGTCATCAGGACGGGAGCATCGTCAGCGAACACGATGTGCTCGCGCGCGAGGGGCGCGTGATCGGGATACGCATGCGCCTGGATCGTCAGCCCGCGTTGCTCGAGCGCTGCGAAGAACCCCTCCGGATGGCCGATCGCAGCCACTGCGTGGACAGTGTCCCCGACAAACGCATGGAGTGCACGAGTCTCGCCGCTCACCAGATTCACAGCGCGCGTCACGCGCGCTTGTGCGTAAATCGTGGGAAGCGTCCCGCGCAAGGGCGTCGCGGACCGTAACGAATCGCGTACCGTCACGACCCGGAGATCAACACGCTCGCATCGCGATTGCGGTTCGCGCAGAGGACCTGCGGGAAGCATCCGACCATTGCCGAACAGGCGCGTGCCGTCGACCACCAAGATCTCGCAATCGCGCTCGAGCCTGTAATGCTGCAGGCCGTCGTCGCACACCACCACGTCGCAGCCTTCGGCGACCAGCGCCCGGGCCGCGGCCACGCGGTCGCGGTCGACGCGTACGCGCACGCCGGTGCGCGCGGCCAGCAGCACCGGCTCGTCGCCGCCGAGCGCCGGATCGGTGCCGGCGTCCACCCAGCGCGGCGTGCCGGCGTCGGCACGGCCGTAGCCGCGACTGGCGATGCCCGGCGTCCAGCCGGCCGCGCGCAGGCGCTCGACCAGGGCGATGGTGAGCGGGGTCTTGCCGCTGCCGCCGGCGACCAGGTTGCCGACCACGACGACCGGGCGGCCGGCCTTGCGCGCGCGCAGCAGGCCGCGCTGGTACAGCCCGCGGCGCAGGCCGCTGGCCACCGCGTACAGCCCCGACAGGGCCTGCGCGTGCAGCGGCACGCGTCCGCCCTCGTACCAGTGGCGAGGGGGCTGTCCGGACCGGCCGCTCATCCTTCCGCCCCGTCCCGGAACTGCATGCGGTGCAGGTGCGCGTACAGGCCACCGCGCGCGAGCAGTTCGGCGTGCGTGCCCTGCTCGACCAGCCGCCCTTCGTCGAGCACCAGCACCTGGTCGGCATGCTCGATGGTCGAGAGCCGGTGCGCGATCACGAGCGTGGTGCGGTCGGGCATCAGCCGGTTCAGGGCTTCCTGGACCAGCCGCTCGGACTCGGTGTCGAGCGCGGCGGTGGCCTCGTCCAGGATCAGGATCGGGGCGTCGCGCAGGATCGCGCGCGCGATCGCCAGGCGCTGGCGCTGGCCGCCCGAGAGCATCGACCCGTTCTCGCCGATGCGGGTGTCCATGCCCTGCGGCAGGCGCTCGATGAACTCCCAGGCGTTGGCGGCCTCGGCCGCGGCGCGCAGCGCGTCGGGCGCGGCCTCGGCGGCGTAGGCGATGTTGGCCGCGACGCTGTCGTCGAACAGCATCACCCGCTGCCCGACCAGGGCGATCTGGCGGCGCAGGTCGGACAGGCGGTACTGGTCCAGCGGCACCCCGTCGAGGGTGATGCGGCCGCTGCTGGGCTCGTAGAAGCGCGGCACCAGGCGCACCAGGCTGGTCTTGCCGCTGCCGGAACGGCCGACGATGGCGGTGACCGTGCCCGGCGCGGCGGTGAAGCTGATCCCGTCCAGCGCCTTGCGCTCGTCGCCGTCGCGCGCGTAGCGCAGCGAGACGTCCTCGAACACCAGCAGGCCGCGCGCCCGCTCCAGCGGCACGGTGCCGGTGTCGGCCTCCTCCTCGGCGTCGAGGATCGAGAACAGGCGTTCGGCCGCGGCCACGCCGCGCCCGATCACGCTCTGCACGTTGGTGATCCGGCGCAGCGACGGGATGATGCCCATCATCGCGGTCATCAGCTGCACGAACTCGCCGGGGTTGAGCTGCCCCTGCAGCGCCTCGCGCACCGCCACCCACACGATCGCCGCCAGGGCCAGCGCGGCCAGGATCTGGACCAGCGCCGAGGAGATCGCGCGCGTGGTCTCGACCTTCATGTTCAGCCGCAGGATGCGGTTGGCGAAGGTCGAATAGCGGTCGCGCTCGAAGGCCTGCGCACCGTGGACCTTGACGTCCTGCTGCGCGGCCAGCGACTGCTCGGCGCTGGCGGCCAGGGCGCCCATGCCGTCCTGGATGCCGCGACTGATGCGCCGGTAGCGCCCGCCCACGTACCAGACCAGCACGCCGATCAGCGGCGCGATCAGGATCATGGCCAGGGTCACCTTGACGCTGGTGTAGAGCATCAGGCCGAACAGGAACACCACCGTCAGGCCGTCGGTGAGGATCGCCTTGAGCGCGTCGGAGCTGGCCTGGGTGACCTGCTCGGTGTCGAAGTTGAGCCGGCTCACCATCGCCGGCACCGCCTCGGTGTCGAAACGGGTGCTGGGCAGGCGCAGGTACTTGCCCAGCACCAGTTCGCGCAGGTCGCGCACCACGCTGCGGCCGACCCGCGCGATGCCGTAGTCGGTGGTGAAGGTCGCCAGCCCGCGCAGCAGGAACAGGCCGATGATCGCCAGCGGCAGGACCACGGCCATGTCCGGCTTGGGATCGACGAAGCCGTCGTTGGTCAACGGCTCCATCAGCCAGACGAAGGCGGCGCCGGCGGCGGCCTCGACGATCATGGCGAGCATCGCCACCAGCAGGAACGGCCAGTACACGCCCGCATGGCCCAGCAGGCGCCGGTAGACCGCCCAGGCGCCGTCGCCGGCGTGGTGGGCGCGGGTGTCGTCGCGTGCGCTCATGGAGGGCTGGCGGCCGGTGCCTCGGGCGCGGTGGCATTGGCCACGCGGGTGAATCCGAGCTGGGCCAGGGCGTCGTAGGCGGTCACCACCGCCTGCCACGGCGTGCGGGCGTCGGCACGCAGCAGCACGGTGCGGTCGCGGTCGTCGCCGGCGACTTCCAGGAGGGTGCGCTTGAGCGACTCGACGTCGGTGCGCAATGCCTCGCGGTCGTCGACGAAGTAGCGCCCTTCCGCGTTGATCAGCAGGCTCAGCGAATCCGAGCCGGTGTTGGCCTCGCCGGTGGCGCGCGGCAACTCCACCCGCAGCACCGAGCGCGCGTCGAAGGTGGTGGTGATCACGAAGAAGATGATCAGCACCAGGATCACGTCGATCAACGGCACCAGGTTGATCTCCGGCACGTCGTCGGCGCGGCGGTCGCGGATGCGCATGGGCTCAGCCCTGTCCGTCCGCCTGGGCCTCGGCCGGCACCGCGGCCATCGCGGCGGCGGCCCGGCGCGCGCGCGGATCGATCACGTCCATCAGCTGGATCGCCTCGTGCTCCATCTCGACGATGTAGCCGTCGATGCGGGCCCGGAACCAGCGGTGGAACACCAGCGCCGGCACCGCGACCACCATGCCCGTGGCCGCGCACACCAGCGCCTTGCCGATGCCGCCGGCGAGCTGGTTGACGTCGCCCACGCCATGGTCCATCACCCCGAGGAACATCTGGATCATGCCGACCACGGTGCCGAACAGGCCGAGCAGCGGGCCTGCGCCGGCGATCGTGCCCAGCGCGCTGAGGTAGCGCTCCATCCGGAAGGCGATGTGGCGACCGACGTCCTCGACCCGCTCGCGGATCTCCTCGCGCGGGCGGTGGCGCACGTCCAGCGCCGCGGCCAGCAGCGCGCCCAGCGGCGAGTTGCGGCGCAGCGACTCGATGTGGGCCGGGTCGAGGCGGCCGCGCGCGGCCCAGGCCCTGACCTCCTCGCCCAGTCCGGGCGGCAGCACCGCATTGCGCCGCAGCGCCCAGAAGCGTTCGACGACGATCGCCAGGCCCACGGCCGAGAGCAGCAACAGGGGGATCATCGGCCAGCCGCCGGCCTTCACGAGTTCGAGCACGCACTCCCTCCGGCCCGCGCGGGGCCCATCGTCCATGCCCGATAGGATAGCCCAGCGCCGTCCGGCGCCCGCGGCGTTCAGCCAGCCCCGCCCGCGCGCCGCACCGCGTCCCACAGCCGGGGTTCGGCGCGCCGCCGCGCCTCGACCTCCGCGCCGCCAGCGCGCAGGCGCACCCGCACCGCGCCCTCGCGTGCAGTGACCGGTACGTCCGCACCGGTCCGCGTCCAGCGCTGCAGGACGTCGGCCCGGGGATGGCCGAAGCGGTTGCCGTGGCCGGCCGACACCAGCGCCACGCGCGGGCGCGTGGCCGAGACGAAGGCCGGGTCGGAGGACCCCCCGCTGCCATGGTGGGCGACCAGCACCGCCTCGCTGCGCAGCGCGTCTCCATGGTCGTGCACCAGCATGCGTTCGACGACCTGGCCCACGTCGCCCGCGAGCAGCGCGGCGCCGTGCGCCGAACGCACCTGCAGCACGCAACTCGAGTCGTTGCGCAGCGACGGGAAGTGCAGGCCGGGGTGCAGGAAGCGGAACTCGACCCCGTCCGCCACCCAGCGCGATCCGGACAGGCACGGCGCGGCGCCTTCGATGCCCGCGTCGCGCGCGGCGAACACCGGGCCGCCGGGATAGCTGCGGCGCAGCGCGGCGTAGCCGCCGGCGTGGTCGGCGTCGCCATGGCTGACCACCACCCCGTCCAGCCGGCGCACCCCGAGCGCATGAAGGGCGGGCACCACCACCCGCTCGCCCGCGTCGAATCCCTCCGGCACCGCGGGGCCGGCGTCGTAGAGGAAGGCGTGGCGCGCGGTGCGCACCAGCACCGAGGTGCCCTGCCCCACGTCGAACATCACCAGTTCGACCTCCCCCTCGCGCGGCAGCGCGCGGTCGGGCCACAGCAGCGGCAGGAACAGCAGCGTGGACAGCGCCTTGCCCGGCACGCCCCGGGGCAGCAGCAGCCAGAACGCGCCCAGCAGCGACAGCGGCAGCGCGAACCAGCGCGCTTCCGGCAGCCACCACAGCGCGGCAGGCCCGGCCGCCAGCCGCTCGAACAGGGGCCACGACAGGTCGAAGCACGCCGCGGCCAGCCGCCACGCCGGTCCGCCCCAGTCCGGATGCAGCGCCTCCAGCCCGGTGCCCGCGAGCGCCAGCGGCACCACGACCAGGCTCCACCACGGGATCGCCACCAGGTTGGCCAGGGGCCCGGCCAGCGAGGCCTGGCCGAACAGCACCGCGGTCAGCGGCAGCAGGCCGAGCGTGGCCACCCATTGCGCGGCCAGGAACCCGCGCACCACCGGCGTGCGCGGCCCCACCGCCGGCAGGCACCAGGCCAGCCACGCCACGCCGGCGAAGCTGAGCCAGAACCCGGCCGCGAGCACCGCCAGCGGATCCGCCAGCACCAGCGCGACCGCCGCCAGCGCCAGCGAATCCAGCACCCCCATCGGGCGGCGCCAGAGGCGCGCGAGCACCACCACCGCGATCATCAGCACCGTGCGCACCGTCGGCAGGGCGAAGCCGGCCACCGCCGCGTAGCCCGCCGCCCCCACCAGCGCACCGCAGGCCGCGGCCTGGGGACGCGGCAGCCAGCGGCCGAGCCAGGGCAGCAGCCACCACGCACCGGCCACGGCGAGCGCGAAGAAGCCCGCGACCAGGCCGACGTGGAAACCGGAGATCGCGATCAGGTGGGTCAGGCCGGTGGCGCGCAGGATCTCCCAGTCGCGGTCCCCGAGCCTCCGGGTGTCGCCCAGCGCCAGCGCGCGCAGGAAGCGCGACGAGGGCCGCCCGGTCGCGGCGTCGATCCGGCCCGCGATCCGGTCGCGCCAGCCGTCGATGCCCGACGCCCCATGCAGGCGCTGCCAGGGCTCGCGGTCGCGCACGTAACCGGTGGCCGTGATCCGCGCCGCCAGCGCCTGGCGCTCGCCGTCGTACCAGCCGGGATTGCGCAGGCCGCGCGGCGCGCGCACCCGTGCCGACAGGCGCCAGCGGCTGCCGGGTTCCAGCGCCGGTCGCGTGGCCGGCGTGCCGTCGCGGTCGTCGTACCAGGCCAGGCGCAGCAGGCGGCCGCGCAGCGCCGCCGGCTGGGCCGCATCGGGGTCCACGCGGAACAGGAACCGGGTGCGCTGCGGTTCCACGTCCGGCAACCCCACCACCCGGCCCGCGAGCTCGACGTCGGTGCGTTCGAGCCCGGGCGGCAACTGGCGGTCCAGGGCCTGGCCCGCGTGCAACCCGAACAGCGCGAATCCGGCCGCCAGCGCCCCGGCCGGCCGCAGCCAGCGGCCGCCGCGCCACCAGCCGCCAAGCCCCAGGGACAGCAAGGCCAGCAGCAGCGCCGGTGGCGGCAGCGCGGGCAGGCGCGTGCAGGCGAACGCGCCGAGCACGAGGCTGGCGGCGACGGCCTGCCCGAAGGCGGGCCGTGGCGCCGGATCGAAGCGTGGACCTTCCATGGTCGCCCTGCCGGTGATCGGTCCGGACCACGGTGGCTCCCTGCGCGGTCCGGCTGCCATCGGCGCGGCCGGCGTCCGCGGGTAGGAATCGTCCGAACCCCGCGCGGGGCTTACCATCCGTGGCCCCTCCTTCGCGCGAGCAACGAGATGCCTTCCGCCCCGCCCGACCTCGCCGCCCTGATCCGCGCCCGGCTTCCCGAACCGGTGCACGCGCTCGTGCCGCCGCCGTGCCTGCTCGACATGCAGGGCGAAGTGGTCGAGTACGAGGATGGCCGCGCCCTGACCATGCGCTTCCCGGTGCTGCCGCGCTACCGCAACCCGCTGGGCAACATGCAGGGCGGCTTCATCGTCGCCGCGCTCGACAACACCATCGGCCCGTTCTCGTTCCTGATCGCGCCGCCCAGCGCCACCGCCAGCCTCGATGCCCAGTACCTGCGGCCTGTGACCTCGAACGATGCCAGCATCACCTGCCGCGCGTGGCTGGTCGAACGCACCCGCAACACGCTGCACATCCACGCCGAGGCCCGCAACGAGGCCGGCAGGATCGTGGTGCTGGCGCAGTCGGTGAGCCAGATCCTGGGCGAGCGCGCGCCGGGCTGAGCGCCGGCGCCGCCGCCACCGGTCAGCGCAGTTCGAACGCGTCCGCGTCGAGCATCGCCGGGAAGTGTTCCCGGTGCGCGGCCAGCGGCGCCCACTGCAGGGTCGTGGTCGAGACCACCTCGGCGTCGGCGCATTCGCTGGCCGGGTTGCCGAGGAAGTCGATCACCGCGCTGTCGCCGGAGTACGGCAGGCCGTTGCCGTCCTCGCCGACCCGGTTGAGGCCGGCGACGTAGCACAGGTTCTCGATCGCCCGCGCCCGCAGCAGGGTCTTCCAGGCCTGTGCGCGCGGCGCCGGCCAGTTGGCGATGTAGATCAGCAGGTCGTAGTCCAGCGCATCCGGGCGCTCGACGCCGAAGCGGTTGCGCGAGAACACCGGGAAGCGCAGGTCGTAGCAGACCATGGGGCAGATCCGCCAGCCGCGCCATTCCAGGGTCAGCCGGTCGCGCCCCGGCGCATAGCGTTCGTGCTCGCGGGCGTAGCGGAACAGGTGGCGCTTGTCGTAGTGCCGCAGTTCGCCGTCGGGCGTGGCCCACAGCAGGCGGTTGTACACCTTGCCGTCGACGCGCAGCTGGACGCTGCCGCAGATCGCCGCGTCGAGCCTGCGCGCCTGCTCGCGCATCCAGTCCACGGTCGGGCCGTCCATGGTCTCGGCCCGTTCGATGGCGTCGTTGGAGAAGCCGCTGGTGAACGTTTCCGGCAGCAGCACCACGTCGGTGGTGCCGGCCAGGGGGGCGATCAGCCCGCCGTAGTACTCCCGGTTGCCTTCGGGGTCGTGCCAGCGCGTGGCGCCCTGGACGAGGGAGATGCGCAGTCTGTTGTCCATGGCCATGAGCCTAGCCCATGGCCAACGGAAGGGGTAGCCGCGACCCGGACCCCCTGCGGGCGCTAGAGCCTTTGCAGGCGTTCGATCGCCTTGTCCAGGGTGGCCTCGTGCTTGGCGAAGCACAGCCGCGCCAGTCGCTGCCCGGCCGGCGGCGCATCGTAGAACGGCGACAGCGGGATCGCGGCCACGCCCTTCTCGATCGTGAGCCAGCGGCAGAACGCGGCGTCGTCCAGGTCGCTCACCTCCGAGTAGTCGACCAGCTGGAAATAGCCGCCGGGCACCGGCAGGGGGCGCAGCCGCGTGGTCGCGAGCTGTTCGCGGAAGCGGTCGCGCTTGGCCTGGTAGAACGCGCCCAGCTGCTCGTAATGCTCCGGGTGCGCCTGAAGCATCGTGGCGAACGCGTGCTGGCCCGGGGTGAAGGTGCTGAAGACGTTGTACTGGTGCACCTTGCGGAACTCGGCCGACAGCGCCGGCGGTGCGATGCAGTAGCCGATCTTCCAGCCGGTGCAGTGGTAGGTCTTGCCGAAGCTCGATACCACGAAGGCGCGCTCGCGCAGCGCCGGGTAGCGCAGCACCGACTCGTGCCGGCGGCCGTCGAACACGATGTGCTCGTAGACCTCGTCCGAGAGCAGGAACACGCCGGTGTCGGCGACGATCGACGCGAGGGCGCGCAGGTCGGCTTCCGAGAACATCGCCCCGGACGGGTTGTGCGGGCTGTTGACGATCAGCATCCGGGTGCGCGGCGTGATCGCCTCGCGCACGCGCTGCCAGTCGGGGGCGAAGGTCGCCGGGTCCAGCGGCACGTGCACCGCGCGCGCACCGGCCAGGTCGATGGCCGGCTCGTAGCTGTCGTAGCACGGGTCGAGCACCACCACCTCCTCGCCCGCGCGCACCACCGCGTGCACCGCGTTGAAGATCGCCTCGGTCGCCCCGCTGGTCACCGTGACCTCGGCGTCGGGGTCGGGACGGTGCCCGTAGACGCGCCCGGTCTTGTCGGCGATCGCCTGGCGCAGCGCCGGCACGCCGGTCATCGGCGCGTACTGGTGGTGGCCGTCGCGCATGGCCTGGTCGAGCGCCGCCACCAGCTCCGCCGGGACCGGGAAATCCGGGAAGCCCTGCCCCAGGTTCACCGCGCCGTGCTCCTGCGCCAGCTGCGACATCACGGTGAAGATGGTGGTGCCGACCTTCGGCAGCTTGGACTGGGTCATGTCGTCTCGGGCAGTGGCATGGGGACCGGCAGTTTACGATCCGGTTCCGATGGGTTACACCTGTCGGGATGTTGACCCCGAGCAGGCTTCGCACGGCGCTCCCCCGGCCCGCGGACGGCACGGTCGGCTGCGCGCATGGCGGCCGCGGCGACCCCATCGGGCGGCACGCCCCCTGCCCTGCCAGGTACCACTGAGCGCGCATGGAGAACGCCGACCACCGGTTCGATGGCGCGCGCGTGGCGGCGCTGCTGGAGGCCTACCTCAGGGCCGAGTACCAGTGGCAGCACGGCGGCTCATGGCACGACATCGTCGTCGGCCTGCCCGCGCCCGGCCTCGAACTCGCCTACCCGGACGCGACCTCGTTCGGGATGCTCTCGGCCTGGAACCCGCAGTCGATCGAACGCAGCAGCGAGGAGAACCGCCGCGCCGACGACGCCCTGCACGACGCCCTGCTGGCCAGCGGGCGCCGGTTCCTGCCGGCCTTCGCCCAGGCCCCGAACCGGACCTGGCGCGAGCCGAGCTGGCTGGTGATGGACATGGACGCGCCGGAGTTCGACGCGCTCGCGCGCCGGTTCGGACAGCTCGGGTCGCTGTGGTGGCGCCCGGGGCAACGGGTGCGGCTGCGCATGGACGCGGCGCGTCCGGACGAGCACCCCGACGACGCCAACGTCGACTGGCTACAATGACCGCGATGGCCGACCGTCGGCCGAAGCGCCCGTGATGCCCGACGCCCCTCCCGCCCCCGCGCCGCTGATCGACGTGCGCGGCCTGGGCTTCGCCCGCGACGACGTGCCCCTGTTCGGCCCACTGGACTTCAGCGTCGAGGCCGGCGAGGCCCTGCTCGTGCAGGGCGGCAACGGCGCCGGCAAGACCACCCTGCTGCGGGCGCTGGCGGGACTGCTCGACGGCGCGACCGGCGAGGTGCGCCTGCACGGCGTGGCCGCCGCCGCGGCGGCCCGCGCCGGGCAAGTGGCCTACCTCGGCCACTTGCCCGGGCTGAAGGCGGACCTCGGCGCGGTGGAGAACCTCGAATACCTGTGCGGCCTGCTCGGCCGGCGCGCGGGCGTGGACATCGTGCAGGCGCTGGGCATCGCCGGGCTGGCCGGCTACGAGGACACCCCGGCGCGCAACCTGTCGGCCGGCCAGCGCCGGCGCCTGGCGCTGGCGCGGCTGTGGCTGTCGCCGGCCCAGCTGTGGCTGCTCGACGAGCCCTACGCCAACCTCGACCTGCCGGGCATCGAACTGGTCAACCGCATGGTCCGTGCCCACCTCGACGCCGGCGGCGCGGCCCTGGTCACGACCCACGGCGCCTACGCCGCGCCGCCGGTGCGCACGCGACTGCTGGTGCTGGACCGGGCGGAGCAAGCCGCATGAGCGACGGCGCGCCCACCCTCGCGTCCGCTGCCCGTGCCCTCGTGGTGCGCGACCTGCGCCTGCTCTGGCGTCGCCGCGGCGACGCGCTGCAGCCGGCCCTGTTCGCGATCCTGGTGGTGGTGCTGTTCGCTCTGGCGCTGGGCAGCGAGCGCGACCTGCTGGCCCGCGCAGCGCCGGGCGTGCTGTGGGTGGCGGTGCTGCTGTCGGGGCTGCTGGCGCTCGACACCCTGTTCCGCGGCGACGCCGAGGACGGGTCGCTGGAGCAGTGGCGGCTGGCGCCGGTGCCGCTGGCCTGGCTGGTGCTGGTGCGGACCCTGATGCACTGGCTCACCACCGCCGTGCCGCTGCTGGTGGCGGTGCCGCTGCTGGCCGAGCTGATGTACCTGCCGCGCGGGCTGTGGCCGGTGCTGCTGGCCGCCCTGGCGCTTGGCACGCCGCTGCTGAGCCTGATCGGCGCGGTGGTCTCGGCCCTGACCGTGGGCATGCGCCGCGCCGGCGTGCTGCTGGCCCTTCTGGCGCTGCCGCTGTACGTGCCGGTGCTGGTGTTCGGCGCCGGCAGCGTGGCCCAGGCGGCCCAGGGGCACGACGCTTCGGGCGGGCTGCTGTTGCTGGCGGCCGGGCTGGTGCTGGCGCTGGTGCTGGCGCCCGTCGCAGCCGCCGGTGCGATCCGGATCGCGGCGCAGTAGCGCTGGCGGGGCGCCCGGTCGCGGCTGAAGCCGCTCCTACAACGGTTGCAGCAATCCTGTAGGAGCGGCTTCAGCCGCGACCGGCACCCGCATCGATCGACTTCCTCTGCCCCCCGCTCCCTGTCGATCACCCCTCTCCGCCTGCTCGGCCTGCTTCCGCCTCCTCCTGCCGCCTCCTGCCTTCTCCTGCTTTCTCCATTCTCCTGCCTTCTCCTGGTTCGGCTGCCGCTTCTCGCCTCCTCCAGGTTCGGTGGCCTCTTCCCGCCTCCTCCAGGTTCGGCTGCCGGTTCCCGCCTCCTCCAGCTTCCGCCTGCCTCTTCCCGTCTCTTCGTGCTGCGCTTGGCTCCCCGTGGCTCCCCCAGCCCCGGCCTGCCCCGGCCTGCCCCGTCCCCCCCTGTGCATGCGCCGGGTCCTGCCGCCTTGCCCGGACCGCGCCGGGCGGACGGCCGGGCGTCGCGGGCCGGCATGGGGCATCCTGTCCATCTCCCCGGGCTTGGCCCTGCCGGTCATGTCTGAAAAAATAGGCACTTGGCCAGGGATGCCGGCGCCCTGACGGGCCCTCCGGCGGCCCGACAGCCCCCTCCCCGCGAGCAGACGCCCTGATGTCCAACATGCACCCGGTGGTGCGCTGGTTCCACCAGCTCGGGTCACCCCCCTACTTCGACCGCTTCGCCGCGCGCTGGGCGCCGTGGGCGTTCGCCGCCGGCCTGGCGACCATGGCGGTGGGGCTGTACGGGGCGCTGTTCGTGGTCCCGCCCGACTACCAGCAGGGCGACAGCTTCCGGATCCTCTACATCCACGTGCCCTCGGCCTGGATGAGCCTGGCGATGTTCGCGCTGATGGCCGTCTACGGCGCGATCGCGCTCATCTGGCGGATCAAGCTGTGCGAGATCCTGGCCATGGCCTGCGCGCCGATCGGCGCCGCGTTCACCGCGATCACCCTGGCCACCGGCAGCATCTGGGGCAAGCCGATGTGGGGCACCTGGTGGGACTGGGACCCGCGCCTGACCTCGCAGCTGGTGCTGCTGTTCCTCTACTTCGGCGTGATCGGCCTGTACGCCGCGATCGAGGATCGCCGCGCCGGCGCGCGCGCGGCCTCGCTGCTGGCGATCGTCGGCGTGGTGATGCTGCCGATCATCCGTTACTCGGTGGTGTGGTGGAACTCGCTGCACCAGGGCCAGACGATCCGCGTGTTCGGCGAGTCGTCGATGGACGCGAGCATGCTGCCGCCATTGATCTGGATGGTGGTCGGGACCAAGTTCTGGGCGATCGGCTCGCTGCTGGCGCGCGCCCGCGCCGACAACCTGGCCCGCGAGGCCGGCAAGGACTGGGTCAGGCGCCTGGCCGGCGGGGGTGCGGCGTGAGCTACCTCGCCTACGTCGTGGCCGCCTACGCCGTATTCGCGGCCGTGCTGCTGTGGGATTTCGTGGCCCCGCGCATCCGCATCGCCCAGGTGCTGCGCGCGGCGCGGCTGCTGGCGCGGCGCGAGGCCGCGCGCGGCCAGGCCCGGGAACAGGAACTGAAACGATGAACCCGACCCGACGCCGCCGACTCTGGTTCGTGCTGGCCCTGCTGGCCGCGGCGGCGGTCGCGGCCGTCCTGGTGGCGTCCGCGCTCCAGCGCAACATCGCCTATCTCTACACCCCCAACGAAGTGCTCTCGGGCACGGCCGGGGAGGCGGTGTCGTCGGGCGAAGCCCGCTTCCGCCTCGGCGGCATGGTCGCGACCGATTCGTTCCGGCGCGAGGAAGGCTCGCTGGAGGCGCGCTTCCGCGTCACCGACGGCGACGCCGAGCTGGAAGTCGTGTACGACCGGATCCTGCCCGACCTGTTCCGCGAGGGCCAGGCCGTGGTCGCCACCGGGCGCATGCGCGACGGCGTGTTCGTGGCCGAGGACGTGCTGGCCAAGCACGACGAGACCTACGTGCCGAAGGAAGTGGCCGACAAGATGGGCCTGGCCCACGCCAGGCACAACGTCGACGACGCCCCGCCCGCGGAGGCGACGCAGTGACGGCCCCGCTCCACGCCGCGCGGCATCCGCGCCGCGCACGACCGGTCGCGCCCCATGCTGCCTGAGCTCGGCCAGGCCGCGCTGCTGCTGGCGCTGCTCGCGGCGCTGCTGCAGGCGCTGTTCCCGCTGGCCGGCGCGGCCGGCAACCGCGCGGCGTGGATGGCGGTCGCGCGCCCGGCCGCGTTCGCGCAGCTGGCGCTGCTGGCCTGCGCGTACGCCGCGCTGACCGCGGCGTTCGTGCAGCAGGACTTCTCGGTCAAGTACGTCGCCGACAATTCCAACAGCCTGCTGCCGATGGTGTACCGCTACACCGCGGTGTGGGGCGCGCACGAAGGCTCGATGCTGCTGTGGGCGCTGATGCTCGGGATCTGGAACGCGGCGGTGGCCTCGTGGTCGCGCCGGCTGCCGGACCCGGTGATGGCGCGCGTGCTGGGCGTGATCGGCCTGGTCGCGATCGGCTTCCTGTCGTTCCTGGTCTTCACCTCGAATCCGTTCGAGCGCCTGCTGCCGGCCGCGGCCGAGGGCCACGACCTCAACCCGCTGCTGCAGGACCCGGGGATGATCATCCATCCGCCGATGCTGTACGTGGGCTACATCGGCTTCGTGGTGCCGTTCGCGTTCGCGATCGCGGCCCTGCTCGAGGGCCAGGTGGATGCGCGCTGGCTGCGCTGGACGCGCCCCTGGACCAACGTCGCCTGGGGCTTCCTCACCCTCGGCATCATGCTCGGCTCCTGGTGGGCGTACTACGAGCTGGGCTGGGGCGGCTGGTGGTTCTGGGACCCGGTGGAGAACGCCAGCTTCATGCCCTGGCTGGTGGGCGCGGCGCTGATCCATTCGCAGGCCGTGACCGAGAAGCGCGGCAGTTTCGGCGGCTGGACCCTGCTGCTGGCGATCGCCGCGTTCTCGCTGTCGCTGCTGGGCGCGTTCCTGGTGCGCTCGGGCGTGCTGACCAGCGTGCACTCGTTCGCCGCCGACCCGGGCCGCGGCCTGTTCATCCTCACCTTCCTGGCCCTGGTGATCGGCGGCGCGCTGGCGCTGTACGTCCTGCGCGCGCCCGGCCTGCCGCAGGGACGGCCATTCGCCGCGGCCTCGCGCGAGACGCTGCTGCTGGTCAACAACCTGCTGCTGGCCGCGGCCTGCGCGATGGTGCTGCTGGGCACGCTGTACCCGCTGCTGGCCGACGCGCTCGACCTGGGCAAGGTGTCGGTGGGCCCGCCCTACTTCGGCACCCTGTTCATCCTGCTGATGGCGCCGCTGGTGCTGCTGGTGCCGCTGGGCCCGCTCACCCGCTGGCAGCAGGAGCAGCCCTCCAGGCCGCTGGCGCTGCTGATGCCGTGGCTGGGACTGGCGCTGGTGCTGGCGGTGGTCGCGTACTTCATGGCGCCGCAGGGCCCGCTCAAGACCGCCGCCGGCGTGTTCGCCTCGGTCTGGGTCGGCCTGGGCACGCTGCGCTTCGCCTGGACCCGGCTGCGCGCCAGCGGACGCGCGTTCACGCCGGAGATGCTGGGCATGGTGCTCGGCCACGCCGGCATCGCCGTGTTCCTGGTGGGGGCGCTGCTGGTCGAGGCGCAGAACGTGCAGCAGGAAGTGGCGATGAAGGCCGGCGACACCGCGCGCATCGGCCGCTACGCGTTCCGCTTCGACGGCGTCGAGCGCGTGCAGGGTCCGAACTACATCGCAGACCGCGGCCTGGTGCAGGTGTCGCGCGACGGGCGCGTGCTCGCCATGCTGCACCCGGAGAAGCGCGCCTACGCCAGCGGCGGCCAGATCATGACCGACGCCGGCATCCACGCCGGCCTGTTCGCCGACAGCTTCGCCGCGCTCGGCGAGCCGCTGGGCGACGGGGCCTGGGCGGTGCGGCTGCAGATCAAGCCGTTCGTGCGCTGGGTCTGGGCCGGCGCCCTGCTGATGGCGCTGGGCGGGTTCGTCACCGCGCTCGACCGCCGCTTCCGCCGCGTCAGCGCCGACCCGCCGGCCCCGCGCGGACGCGATGGCGCCCCGTCCATGCCGGGAGGAGGCACCTGATGGCCGGCAACCGCCCCGTCCTGGCCGCGGTGATCGCGGCGGTGTTCCTGGGCCTGGTCGGCCTGCTGCTGTACGGGGTGCTGGTCTCGGACCGCGCCGACCGCACCGCGCTGCCCTCGCCGCTGATCGGCAAGCCGGCGCCGGAGTTCTCGCTGCCGGTGCTGCACGAGCCAGGACGCCTGTTCGAGTCGCGCGAGCTGGCCGGCCAGCCCTACCTGCTCAACGTCTGGGGCAGCTGGTGCCCGGGCTGCCGGGTCGAGCATCCGGTGATCACCCGCCTGGCCGAGACCAAGCGCATCCGCGTGGTCGGCTACAACTGGAAGGACGAGCACGCCGACGCGATGCGCTGGCTGGAGCAGTTCGGCAATCCGTACTGGCTGGTGTTGGTGGACTACGACGGCCGCAAGGCGATCGACTGGGGCATCTACGGCGCGCCGGAGACCTTCCTGGTCGATGCGCAGGGCATCGTGCGCTGGAAGCACGTCGGCCCGATCGACGGCACCGTGCTCGAACGCGACCTGCTGCCGGCGCTCGACGCCATCGGGGTGCCGCGATGAGCGCCCGCCCCGCCCTGCTCCTGCGCGTGCTCGCCGCGCTGCTGGTCGCGCTCGCCATCGGCGCCGTGCACGCGCAGGCGGTGCGCGACGCCACCCCGCTGGAGTTCCGCGACGAAGCCGAGGCCCGCCGCTTCCACGACCTGGTCGCCGAGCTGCGCTGCGTGATGTGCCAGAACCAGTCGCTGGCCGATTCCAACGCCCAGATCGCGCACGACCTGCGCCGCGAAGTCTTCGAGCTGATGCGCGAGGGCCGCAGCGACGCCGAGATCCGCGACTACCTCGTCGACCGCTACGGCGAGTTCGTGCTCTACCGCCCGCGCTTCGGCGGCCACACCTGGCTGCTGTGGCTGGGCCCGGTGCTGGTGCTGCTGGCCGGCGGCATCGTGGTGGCGAGGATCGTGCGCAGCCGCAGCCGCCAGCCGCTGCCGGTCGAGGAGGACCAGGAATGGTGAGCCCCGCCGTGCTGTACGCGGTGATCGTGCTGGCCGCGATCCTGCTCGCCGCCGCGGTGGCCTGGCCGCTGCGCCGCGGCTCGCCGCGCCTGTTCGTGGCGGTGCTGGTGGCGCTGCCGGTGATGGCGTTGTCGCTGTACCGCATCGTCGGCACGCCGCAGGCGCTGGACCCGGACGCGGTCCAGGTGGCCGAGGCAGGGATGCCGTCGATGGAAGAGGCGGTGGCCGAGCTCGAGGCCACGCTCGAACGCGATCCGGCCCAGCCCGAGGGCTGGCGCCTGCTCGCGCGCGCCCAGGCCGCGCTCGGCAACCGCGAGCGCGCCCGCGACGCCTACCTGTCCGCGCTGCAGCACATCCCCGACGACCCGGACCTGCTTGTCGAAGCCGCGCAGGCCGTCGCCCAGGCCCACCCCGACCACCTGTTCGACGCGCAGGCGCTCGGCCTGCTGCAGCAGGCGCTGGCCCACGACCCGGACAACCAGCGCGCCCGCTGGTTCATCGGCGTGGCCCACCGCCAGCGGGGCGAGGATGCGCAGGCGGCCGCGGTCTGGGAGGAACTGCTGCCGGTCGTGGACGCGGCCACCGCGAACGCGCTGCGCCAGCAGATCGCCCTCGCCCGCGATGCCGCGGGCCTGCCGCCGCTGCCCGCGCAGGACGCCGGCCAGGCGACCACGGGCCAGTCCGCGGCGCCCGCCGAAGGCCTGCGCGTGCGCGTGCGCCTGGACGAGGACTTCGCCGCGCGCGCGCGCCTCGACGGCGATGCGGTGGTGTTCGTGGTCGCCCGCGCCGCCGGCGGCCCGCCGATGCCGGTGGCGGTCGAACGCCATGCGGTGCGCGACCTGCCGCTGGACGTGGTGCTCGACGACGGCGACAGCCCGATGCCCACGGCGAAGCTGTCCACGCTGCAGGAGGTCGAGCTCGTCGCCCGCATCTCGGCCACGGGCAGCGCCAACCGCAGCGAGGGCGACCTCGAATCCGCGCCCGTGCGCGTGCGCGTGCCGGCGGACGCGCCGGTGGAGCTGGTGATCGGCGCGCCGGATCGCTGAGGCGCGATGCGGCATCCCGCGCCGCACCGGGGCGCGATGATTGCCGCCGCGACGCTTGTCCCCGGCGACCGCCGCGCCCGCCGCCGGTGTCGCTGCGCCCGCGCCGCCGCCGTTAGAATCGGCGCATGACCGAGTTCATCCCGCCTGGCACGCGCTGGGTCGACCTGCCCTCCCCGTTCCGGATGAAGCGCGGCGGCGTGCTCGAGCGCGGCCGCGTGGCCTACGAGACCTGGGGCACGCTCGACGCCGACCGCGGCAACGCCGTCCTGGTCCTCACCGGCCTGTCGCCGGACGCGCACGCGGCCAGCCGCGAGGACGACCCCACGCCCGGCTGGTGGGAAGCGATGCTCGGCCCCGGCAAGCCGATCGACACCAACCGCTGGTTCGTCGTCTGCGTCAATCCGCTCGGCAGTTGCAAGGGTTCCACCGGCCCGGCCTCGATCGATCCGGCCACCGGCGAGCCCTACCGCCTGCGGTTCCCCGACGTGTCGCTGGAGGACGTCGCCGACGGCGCCGCGCACGTGGTGCGCGCGCTCGGCATCGAACGGCTGGCCTGCGTGATCGGCAACTCGATGGGCGGCATGACCGCGCTCGCCCTGCTGCACCGGCACCCGGGCATCAGCCGCGCCCACGTCAACATCAGCGGCAGCGCCCGCGCCCTGCCGTTCTCGATCGCGGTGCGCTCGCTGCAGCGCGAGGCGATCCGCCTCGATCCGAAGTGGAACGAAGGCAACTACACCGAGGACAGCTATCCCGAGTCGGGCATGCGCATCGCGCGCAAGCTGGGCGTGATCACCTACCGCTCGGCGCTGGAATGGGACGGCCGCTTCGGCCGCGTGCGCCTGGACTCCGACCGCCCCGACGAGGAGCCGTTCGGCCTCGAGTTCCAGGTCGAGAGCTACCTGGAAGGCCACGCCCGCCGCTTCGTGCGCCGCTACGACCCCAACAGCTACCTCTACCTCAGCCGCTCGATGGACTGGTTCGACCTGGCCGAGTACGCCGACGGCGACGTTCGCGCCGCGCTGGCCGGGATCCGGCTGGAGAAGGCCGTGGCCATCGGCGCCCGCACCGACATCCTGTTCCCGGTGGAGCAGCAGGAGGAGATCGCCGAAGGCCTGGCGGCCGGTGGTGCCGACGCGCGCTTCATCGGCATGGAGTCGCCGCAGGGCCACGACGCCTTCCTCGTCGACTTCGAGCGCTTCGGCCCGGCGGTCTCGGGGTTCCTCGACGGCCTCTGAGGGTGCGAACATGGGGCGCCTGCACGGGAGTGCCCGCCATGTTCCGAGATTTCCTCCTCGCCTCGGCCCACCACCTGCTGCTGTTCGGCCTGGTCGCCATGCTGGCGATCCAGTCCGCCCTGCTCGCGCGCCCGATCGATGCCGCCGCCGCGCGCCGCCTGGTCGGCGTGGACCGCGGCTACGGCACCGCCGCCGGCCTGCTCCTGCTCGCCGGCCTCGCCCGCGTGCTCTGGGGCGTCAAGGGCGCCGACTTCTACCTGCACAACCCCTGGTTTCACGCCAAGGTCGGCGCCTTCGTGCTCGCCGCCCTGCTCTCGATCCTGCCCACCCTGGCCTTCATCGGCTGGCGCCGCCAGGCCACCCAGCAGCCCGGCTGGACGCCGGAGCCGGACCGCGTCGCGCGGATCCGCACCATCGTCCGGATCGAACTCGTCCTGGTCGCCCTGATCTTCGTCTTCGCCGCGGCGATGGCCCGCCACGGCGGCCTCGGCCTCTGAGCCGGGCCGCCCCGGCCCATCCGCTATACTGCGCCCCCGCGCCGGAGTGGCGGAATCGGTAGACGCAGCGGACTCAAAATCCGCCGCCCTCAAAAGCGTGTGGGTTCGAGTCCCACCTCCGGCACCAGGGTCTTCGCTGCGTGTGTTCCGCAGCGCGATCATCTCTCCATCCAGCGCCCCGCCGATCCGACCACAGGTGTCCGGATCGCCTGCGTCCCGTGCCGATGCGCTGATACGGACCGCCTCGTCCCCGGCCCTCGTCCGCCGACCCAACGGCCGAGCTACCAAGCATTTCCGGGGAATAATCGCCCTCCAGCCTGATTCAGGCAGGCCGCGCGGGACCATCCGCTGGCGAATGGGTGGGAACTCCCTGAGATCAGGGACTTGGCAATTTGACTGCACTCGATAGGCAGCGGAATACTCTGGCTATTCCCCGGATATGGGGTCTACTTGGTGTTAGGCGCTTACTGATGAGCACGGATTGGACACCAACTTCAGAGCAACATGAGCTGCTATTTGCAGAGCTGGGAAGGTGTCTGTATGTTTTTCAAGCTATCGAAGCTAGATTGAAAATGCTGCTGCCACACCTGGTCCCACCTGGGTTAGAAGCCAGCCTCGCGAGTGAGGATTTCTCCAATTGGCGATTCTATCTTGACTCCAAGACAACGCTCGGTCCGTTGATTCAAAAATTGAAAGAGAGCGTTAATTCAGAAAGTCCAGAGCTCCTTGACGAGGCGTGGCGAAAGATAGTCGAGTACCGGAACGAAGTTATCCATCAGTACGTGCAACAACCGTTCTCCCGCCTTGATACAGAGTCAAAGTTTAATGACGCAATGGCATTTCTCAAGCTTCGCAGGGCAGCTGCTGTGCCTTTGCTGTTGATCCTGCAAGACATGTGTATCGCCCTTATGCAGGGGCTCGCTACAGATGGTGCGTTCATTGAATCAACGGCAGTTCACTAGGGCGCGCCTAACAATGCGTTCAAGCCGAAGCCGCTTAGTTACGCAAACCACATGGCAGGAAAAGCTTGCCATGTGCTTTGCTCCACTACGCGTCTCGGCTTAACTTAGGTGTTAGGCCTCATTCGACCAATGCGGCGACTCACACATCATCTGGAGAACTTTGAGTGAAGGTTAAC
>Ga0207873_1001675_pt1 | contig 20375 bp, 23 predicted proteins | sample BGWIniCompost_FD_187373 | JGI IMG/M metagenome (GOLD analysis project Ga0207873, IMG submission 187373) | Cellulose adapted compost microbial communities from Newby Island Compost Facility, Milpitas, CA, USA - BGW Initial Compost (SPAdes)... ...
CGGCTGGTGCCCCGCCTCGTGCAGCCGGTGGCTGAAGTCCTGCCACTCGTGGAGCGATTGAACGCGGCGGTGCGCTGACCTGGCACTTCTGGGGAAAGTGTGCGTTGACCTGCGAAAACTGCCTTCGGTACTTCTCACGGGTCAACGCCGTTTCCCAGGCTCATGTGCCCTGGATGTGCCCTCGGGCTGGACCGGCTGGCCCGTGTGCTCGCCGCGGATCGAGGTCCCCGACGACCTTGTGGGGCTGGATGGCTGCGTCGACGGGATCCTGTTGCACCGGCTGCTGCGCCGACAGGACGTGCTGCCCGGCACGAACGCCGATCGGACCGCCTCCCGGCCGCCGGACAGGGAGAGGTCAGAGGGCGGCCAGGGCGTTGAGTGCGGCGTCGAGTCGGGCAGTGGCTTCGTCGGCGACGGGCTTGAGGGTGTCCAGACCGGTGAGGGTGACCATGGTGCCCGGGTCGAGAGCCTGGACGAGCATCTGGTCACCGTCGCGGCGTACGACGACGTTGCAGGGAAGCAGTAGGCCGATGGAGCGATCGGCCTCCAGGGCCCGGTGCGCGAGCGGCGGGTTGCAGGCGCCCAGGATCAGGTAGTCCTCCATGTCGTGGCCGAGCTTCGCCTTGAGGGTGGCCGCCACGTCGATCTCAGTGAGGATGCCGAATCCCTGGTCGGCCAGGGCCTTGCGTACGGCAGTGACGGCGGTGTCGAAGTCGGTGGCGGCCAGGCGAACGGTGCGGTCGTAGGACACGGACACTCCCGGATAGTGCGGAACGATTGATTTCTCTATACCCCGCCGGGTACCCGCAGGGCGCGAGGCGACGCCTTGAGCGGGGTGGTTTCCATGCATGGAATACCCCCCCAGGTATAGCTGTTATGGTGGGTGTCAGATACCCCCCGGGGTAAACCGTCCGAGAGGAGTCGTGAGCCGTGTTCTTCGTTGACACCCTGGAGTTCGAGGGTCTGGGCAACCGCAGCTACCTGGCCGGCGGGCCCCGTGCCGCGGTGGTCGTCGACCCGCCGCGCGACATCGACCAGGTCATCGCCGCGGCGGCCCGCCGCGGGGTGCGTATCGCCTTCGTGGCCGAGACCCACGTACACAACGACTACGTCACCGGCGGCCTGGAGCTGGCCCGCGTCACCGGCGCCCAGTACCTGGTTCCGGCCGGGGCACAGGTGTCCTTCCACCGCACCCCTGTCGCCGACGGCGACACCGTGACGGTGGACGAGGGCTTGGTGCTGAGGGCGATCGCCACTCCCGGGCACACCCCGCACCACACCTCCTACGCCCTCGCGGAGGACGGACGCGGTGTGGCGGCGTTCACCGGAGGGTCGCTGCTCATCGGCACCGTCGGTCGCCCCGACCTGGTCGAGCCCCGACTGACCGAGCGACTGGCCCGAGCTCAGTACGCCTCCGCCCACCGCCTGGCCGACGAGCTGGATGACGAGGTGCCGGTGCTGCCCACCCACGGGTTCGGCAGCTTCTGTTCCTCATCCCAGGCCGAGGGGGACGCGACCACGATCGGCAAGGAGCGCGAGACCAACGATGCGCTGACCCTGGACGTGGACACCTTCGTCGCCCGGATACTCGACGGCCTGGACGATGTGCCCGCCTACTACGCGCACATGGGCCCGGCCAACGCCGCGGGCCCCGCACCGGTCGACCTCACCCCGCCCGCGCGTGCGGACGGGGAGGAGATCGCCTCCAGGCTGGCCGCGGGTGAGTGGGTGGTGGATCTGCGCAGCCGTATGGCCTTCGCCGAGGGGCACGTGGCCGGGTCGTTCAACTTCGAGGGCGAGGGCAAGCTCGCCACCTACCTGGCCTGGCTGATCCCGTGGGGCAAGCCCGTCACTCTGCTGGCCGACACCCCGGAGCAGATCGCCGATGCGCAGCGGGAGCTTGCGCGTGTGGGTGTCGACCGTCCGGCCGCCGCCGCCACCGGCGACCCGGCCGGCTGGGTCCGTGAGGGTGAGCAGCTCGCTTCCTTCCCGCGTGCCCGTTTCGCCGATCTCGCCGAGGTCCGTGAGCGCGGCGACGAGGTGGTCGTGCTGGATGTGCGCCGGGACTCGGAACGTACGGGCGGCTACATCGAGGGCTCGGTCCATATCCCGATCCACGAGCTGCACGGCCGTATCGGCGAGGTGCCGGAGGGGACGGTGTGGGTGCACTGCGCCGGCGGGATGCGCGCGGCGATCGCCGCCTCCCTGCTAGATGCCGTCGGCCGCGAGGTGGTCGCCGTCGACGACGGCTTCGACGCCGCAACGGATGCCGGTCTGTCCCTGGCCTCCGGCTGATTCCGACCGTTCCCCCGCAAGGAAGGAAGCGTGTGATGTTCCTCTTTCGCCGAAACGGGCCCCGCGTCACGGTCGACGAGGCACGCAGCCGCACCAGCGGCGATCAGCCCGAGGCCGTCCTGCTGGATGTGCGTGAGAAGCCCGAATGGACCACGGGCCACGCTCCGGGCGCCGTGCACGTACCGCTGACGAAACTGGTCGCAGGCGCCACCCTGCCCGCCCAGGCGCAGGGGCGACCGCTGGTGGTGATCTGCCGCAGCGGGCACCGCTCCCAGCAGGCGGCCAAGCTCCTCGCCGAACGCGGAGCGCAGGCGGTGGACGTTGAAGGCGGCATGAACGCGTGGGCCGCTGCCGGGCACCCGGTCGTCGACGAACGCGGGAACAGCGGCCGGATAGCGTGACCGTACTTGTTCTCGCCCTCATTGCCGGGGCCGTCATCGGTCTCGCCCTCGGAGCCCTCGGCGGCGGTGGCAGCGTCCTTGCCGTACCGGCACTGATCTACCTGCTCGGCTTCACACCGGCCGCCGCCACCACCGCCAGCCTGATCATCGTCACCGCCACCTCCGTCACGGCTCTGTACGCCCACACCCGCGACGGGAACGTGGCATGGAATACAGGGGCGCTGTTCGCCGCGGCGGGCATCGTCCCCGCCTTCCTCGCGGGGGCCGTCGCCGGGAGCCTGCCCGAAGCGGTACTGACGTCGGCGTTCGCGGTCATCGCCGCGCTGGCGGCCCTGCGCATGCTGCGTCCGTCCGCGTCCGAGCCGCCGGACCGGATCCGTCCCGGCAAGGCGACCGGCGCCGGTGCCGGACTCGGTGCTGTGACGGGCTTCCTGGGAGTCGGCGGGGGATTCCTCGCCGTGCCCGCCCTGGTGAGCGTCCTGGGACTGGCCATGCGGCGGGCAGTGGGCACCAGCTTGCTCGTCATCACGGTCAACTCACTCGCCGCGCTCGCCGCTCGCACCGGCACCGGTGGCGGGCTCCACTGGGAGATCATCGGCCCCTTCACCGGAGCTGCGATCCTCGGAGCCTGGGACGGCAAACGGCTGGCGACGAAGATCTCCGGCACCACCCTTCAGAAAATCTTCGCCGGCGTACTGCTGGCGGTGGCGGCCTTCATGCTCGTCGACGCGATCGTCTGAACACGAAGGCCGTCAACAGCCCAGAAGCAGGGACCGGGAGAGCTTCTCCGGCCGACGCGCATCTCAGGACCGCCTGCTGCCCGGCTCCCGTCAGATCAAGTTCCACCATAACTTCCGCACCCGTAAGGACATCTGCCATGACCACACCCACGGCCCTCGCCACCGACGAGGCGCGCACCCGACTGCACGAACTGACCGTCATCGACGTGCGTACCCCCGGCGAATACGCCGGCGGTCACCTCCCCGGCGCGCTCAACATCCCCCTCGACCAGATCCAGCGCGCGCTGCCCGACATCCGGCACGCCGCCGACCGCGGTGACGTCCTGGTCGTCTGCGCCTCGGGCGCCCGCTCCGAGAACGCCGGCAGGATCCTCGCGGAGAACGGCGTCACGGCCGCCACCCTGTCGGGGGGCACCGGCGCCTGGGCGGCCGACGGCCACGAGCTGCACCGCCCGCAGGGCGCCTCGCGTGCCACCTGGGGCATGGAACGGCAGGTGAGGCTCACTGCAGGAGTGATCGTGCTGCTCGGCCTGCTGCTCGGGCTCGTCATCCACCCGGCCTTCCAGTTGCTCTCCGCCGGCACCGCGGGTGGTCTGGTCTTCTCCGCCCTGACCAATACCTGCGGCATGGCCGCCCTGCTCGCCAAGTTGCCCCACAACCGTCCCCGCGCCGCCGACCTCGACAACACGCTTGCCGCACTGCGCAACCGTTGAGCCACGCGAAGGGAGGGGAGGGATCCTGAACCGGACCCCTCCCTTTTCGCCTGCCAGGCATGCGGCCAAGGCGCGCTACCCGTGCGCAGACGTCTCCTCTTCCGGTGACGGCTGCGGATCCCTCCTTCTCGACGTGCGAAGCAGCACCAGCAGTGCCGCCGGCGCCGCCACGGCGGCCGTGATCAGCACGATCAGCCGGTCGGACACCGCTGCGCCGAGGTCGGACAACCGCTCTTCCAGGGCGAACTCGGTATCGGTGCTCAACACCGACGGCAGCGCGGACGTGCCGTCGAAGGCGAGGAAAGCCGCACCGAGCGCGATGAACAGCACGCCGCCGAGGACCGAGGTGCTGTGCAGGGCCACCGGACCCACCCGGAAGACCCGCCCTCGCAGCCAGCGCTTGCGGCCCAGATCGAAGCGGTCCCACAACAACGCCAGCACGAACATCGGAACCGCCATCCCCAAGGCGTAGACGGCGAGCAGTACCCCGCCGTGCAGGGGGTCGCCGTCCACGGCCGCCACGGTCAGGATGCCTCCGAGGATCGGCCCCGCACAGAACCCCGCCAGCCCGTACACCGCGCCCAGCGCGAACACCGACAGCACCGAGCCCGAACGGCGTCCGCCCGCGGCCTGCGCCATCCGGCGGGAGCCGAAGCCCAACCCGGCGATCTGGGCCACGCCCAGGGCGATGACCGTCCATCCGCCCGCTGTCACCAGGGTGTCCCGATGTCCATAGAAGAGCCGGCTGGCGAACGAGCCGGCCACGCCGAGCGGCACGAGTGTCGTGCACAGACCGAGGTAGAACAGGCCGGTGCGCGCCACCAGCCGGGTGCGACTGGTGAAGGAGTAGGCGAAGAAGGCAGGCAGCAACAGTGCGCTGCACGGGCTGAGCAGAGCGAGCAGACCGCCGAGGAACGCCACCGCCAGTCCGGCCTCGCTCATCGCCCGGCCGCCTTCGCCGCGGCCTCGACGGCTTCCTTGAAGGTGGCCGTGGGCTGAGCCCCCAGGATCGGCCGGCCGTTGACCAGAAACGCCGGAGTGCTGGTCACACCGAGGTTGTAGCCCTCCTCCTGGTCCTTCTGCATGGCGCTGCGGGCCTTGCCGGATGCCATGTCCGCCTGGAACCGCTCGATGTCGGTGATTCCGGCCTCACGGGCCATGTCGATGAGGTTCTCGGCGCTGAACTCACCGGCGTTGCGTTCACGCGGCTTGCTGTAGGCGACGTCGTGGAACTCCCAGAACTTCTTCTGTTGCCCGGCCGCCCAGCCGGCGAGCGCGGCCTGTTCCGACTCCTCGCCGAAGACGGGAAAGTTGCGCCATTCGATGCGCAGGACGCCCTTGTCGACGTACGAGCGCAGCAGTTCGGGTTCGGTCTTGCGGGCGAACTGGCCACAGAACGGGCACTGGAAGTCGGAGTACTCGATCATCACCACCGGGGCGTCCGCCCGTCCGACGGCCAGGGCATCGGAGGGATCGCGGCGAGCAAGAGCGAGCAGGCTCTCGTCGGCGGGCGCCGGGGCGGCGGACTCGCTGACGACGGCGGATTCGCCCGCTGCCTCGTTGCGGCCCCCGGAGCCGTCCAGCGTGAGGGCGAAGGCCCCGGCCACCGCGGCGGCGGCGAGGACCGCGGCGGCCGCGATGGCGCGCCTGCGGGTGCGGCGGGACGAAGACGGTGTGGATGCAGTCATGGAACACCTCAGATGTGAGGGAGAAGGGGCAGAACCGGGCCGCAGATCAGGCAGAAGCCGTGACCGGGCACGCGGTCTGGGAGGACAGGCGGCGCAGCGCGGCTTCCGCCAGCAGTCCCGCCGACACGACAGCCAGCAGTGGCTGCAGGGGAGCCCAGTAGCTCAAGGCTCCGGAAGCTCCGAGGAGCAAGAGGACGAGCTTGTTGCAGACCGGGCAGCCGACGGCGAAGAAGGACAGCGCGCCGCCGACCACTCCCAGACGGCCGCCGTTGTGGGTCTTGGGCCCCGAGGGGGCAGCGGGTTGGCGCACATAGGTGGTCAGGACGATGCCTGCCAGTACGGCCGTGACGGCGAGAGCCGGGTAGTTCCACCACTGCACGGGGACCGACCGGCCGAACAGCGGATTGGGCACCACGTCGGTGGGTGCGCCGACCAGGATCGCTGTGGCCAGGGCACCGAGGCCCGCCACAGTCCACTGCCGGGTCCGCCAACCACGCAGTGCTGCACCCGCCCGACTCCATGAGCGCGGGGAAGAAGGCATGCTGAAAAGCTCCGTTTCCAAGGATTCAGGGACACGACCAACAGGCCGGTCTAAATCCGCAGAACGGAGTGAAGTGTCGTTGGCGGCGGCGGAGCCGGGCCGCCCGACAGCATCCCGGAGAGCTGTGAATGGGATGGCGTAGAGGCAGTATGAAGGGCTGCGGGACCGGGGCGCGAAGCCGTCGGCGCCACACTTTCTGCTCGCTGCGCGCTGTGATCGACGAGCACCTTCTTGCCGCATGGCGCCGCCGTCCCGCCGGACCCCTCAGAGGCGGTAGGTGCATGCACATGCTGCGCGGCGGACGGGGGCGGACCGGGCCCGCCACGCTCCGCGTGTCCAAAGACGCACAACAGCGCCACCACGGCTACAAGCAGAGCCAGCACACCGCGGAAGCCGACGTGTGTCGGCCTCTGTGCCACTGCTCGCTTCATCATCGATCCTGCGTCCGCTCGGAGACTCAGCCACCATAGGACACCCGTCGGCTCCGTACCCTCGGCAGGCCGGGTGGGCGGAGACTCAGGCGGGTGAGCCGGATGCCGGGGTACCCAAGCTCAGGCCAGAGAGAGGAACAGCTTCTCCAGTCGGGTACGCATCTGCTCCCGGTCGCCGGAAGCGGCCATGTCCGCGTCGGTCAGGCAGTGCTGCAGACCGGTGGCGATGATCGCGAAACCGGCCTTGTCCAGAGCCCGGGACGCCGCGGCGAGCTGGGTGACGACGTCCTCGCAGTCCCGTCCCTCCTCGATCATCTTGATCACACCGGCGATCTGGCCCTGTGCCCGGCGTAGCCGGTTGACCACCGTCTTCAGTTCCTCAGCCGCCATCGCCAGTTCCACAACCCACACTCCTTCGAGATACCCCCTTGGGTATCTTACAGAAGGGACAACCCCGACCGGGCAAGGAAAAATCCCCGCGGCACCCACTGCCGTCACTGCTGATCAGGCCAACGCCCGCCTGTACGGCTACACCATCATCGACGAGCGGCCTCGGCGAAGACGCCGCCGGCCACCTGCCCGGCGCCCGCAACATTCCCCTCGTCCACCTGCACACCGCCGTGTCTGCCCTCAAGACGGTCTGGCAGGGGTGGGCCGGGTCCGTGCAGAGTTGGAGTCGGCGGAACTCCTCGGACCCGCCCCGCTCACCGGCCCCCTGTCCTTCGGCTGGCCGGCCGGTGAGGCTGGAGGGCCCCGACCCGGGGATCTACGAGGCAGTGGCCAGATCGTTGAGCAGCTCGTCGAGGCCGACGACACGGAACGACTGGAGACGGCGAACCAACTGCGAGGCGAGGAACGTCCCGATGTTCGGATGGCCGTACGGCAAGGGCGCATCCGGCTGTGCGATGACCTTCACACCGCCCTCGTCCCGGCCGTACAGAGTGCCGTGCACGCCGTACAGGGGTGCGCTCCTGGCCAGGAACACCGTCGGGTCGTCCTCCAGGTGCGGACAAAGCCTCGCGGCAGCACGGGTGTGCCTGCGGCACACCGGAGGTTGATTGGTGAGGATGCTCGGCCGACTTGGATCGTGATCCCGAGGGCCGGTGAGAAAGATGAAGCCGAGGGGCGTGCGGGCGGGACCTGTGCAGACCTGGCAGGTGAGCGTCTGCATGCACACCATCTGCCGGTGGGGGTGCATCAGCTTCCACTGCGGCACACCGGAGATCCGGCCTTCGGTGTCGACCGGGTTCCACCCGCACCGGGCCCAGAGCACGCCCCGCGGGTCTCGGTCTCGGGGGTCCTCGTCCGCGTAATACAGCCGCGGGCTGGAGGAGTGACGCATGATGACGAGGTTGTCCGGCGCCGCGTCCTCCCCTTCCCTCTGGGTGATATACGGGACCAGGGAGAGACTCTTGTCTCTCGACTCGGCGGCCCGCGGGTTGTACGTGAGGCGGAGGGGCGGGAAGGTCACGGCGCCTCCGTAAGGCACTGGTGGGCCACCAGGCGTTCGAGGAGTTCGTGGAGCGTCCACGCCATGCGCCGGAGGTGCCCGACGGCACGACGGTGGTCGGTGGGTACTTCCTCGGTCCCGATGGTGCGCCCGCGCTCGATGAGGTCGGCCACCTGCCCGTCCTGCTCGGCCACTTTGGAGACCACGGCGAGGTGGACGAGCCGCATCAGGTGGCCACGAAGGCGCTGCGCGTGCTCGTCGACCTCGTGTTCGGTGGGCGTGTAGTCGTCCAGGACGGCTGCCACGTCATCGAGCAGCAGTCCGTCGACGTACGGGGCCCAGCGCTGCACCTTCTCCAGGCCCCTTCTCAAGCCGGCCTCGGTGAAGGGCGGTACGGCGGCTCGCACGGGATGGGACCAACCGGGGCGGATGGTGGTGGCCGTCATCGCCCCGACTCCTCTGGCACAGCGAGGCGGAGCCGGTTGGTACCTCGTACGGGGGCGGGCACGGTGATCTCCTCTGCACGAAGTCGGCGATCCGAACGTCCGTCCCTGGAGAGGGCCGGCCATCGGCTTCGAGGTTCCCGTTGCCGTAGTGGCGTTTCCACGCCGTCGCTACGTCGTCTCCCCGCCGTCTGGACGGCGGAGAAGCGTCGGTCGAGCGGCGTGGAGACGTGCTGGAGACAGGAGGAACCTGTGGGTCACGCCAGTTCGTACGACCGGAAGAGCGACCGCGATGCTGAACGACTCAAGCCCGGCAGTGCCCAGTCCGCACACGCACTGGGTGGCCCTGACCGGTCGGTGCGATCCCCTTGCCTCGGCCCGTGACCGGGCACGTACCGTCCTGGCCGACGTCGCCCCCTGCGTGAACGACGCTGTGCTGGTCGTATCCGAGCTGGTGGGCAACGCCGTGCGACACACGACGGCCGGCCCTGACTGTCTGACCATCGAGATCGACGGGGATCAGGTCATCGTCGCGGTCCACGACCCGGAGCCTGACGACGGTCGTGTGCACCTGTCGGAGACGGCTGCCGATCCGCTGGCCGAGTCCGGCCGTGGGCTGTGGCTGGTGCAGACGCTGGCACGTCGGTGGTACGTGGAGACCACCGCCGTCGGCAAGGCGGTCGTTGCCGTCCTGCCGCGCGGGGAAACGGCAGTCAGCCGAGCGGCAGGCTCTTGACGACGTTCCACCGATAGGCGCGGTCCTCGCGTCGCAGCTCCACCAACTGCACTTCCTGGACGTGCAGATCGACTGGTGCAAGGCCCCGGAGTGGAGTGACGGCCTCGATGACCGGGGCAGCGGGGCGTGGCCGGTTGTTGTAGGCCAGGCTCAGGTGGGGGCGGAACAGCGCGGTCGGCTTGTGGGGCGCCAGCCCGAGCGAAGCCATGGACTCGCTGAGGGCCGAGTGCAGCGCCAGTACCGGGCCCCAAGGGGCGACCGTCAGGCGTACGGCTCCCCGAGAACCCGCGAGCGGGACCGCCCGCAGGCGGAAGGCCGCCGGGAGAAGCGGGGCCGCCGCGCTGATGACGTCATCGAGACGGCTCAGCGGCAGCGTTGCGGCGGAACCGACGCGTGTGAGCGTGATGTGCAACCCGTCGTCGGGGACCGGGTCCAGGCCGAGCCGCGCGAGGTGCTGCTGGCAGCGAAGAGCGAGGTCGGCCAACGCTGGGCTGCCGGGGAAGGTGAGCATCCAGTAGTACGCCCGGGTCTGTGCCGTCCAGCCGGGCCGATCCCAGTGATCGACCATGGTCTCCACGGCGTCGAAGGCGGCCTGGTCGTGTGCCGCGATCACCGCCGGGTCACTCAGGTCGGCCGGGGGGTGGGTAGGGAAGGCTGCGGGATCGGCGCTGAGCTGGACGTGCGGCCAAGACACCCGGCGAACTCCTCCGTGATCACCCCGCCTCAGCAGGCGGGAGCTGACAGCCCCAGACGCGGAGCTGTTCGCCATATTCGCGCACCGCCGACCGGGACCGCCAAGGGGCTGCTCGCTCGTACAGATCCCGAGAGCGTTGCCGCACCGAACTGATCGGCAGCGGGCTGGCCAGAGTGATCGCCTGTTGCCCGAGGGACATGGCGTGCTCCACATCCGGTGCTCGCTGTTGAAGCACCGCGGTGGCCACGTCGAGGCGGACCAGCGAGCGGCTCCACGCGGCGTCGGACTTCTCGACCAGGTCGTCGAGGTCCTCGGCGTCCCGCAGCACGTGCCCGGTGTCCTGCAGAGCGACACGGGCGGTCAGCGCATTTGCCAGGGTGCGGGCCCGCCCATACGGCAAGAAGGAGATGCATGAGGTCAGGCCGACGGGCACATCATGCCGGTCGGAGAGCTCCAGCGCCCGTCCGATGGCCCGCTCGGCCTGGTTCCGGTCACCGAGCTTGCCGAGCGCCCGGGCCCGGCCGTTGACCAGCAGACGGATGGCCTGCGGGTGGTCCGGCGCCCGGTCCACCGCGGCGGCGGCCCGCGCGTCGGCCTCGTCGTAACGGCCTGCGTAGTACGCCGCGAAGGACTGGGTGGCGCAGGCCCACATCTCGGTGTCGAGATCGCCGATCGCCCGGCTCAGTTCCAGCGCTTCGGCGCAGTACGCCTCAGCCAGGCGGAACGCGCCGGTGTTGACCGCCATGTAGCCGAGCAGTCCGCCGGCGCGTGCAGTGATCCGGAACAGTTCCCGGCGTGCGGATGGAGGTTGCTGACCTGCGAGCAGGGTGTACCCCATGCTGTGCAGGCTCTTCGTCTGTCCCCACAGGCCGTCTGGCCCGTCCTTCTCGTACCGCTCGGTGATCACCTCGATCCGGGAGGCGAGAAAGGACAGAGTGGGCTGGTCGACGTTGCCGTAGGCCAGCTGGCGGGCTCGGGCGACGATCTCCGCCGGGTCGTCATCGTGGGCCGGCGGACCGGCTTGGGTAGAAGCTGGAACGTCCGCAGGTAGTGGTTCTGGGGCGGTCGGCGGATAGGCCGAGGCCGAAGCGAACAGGTCGCGGGCGGCCCTTCCCAGCAGCTCCTCCAGAATGCGGCACGTGTCGGGGCGGGGAAGCTGCTTCAGTTCCCCACTCATCCACCGGTCGAACTGTCGCGAAGAGACCGCGACCGAGGCCAGCCGAGGGTCACCCGCCTCCTCGGCCAGGTCCCGGGCCGCGCGGGAGAACTGCACCTCGAACGCCGCGTAAGTCGTGAGGTGGCGCTCTTCGAGTAACTGCCGAAGCAGCGTGTTACGGGGCATGGAAGACCCTCCAACACGTCGGCGGAACCAGGGGCTCCTCGGCGAACGGCACGCACGCCGGACCGTGTGGCGTACGGGATGTCCTACGCAAGAGTGCCGACGCAAAGTGCAACTAGGCAATATGTCTCGCTAAGTTGGCCCGTTCGGGTTGTCCGCCAATGGGTGGATGGACAGACTGCCTCCATGGCACTGAAGAGGAAGCTGGTCCCTCAGTCGGTCTACCGACGCCAGCTCGCCACACGACTGCGCGAGTTAAGGGAGGCGTCCGGCCTGACCCTCACCGAGGTGTCGGAGCAGATCGAAGTCAACCAGGGGTCTCTCAGCCGGATCGAGACCGGCGAGCGCGGCACCACCCCGGTATTGGTTCGGGCTCTCCTCGACTGCTACGCCGTCACGGACACCGAGCTGCGCGACGACATCCTGGACTTGGTGCGTGCCGACAAGGAACAGCAGAAGCCCTGGTGGCGCAAGTACTCCACGGTTCTCACCCCGACCCGCTACGACGGTTACCTCGCCCTGGAGGCAGGTGCCATCGGGCTGGCCAACTACCAGCCCCTGCTCGTTCCCGGCCTGCTTCAGACGGAGGATTACGCTCGCGCAGTCATCGCCCAGATGCGTCCCGAACTCACTTCTGACCAGGTGGACGCCCTGGTCAAGGTACGGATGGAACGCCAGGAAAGCCGCCTGTCCGGCGAGCATTCCACCGACCTGTGGGCCGTCCTGGACGAAGCCGTCCTCCACCGGGTTATCGGCTCTCCCGCCGTGATGCGCCAGCAGTTCGCCCACCTTGTCCAGGCCGGCGAGCAGCCCAACGTCACCATCCAACTTCTCCCGTTCTCCGCCGGCGCCCACCCCGGCCTCTACGGGCCCTTCGTCATCCTCACCTTCCCCCAGCCCACGGCACCCCTGGTCTGGCTGGAGAACCCCAACAACTCCGTGTACCTGGAGTCCGAGAGCGACATCCAGAACTACACGGACATCTTCGACCAGCTCAGGGCCTCGGCCCTCAGCCCCGCCGAGACCCGTACCAGCCTCATCCGAACTGCCGAGGAGATCGAACCTTGAGCACGATTCCAACCCGCCGCCCCCGCGCCGAGGAACTGCACCACGCGCACTGGCGCAGGAGCTCCTACAGCGGAGGCGCCAACGACTGCGTCGAGATCGCCGACCTCGGTGCGTACGCGGTGGTGCGCGATTCCAAGGCACTCGACCTCTCACCTGTGATCCTCAGCCGCTCCGCCCTGGGCAATCTGCTGGACTACTACACCGACGGCGAGGCTTGCATCGGCTGAGGCACTGCCCGAGCCGCACATGCGCCGTTTCAGCCGCCAACTGGGAGTGCCCGCGTGAGTGACCAGCACGACAAGCCGTTCCTCCAGATCGTGGTCTGCGCGGCCGGGGTCGCCGCCGACGTCGGTCGGCTGATCACGGCAGCACAGGAACGGCACTGGGACGTCGGCGTCGTAGCCACCCCGCAAGGAGTCGGCTTCCTTGATGCCGAGGCGGTCGAGGCCCGGACCGGCCGCCCCATCCGCTCGGCCTGGCGGTCACCCGGTGAGCCACGCCCGAGCCGGCCTGCGGATGCGATCGCGGTCGCCCCGGCCACCTTCAACACGGTCAACAAGTGGGCAGCCGGGATCTCGGACAATCTCGCGCTGGGCATCCTGTGCGAGGCGCCTGCCATGGGTGTACCGGTCGCCGTGCTGCCGTACCTGAACTCCGCCCAGGCCGCCCACCCTGCATACCGACGGAGTCTGGACCTGCTGCGTGAGATGGGTGTCTTGGTCGGCTCCTACGAGCCTCACCGGCCGAAGGCGGGGGGCGGGGCCGACCGCTACCGCTGGGAGGAAGTGCTGGAGCTGCTCGCCCCCAGGCTGGCCATGCGGTCGTGATCAGCGCCTTCGTGCTTGCGGCGGTCGCGAGCCCGCAGATGCTTCGTGTACCGACGGGCTGGGGCCTGGTGGCTTCCCGGGTTGCACTGTGCTGCGGTCCTGTAGTGCACGGTCGCTGTGCGCGGGCCGTGAGATAAGGCGCTGCGTTCGCCAGGTCAAGGTCCTGGCGGGGGAGCGGGCGTCGTTCAGGGCTCGTTGGTCGACCGCCTGCTTGAGGAGTCCCTCCGGGTCGTGGCCGAGTGCTTCCGCTTCGGCGAGCGCGGCGGTGAGGGCGTCGACAGCGGGATCTGACAGGACCTGTTCCGCGTGCTCGGGCAGGGCCCGGCGGATGTGGCGTATGTACCGGTTCACCGCCTGTTGAGGCGGTCGATGCTGGACAAGAGCGGTCAGGGGCGCGCCTGCTGCCTCGTCGTAGGCGGCTTGGAGGTGGAGCAGGGCCTGCTGCGCGGCGGTGACCTGCTGGTCGTGGTGGCGGAGCTGGTGCCAGCAAGTGGCCGCGACGGTGACGAGGATCGCGGCATCGAGGAGCATCGCCAGAGCCGTGCCGTCCCCGGGGGCGGGCTCGCGGAGCATCGCCCGTGCGGCGCTTCGCAGGGCGCGGGCGTGATGGTGTTCGGCCTGGACGCGGGATCGGGTGGCGCGTTCGAAAGCGGAAGCTGCCTCGCGGAGCTGGGCGCGGAGGGGTGCGGGAGCGAGGAGGGGCAGGGCGTCGAGAGCTTCACCGAAGGCGGCGAGGTGGGCCTGGGAGGCTCGGTCGTCGTATCCGCTGAGGTGGTGGGGGATGCGTTCGGCGGCTGCGGTTGCCCGGTGCCAAGGGTTGGGCCTGCGCCTACCCGGCCCGTCGGCGGGCTGCGGGTCGGTGGCCTCCAGGCGTGCTCGGATCTTGGGGAAGGACAGGTCCGGCGCGAGTTCGGAGCCGGAGAACCAGATCGGTTGCCTGCCTGCCGTGGTGGTGTCTTCGCTGGCGACCTTGTAGCCACGCACATCGCCAGAAGGGAAGTACACGACTTCGACCAGCACGCCCTCGGTGTGGCTGAGCAGGCCGATGAACTCGTCGGTGCTGGTCGTGGCAGCCACGGCGGTGCGGACGATGGTGCGCAGGCGTTCGCGAGCCGGCTTCTCCTGACCCTGGCGGTGTGCCTTTTCCTGTTCGGCGCGGGTGGGGCGCTTGGCGGCGGTGCGGTCTCCGCGGGCGACTTGGAAGAGGCCGTATTCCTTTTCGATGGCGGCGAGTTCGCGGTCGGCGGTGAGGTAGTCGTTCCAGTGGCGTGCGGTGCTCAGGTCGCCGCGGACCTTGGTGGCGGCGATGTGGATGTGGTCGGGGGCGTGGCGGACGGCGACCCAGCGGCAGCCGTCCGGGTCGTTTTGTGGCGCGATGCCAGTGGCGGCCACGACGCGGCGGGCTATGTCGGCCCACTCCTCGTCGCTGAGGTGGCGGTCGGTCGTGGCGGTGCGGAGGGAGCAGTGCCAGACGTGGCGCTCGGGTGCGCGGCCGAGGCGGCGGGCTTGCTTGACGCGCAGGTCGAGGTCGGCCACCAGCAGCCTCTTCGTGGCGGTGAAGTCGTCCGTGCGGCCGGGGTCGGGGGCGAAGCCGTCCCAGGAGGCGACGAGGTAGGGGTCGGTGTGGTCTTTGGCCTTCTTGGTGTCGAACAGGTAGCGGATCAGGCCGGCCGTGTCCTTGCCGCTGCTGATCTTGGCGATCACCGGGCTGCCTTCCTGGTGACGGTCTGGTTCGCCGCTGCCGCGATCTCGCTGATGGCGGCGCGGACCGCGTTCAGGGTGCGTTCGGTCTGGGCGAGGGCGGCGGTATCCCCAGGGTGTGGATGGCCGCCGGAGTTAAGTTTCCGGGCGATCTGGTTGGCGTTGTTGCCGATCTTGGCGATCTGCTCGCGCAGGGCGGTCAGCTCGTCGATGTAGTCGTCCAGCGTGGTGCGCTGGCCGGGCAGGGCGAGGTCGCCGTGGATGTGGGCCATGACGACGGCGCCGACGTAGTGGGCGCCGGCGATGTTGAGCGACCGGGCCTTGGCGAGGATGGCGCTCTTCTCTTCGACGCTGTAGCGCACGTCGACGCGCTCCTTGCGCTGGGTGTCTTTGCGCCTGCGGCGGCGGGCGATGCGGTGCAGGGCGGCGGTTTCGGCGGCACGAGGCAGAACGACGGGGGTGGCCTGGATGCGTTGTCCTTCCTCGGGTGCCCCCTGGCGCCCGTGGGTCTCCGCCACCCCCGGGGCGGGACTCCCGTTGGACCGCCCCTTGGACGGTCCAACGGCATACCTTGCTGGCTGGGTGACGCTTGTGGTCATCTCCCGCTGTCCGGCGGGCAGCTCACTTCGGGCTTCGTGCATCGGGGCAGTCCTTACTAGGAGTCGGCGGACGGGATGTGCCTGGGGTGGTCGGCTCCGCCCTTTGCCCACTCGCTGAGCAGCGCGATGACGCGCGGTACCGACCGGTGAGCGCGCTAGGAGACGCGCTCGGGCGTACGGTCGAGTTCGGCCTGCAGGCGGCGCGTGATCTCGGTGAGGCGGTCTTTGCCGACGGGGTGGCCCTGGGCTCGGATCGCCGCTTCGACGTGGCGGCGGGAGATACGTCCTTGGCGGCCCAGGGGTGCGGCGCGGGCGAGAGCCAGGAGCGTTTCCGTGGAAACGCTGGGCTGCCGACCCTTGATCGGGCTGCGGGGCTGACGCGCCTCCGCCACTTCGGCCGGAGGGTCCGCCACGTCCGCGATGTCCTCCGCCACAACTTCATGCCGTGCTTGTGCCGCGCCCTTCGAGGCATCGGCCGTGTCGCTGTCCGGAGCGGGCCGCAGCACGTTCTCGACGTGAGTGTGGCGCTGAGCACTGACCGGTTCAGTCGAGTGCCGTCCGGTGGGGTGGCGGCGTATGACGAGATCCAGGTGGACGGCTCCGGCGAGCGCGAGCGGGGCGATGGCCGACAGGGCGCCGACGGTGACGTCGTCCAGGTGGAGCCCGGTGGCGTCGCTCTCCTGGTTGAGACGGACGGCATGCAGGGCGTTCGCCCAGATGCTCGTGACGGTGGCGATGCCGACGAGGGCCCAGACGTAGAGGCGAGATCGCCAGGGGGCGGCTCGCAGGATGAGCAGGGCCGCGACGCCGATGGCGATGAACCCGTCGATCACGAGCGGGAAGGCGTACGTCAGCACTCCGCGGATGTGGATGGCCACTGCCATCTGCCGCAGGGCGTCGTACGAGAGGGCGAAGCCGATCGTGCCGACCAGAGCGACCCCCAGGCGGATCGCGGCGGTCATCATCGGTACTGGACTCGCGGTGGTGCGCACAGGCAAGCGGGTGCTCCAAGCGGGGAGGGCTGGTGGGCAGAGAGGTGGCGGACCCGTCGCACCCGTCGCACGGCTGGTCAGAGCAGGTACGGGTGATCGTCGTGGTACGAGACGACTCGTCGCAGCGACGACACCCGTCACGGGGTTGACCTGCGATGCGACGGGTGCGACGAGTCTTTACGGGTGCGGGCCCGGGCCTGTCCGGGCGCTCTCGTCACCGTTCTCGGAGGCGGACTCCTCCGGGCAGTACCGCGCCCAGGCATCGGTGAAGCGGAGGCGTGCGAAGCCCTTGGCCTGCCTGCCGCCCTCGAAGCGGAGGGTGGCGGCCTTGATGTCGAAGTCCTTCAGGAGGAGCCCAAGGTGGCGTGGGCTGAGGCCGGTGGTGCCGTACTCGGCCCACGGAGCCTCCTGGTCCTTGAGAAGTTCCTCCAGCAGGTCCCGGGTGCGCATGATGTCCGGGTCGCCGCAGCGGGCGAAGGCGCGCCGGATGTCCTGCAGCAGGCGGGTCTTGAGGTTGGACTCGTCGTCCTTGTCCGCCTCGGCGGCGCACATGGCCGCGCATGCAGCGCGCGCGTCCTCGGGCCAGGTGCCGCCAGCCAGCTCCGCGACGATCACGAGCGGTTCCCAGGTGTCCGCCGCGCGGTCCTGCACCGGCATCCGCGGTACCAGGTCCTCGGCGGTGTCCATGAGCGGACGGATCCAGGCCGCCAGGCGGTCCCGCAGGGTGTGCAGGGCGGGGATGTCGCGGCGGGAGCGGAACTGTTCGACCCGCTCGCCGTCCTTGCGGCGTTGCATGCGGATCACCACCGCCCGGTCCATGACCGTGTCCGGCAGGGCGCCGATGCCGGCAAGCGCGGCCATGGCGAAGGTGGGGAACTTCCGCGTCTTGTGCTCGGGGCCGGAGATCCGCAGGGCGGGCCGGTTGCGCTGGTGGCCGGCGTTGAGCAGGCCGCGCAGTTCCTCGTTCTTCTCGGCGGCCTTGATGCTGCCAAAGATGGTGTCGGCCTCGTCCACCAGCAGAGTGGGCGGGTCGTCACCGATGGCACGGAAGACGACAGCCGGGCTGGTGTTCACGGTGATCAGCGGGTCGTGCGCCGTCTCCGTGATCACGTCCAGCAGGCGGGACTTGCCGCACCGCTTCGCCGGCCCGACCACCGCCAGGCGCGGAGCGTGCTGCAGTGCGGGCTGGATGTGCGTGGCCGCCACCCACAGCGTGACGGCGGTCAGCGCCTCGCCACTTGGCAGGATCACGTACCGGGCGATCGCTGCGCGCAGCTCGTCCAGCAGGCCGGCGCCTTCGTTGGAGCTATACGTCCGATCACGCTCGCTGGATGAGGGATCGGACGCCGGGCCCTGGCCGGGGATGGCCACGAGTGGCCAAGACGGGGTGACGGCGGGTGCGGTGGGGGCTGGAGAGGTCGTAGATTCGTCCACAGGCGTTCCTCCCTGGTGAGTTCGGACGGGCAAGGTCCGGACTCACCGAGACAGATCGTTTTCTGGCAAGGGGCGATGTGGGAAGGGGCCGCGCGGCTCCCGGCGGTGGCTCGCCGGGAGCCGCTTCGCTTTCCCGTGTGGTGGTCTCAGACGGCGAGGTCGTACGCGGCCTGGGCATTGAGCCAGGCGTCCACCTCGGCCCAGCGGTAGCGCAGGTGGCGACCGACCTTGTGCACGTTCGGGCCGATGCCCCGGTACTTCCACTGGTAGAGCGTCTTGACCGGCACCCCGAGGTACTCGGCGACTTCCGCCGGGGTGGCGAGGGGGCCGCGTCGGTTGGCGTCGGCAGTGGTGTGGTCAGGGCGAGGGGAAAGGCTCGGCATAGGGCTCCCTTTTCGGTTTCGGACAACTGCGTGGACAACACAGCCACACCCTGGGCGGAGAAGTCCAGAGTTGGTTCTAGAAGGCTCCAGAAGTTCCCGTTGGTGAGCGCGGGAGGCAATACCGTAAGGGCGAATTGGCGGTTGACCAAAAAGTCGGCGCCAGGGTGATGTGCTGTTCGTAAGGCCAGGTGGTGGCCCATCGTCGAGAGGTGCGGTCAGCTACACTGCGCTCGCTTTCCGGTGGACGGAATCGGCGGCGCTGCCTCCCCGGTGCCGCGTGTCGTGCATTAGCCGGCGCGATTGTTGATCCGGCCGGGTGCGACTTCTGTAGGGTTTAAGAACCAACTCTTGCCAAAGGCTTCGGCTGCAAGTTACAGCTACCTGTTATGGCAACTCGACCTCTCGAAATAGGCCACGCCGGCTTGCATACCGCCCGCGCTATCGAGCGCATGCGGCTGGCGCTCGGCCTCACCCAGCATCAACTGGCTGCCCACTGCACCGCGATGGGCCGCCCGATGACCAACACCGCGCTCAGCCGCACCGAGCGCGCCCATCGACGTTGCGACATCGACGACCTCGTCGTGATCGCCGAAGCCCTCGGTGTTCGTGCGACGGCTCTGCTGCCTGCCGGGGTCTGCCCCGCCCACCCTCGCCACACCGAAGCAGACCTCTGCTGCCGTGCCCAGGGGGTCCTCCTTGGCTGACGTGTACGACCGCTGGCACAAGTCCCATCCCAAGCCGGACGAGACCCAGTGCAGCGAGCACAAGAGCCGCACCCGGCGGATGGTCCCGACCTCTGACCACGGGATCGGTAAGCGCTGGCAGGTCCGGTACCGGGACCTGGACAACCACCAGCGCAAAGAGAACTTCCACACGAGGGCCGAAGCCGACAAGCGGGCGGCCGAGGTCGACGTCGAGATCCGGAGCGGCAGCTACGTCGTTCCCGCCGAGACGAAGCAGACGCTCGGCGCCTACGCCCAGAAGTGGCTCGACGCGAACTCGGTAGGCCCGACCACGGCCCTCCGCTACGAGGCCACCGTCCGCAACCACATCGTCGCCCACCTCGGCCGGCGCGAACTGCGGTCCTTGAACAAGCCTTCGGTCATTCAGGGCTGGATTCGCGCGCTGCAGGACGGCGGCTTCGAGGTGTCGACGATCGAGGGCATCTTCGACATCCTCTCCAGCATCCTGGGCATGGCCGTGGAGGATGGGCTGCTGCCGAAGAACCCGTGCAAGTCGAAGTCGGTCAAGCTGCCGACCGCGACCAAGAAGAAGATCGTCCCTTGGTCCCTGGAGCGTGTGCGTGCCGTCATCGCCGGGCTGCCCGAGCGCTTCCAGGCAGGCGGCAAGCTCGCCTTCGGGTGCGGCCTGCGCCAGGGGGAGGTCTTCGGATGCGCCGTCGAGGACATCGACTTCAGGGGCGGCTGGATCCACGTCAACCGCCAGGTGCGGCTCGTCGGCACGAAGCCGGTTTTCGCTCTGCCCAAGGGCAACCGGATCCGGTCAGTGCCGCTGTCGGCGCAGCTGGCCACTGCCCTCAAGGGCCACATGAGGCGATTCCCGCCCACGGCGGTCACGCTGCCCTGGGCGAAGCCCGACGGCGAGCCCAAGACCTTCCGGCTGCTTTTCGTCGACGAGAAGGGCCGAGCGTACAACCGCAGCGTCTTCAACATGGGCGCCTGGAAGCGAGCCCTGGTCGCCGCCGGCGTGATCCCTCCCCGCGAGCGCGGGGCGAGGTACCTCCAGGCGGCTCCTGAGGACGGCATGCACGCCCTCCGTCACGCGTACGCCTCCGTGCTCTTGGACGCGGGGGAGAGCATCAAGGCGCTCTCCGAGTACCTCGGCCACTCGGACCCGGGCTTCACGCTCCGGACGTACACGCACCTGCTGCCCTCCAGCG
>Ga0207873_1001682_pt1 | contig 20309 bp, 18 predicted proteins | sample BGWIniCompost_FD_187373 | JGI IMG/M metagenome (GOLD analysis project Ga0207873, IMG submission 187373) | Cellulose adapted compost microbial communities from Newby Island Compost Facility, Milpitas, CA, USA - BGW Initial Compost (SPAdes)... ...
GGCGACGCTGACGCGCCGGCGACGCTGACGCGCCGGCGACGCCCGTACGGCCCCCGTCGGACGCCTCCTTGCGGCAGGCGCGGACGAGCCCTGGTGACGGAAACGTCACCAGGGCTCACTTATGCCCGGATTGAGGTGGAGGGGGCCTGTCTGCCCTGTGGGATGCGCTACAAAAACCGGGATCCGTTTGGGAATTGAAACTCGCCCCGTTTAGCGTCATGCGGGCTGTTCGTCAGGCAGTGCGCCGCACCCGCGGCACCGGACAGTCATCGCCGAGTCCCCGTACGGCGCGAGCCAGGGGAGCCGGGGACCCATACGCAGTCCCTGGGGTGAATCGGACGCCCGCGCGCACCGCGAGGGGGTCCGTAGGAGACCTTCCTGCTCCGAACCCGTCAGCTAACCCGGTAGGCGAGAGGGAAGGAAAGGACCAGTCTGTACATGGCGTTCACACGCGCCACGGGCAAGCATCGTCGTCCCAGCCGGATCCAGCGCGGCACCGCGCGTGCCGCGGGCATAGCGGCCCTCACCGGCACCGGCGTCGTCGGTTCGCTCGCCGCTCCCGCCTTCGCCGCCGAGCCCGCCGCGGCGCAGACCGGCCTCACCCCCGTCATCGACATGGGCGACACGGTCGCCGACCGGATCGACGCCCAGGCCGCCGCCCAGCACGAGGCGGCACGCGAGGCCGCCGAGGAGGCGGCTCGCAAGGCCGCCGAGGAGGCCGCCCGCAAGAAGGCGGCCAAGGCGGCTGCCGAGGCCCGGGCCGCCAAGGAGCGCGCCGAGCGCGAGGCCGAGCGCAAGCGCCTCAACACCTTCGTCTCGCCGATCGCCGGCTCCTACGTCTCCACCTCCTACCAGGCCGGCGGCGCCGTCTGGTCCTCCGGCAGCCACACCGGCATCGACTTCCACGCCGCCAGCGGCACCCCCGTCCGGTCGGTCGGCATGGGCACCGTGGTGGAGGCCGGCTGGGGCGGCGCGTACGGCAACCAGGTCGTCATCAAGATGCACGACGGCACCTACACCCAGTACGCCCACCTGTCCTCGATCAGCGTCTCGGTGGGCCAGCAGGTCACCGCGGGCCAGCAGATCGGCAACTCCGGCGCCACTGGCAACGTCACCGGCGCCCACCTGCACTTCGAGGCCCGCACCAGCGCCGAGTACGGGTCCGACATCGACCCGGTCGCCTACCTCCGCGCGCACGGCGTCGAGCTCTGAGAGCGCGCATCCGGCACTCTTCCGTCAGGCCCCGGCTCCCCGAGCCGGGGCCTGACGGCTTCCCCGGGGCAGGCCGCGCCCGGTTGTCGCGCCGGTTGTCCAAAAAACAAGTATGAGTTCCGGCCTGCCGTCGGAAAATCCCCGGGATTGCAATAGAGTCACGAAACAACACGCCCTTCGCCGGCGTGTCACGGGGATTGAGCCGGAGGTCGGTCATGCGTATTCCCGCGCACTCGGTGTGCACGGCGATCCGGGACGACATCGTCGCCGGTGTATTCGAGCGCGGAAGCCGGCTCACCGAAGAACTCCTCGCCCGTCGCTACGGCGTCTCCCGCGTCCCGGTCCGCGAGGCGCTGCGCACCCTGGAGGCCGAGGGCTTCGTGGTGACCCGGCGGCACGCCGGCGCCTGCGTGGCTGAGCCCACCGAGCAGGAGGCCGCCGACCTGCTCGAGATGCGTCTGCTGCTGGAGCCGCTGGGGGCCGCGCGCGCCGCCCAGCGCCGCACGGACGCCCATCTGAAGGTGCTGCGCGGCCTGGTGCGGCTCGGGCGGGAGCGGGCCCGCCGGGGCAGCAGCGATGAGCTGCGCTCCCTCGGCAGCTGGTTCCACGAGACGCTCGCCCAGGCCTCCGGCAGCCAGGCGCTGGCCTCGATGCTGACCCAGCTGCGGCACAAGATCGCCTGGATGTACACCCTGGACGCGCCGTCCGACCCGGCGGAGTACTGGGCCGAGCACGGTGCGATCGTGGACGCCGTGGCGCGCGGCGACGTCGAGCGCGCCCGCTCGCTGACCGCGCAGCACACCGAGCGCACCACCGCCGCGCACCGGCTGCGCACGGCCTCGGGCGGCGACCGCGACGGGGAGCCTGTGAGGAAGGCGCAACATGCCGTAAACACGACGAGCGTTCGGAATTAACACGGGAGCCGTATACAAAGAGTGCGGGAAATTCACGGGGGGATTTTTCTGCTGCCCGGAAATCCCGAAAGCGCCGGCGGGGACCGGCTGCCCGGGAAAATGAAAAGTGAGGGGTCCGCCCAGCGGCCGGGCGGACCCCTCACTTTGTGCCGCACTCATTGCGTGCGGGCCGTGCGGAGCAATTCAGACGGTCTCGGGAAGCTCCTCGAGGCCTTCGGAGACCAGCTTCGCCAGACGGTCCAGGGCGGCGTCCGCGCCCTCGGCGTCGGAGGCGAGGACGACCTCCTCGCCGCCCTGGGCGCCCAGCCCCAGCACGGCCAGCATGGAGGCCGCGTTGACGGGGTCGCCCCCGGCCTTGGCGATCGTCACCGGGACGCCTGCGGCCGTGGCGGCTCGGACGAAGATGGAGGCGGGGCGGGCGTGGAGACCCTCGGCCCAGCCGACGTTGACGCGGCGCTCAGCCATGTGTTGCTGCCCTTCGGTGTTCCGGGTTGTCTAGACCAGTTTTCCATATCGTGGGGCATGCCGGGAGCGGCGCCCGCCCTCGGTGCCGCCCGGCGGGCCGTGCGGCCCCGGTCCCGCGTCCGTTTCTCCACAGACTGCCTCGCGCCGTCGCCGGGCGCGAGCCGTACTCTGGGGCCCATGCAGACCTCGTCGGACCGGCACGAGTACCCCGCCCACTGGGAAGCCGACGTGGTGCTGCGCGACGGCGGCACCGCACGCATCCGGCCCATCACCGCCGACGACGCCGAACGCCTGGTGAAGTTCTACGAGCAGGTGTCGGACGAGTCCAAGTACTTCCGCTTCTTCGCGCCGTACCCCCGGCTGTCCGCCAAGGACGTGCACCGCTTCACCCACCACGACTACGTGGACCGGGTCGGGCTCGCGGCCACCGTCGGCGGCGAGTTCATCGCCACCGTCCGCTACGACCGGATCGGCACCGACGGCAGCCCCGCCTCCGCCCCGGCCGACGAGGCCGAGGTCGCCTTCCTGGTGCAGGACGCCCACCAGGGCCGGGGCGTGGCCTCCGCCCTGCTCGAGCACATCGCCGCCGTCGCCAGGGAGCGCGGCATCCGCCGGTTCGCCGCCGAGGTGCTGCCCGCCAACACCAAGATGATCAAGGTGTTCACGGACGCCGGCTACACCCAGAAGCGCAGCTTCGAGGACGGCGTGGTCCGGCTGGAGTTCGACCTCGAACCCACCGACCGCTCCCTCGCCGTCCAGTACGCGCGCGAACAGCGCGCCGAGGCCCGCTCCGTGCAGCGGCTGCTCGCGCCCGGCTCCGTCGCCGTCATCGGCGCCGGCCGCACACCGGGCGGAGTGGGACGCAACATCCTCGGCAACATCCGGGACGCCGGATTCCCCGGCCGCCTCTACGCGGTGAACCGGGCGCTGCCCGAGGAGCAGAAGGAGCTGGACGGGATCCCCGCCCACCGCTCCGTGCGGGAGATCGACGGGCCGGTGGACCTCGCGGTGGTCGCCGTGCCCGCCGAGCATGTCCCCGATGTCGTCACCGAGTGCGGCGAGCACGGCGTACAGGGACTGGTCGTGATCTCCGCGGGCTACGCCGAGTCCGGCCCCGAGGGCCGCGAGCGGCAGCGCGCCCTCGTACGGCAGGCCCGCAGCTACGGCATGCGCATCATCGGGCCCAACGCCTTCGGCATCATCAACACCGCCCCCCAGGTGCGCCTCAACGCCTCGCTCGCCCCCGAGATGCCCCGGCCCGGCCGGATCGGGCTGTTCGCCCAGTCCGGCGCCATCGGCATCGCCCTGCTGTCCCGGCTGCACCGGCGCGGCGGCGGCGTCACCGGGGTGACCGGTGTGTCGACCTTCGTCTCCTCCGGCAACCGGGCGGACGTCTCCGGCAACGACGTCCTGCAGTACTGGTACGAGGACCCCGACACCGACGTCGCCCTGATGTACCTGGAGTCCATCGGCAACCCCCGCAAGTTCACCCGGCTCGCCCGCCGGACCGCGGCGGCCAAGCCCCTCGTGGTGGTGCAGGGCGCACGCCACGGCGCGGGACCCCGGGGACACGCCGTGCGCGCGACCCGCCTGCCGCACGCCACGGTGTCCGCACTCCTGCGGCAGGCCGGCGTCATCCGCGTGGACACCATCACCGAGCTCGTCGACACCGGCCTGCTGCTCGCCCGCCAGCCCCTCCCGGCCGGGCCCCGCGTGGCGATCCTCGGCAACTCCGAGTCCCTGGGCCTGCTGACCTACGACGCCTGCCTGGCCGAGGGGCTGCGCCCGCACCCCCCGCAGGACCTCACCACCCAGGCGACGGCGGAGGACTTCCACGCCGCCCTGTCCCGGGCGCTGGCCGACGACGGCTGCGACGCGGTGGTCGTCACCGCGATCCCCTCGGTGGGGGAGTCCTCCGTCGGCGACGCCGCCCTGGCCGAGGCGCTCCGCTCGGCCGCCACCGCGACCCCGTCCAAGCCGGTCCTGGTCGTCCATGTGGAACTCGGCGGTCTCGCCGAGGCCCTGTCCGCGGCGGCCAGCACCGCCCGCCCACCGCGTCGGCCGGAACCGGCGGCAGCGGAACCGGACGACCCGGCACCGGCACCGGACGGGGCCCTCGCCCCGCCCCCGTCTGACGACCGGCCCTCCCCGGCCGACCGCCCGGCGCCGGCGGAGCGCCCGCCCGCCCTGCGTCCCTCCGCCTCGCGGCCGCCCACCCCGCCGTCGTCCCCTGCGCGGCCGCCCGCCCCCGGCGCACGCACCGCTCCTCCCGCGCCCCCGGCGCACGCGGGGGCCGTCGCGTCCGAGGGCGCGCCCGTCCCCGCGCCCCCTGGTGCCGCACGCGCCGCCGGTGCCCCCGTGCCCTCGGCCCCCACCCCCACGCCCCCCAAGGGCGCCCCGCTCATCCCCGCCTACCCGGCCGCCGAACGCGCCGTGCGGGCGCTCGGGCACGCCGTCGCCTACGCGCAGTGGCGGCGGGACGCCGCCGAGCCCGGCAAGGTGCCCGAGTACGACGACATCGACGAGCGCAGGGCCGCCGCCCTCATCGACGGCATGCTCGCCCGCGGCCAGGGCCTCACCCTCGGCAGCGAGGACACCTGCGAGCTGCTCGGCGCCTACGGCATCGACGTGCACCGCGCCCTCCCGGCGCCCACGCCCGACGCCGCCGCCGAGGCCGCCGCCCGGCTCGGCTACCCGGTCGCCCTCAAGGCCACCGCCCCGCACCTGCGGCACCGCGCCGACCTCGGCGGCGTCCGCCTCGACCTCGCCGACGAGGACCAGCTGCGCCGCGCCTACACCGAACTGACCGGCCTGTTCGGCACGGCCGAGGAGCTGCGCCCCGTGGTCCAGCGGATGGCGCCCCGAGGGGTGGACACCGTCGTCCGGGCGGTGATCGACCCGGCCGCCGGGGCCGTCCTCTCCTTCGGTCTCGCCGGGGCCGCCTCGCAGCTGCTCGACGACACGGCGCACCGGCTGATCCCGGTGACCGACCGCGAGGCCGCCTCCCTGGTGCGCTCCATCCGCACCGCGCCCCTGCTGTTCGGCTGGCGCGGCTCCGCACCGGTGGACACCCCCGCGCTGGAGGAGCTGCTGCTGCGGGTGTCCCGGCTGGTGCACGACCACCCGGAGGTCGTCGCCGTGACCCTGGAACCCGTGGTCGTCGCCCCGCAGGGCCTGAGCGTGCTCGGCGCCTCCGTGCGCCTGGCGCCCCCGCCCGCCCGTGACGATCTCGGCCCGCGGACCCTGCCCGCATACTGACCCGCGGCGCACGGTCTCTCGCAGTCAGTGGTCCCCCGTAGGATGGGCGTCATGGCCAAGACCAGTACGACGACCCAGGGGCTGCGGGCGGCGATCGAGCGCAGCGGCTACTACCCGGCTCTCGTGGCCGAGGCGGTGGAGGCCGCCGTGGGCGGCGAGCCCATCCGGTCGTACCTGGTCCATCAGGAGACGACGTTCGACCAGAACGAGGTGCGGCGCCATGTGACCGTCCTCGTCCTCACCGGCAACCGCTTCATCGTCAGCCACACCGACGAGCAGGCGGCGGACAGCACCTCCCCGACGCCGTACGCCACCACCTCCACGGAGTCGGTCAAGCTGGACCGGATCTCGTCGATCGTGGTCAGCCGCGTCGTGGCGAACCCGGAGCAGTACACGCCGGGCACGCTGCCGCGCGAGATCGTGCTCACCATCGGCTGGGGCGCGGTCTCCCGCATCGACCTGGAACCGGCCGCCTGCGGCGACCCGAACTGCGAGGCCGACCACGGCTACACGGGCAACTCCACGGCGGACGACCTGAGCCTGCGGGTCAGCGAGGCGGGCGACGGCCCGGAGACGGTGCGCCAGGCGCTCGCCTTCGCGCAGGCCCTCTCCGAGGCGACCGCGGACCCGGCGCGCTGATGGCGCAGCCGACCCGACCCACGCCGCCGCACCACACGTCCGCCTGGGACGAGCACCCCGAGCCGCTCTCCCCGGACACCGCACCCCTGCCCGAGTACGGCAGCGGATCGCTCGCCGATCTGCTGCCCACGCTCGCCGCCGGCATGGGCGTCCCCGGCATGACCGCGGCCATCCCGGAGCTGACGCCCGCCGACCGGGCGTGCGTGTTCCTGATCGACGGCCTCGGCTGGGAGCAGCTGCGGGCGCACCCGGAGGAGGCGCCCTTCATGACGTCCCTGCTGGCCTCCTCGCGCGGCGGCACCGGGCGTCCCCTCACCGCCGGCTACCCGGCGACCACCGCCACCTCCCTGGCCTCCGTCGGCACCGGCCTCCCGCCCGGGGCACACGGCCTGCCCGGCTACACCGTGCGCAACCCGGACACCGGTGAGCTGATGAACCAGCTGCGCTGGCAGCCCTGGACGCGGCCCGAGACCTGGCAGCCCTACCCCACCGTCTTCGAACTCGCCCACCGCGCGGGCGTGCACGCCGCCCAGGTGTCCTCCCCGGCCTTCGAGCACACCCCGCTGACCAAGGTGGCGCTCAGCGGCGGTACCTTCCACGGGCGGCTGACCGGCGAGGAGCGGGTGGACCTCGCCGCCGGGCAACTGGCCGCCGCCGACCGCGCCCTGGTGTACACGTACTACGCCGAGGTCGACGGCTCCGGCCACCGCTACGGCGTCGACTCCGACACCTGGCGCGGCCAGCTGATGTACGCCGACCGCCTCGTCCAGCGGCTGGCCGAGCAGCTCCCGCCGCGCAGCGCGCTCTATGTCACCGCCGACCACGGCATGCTCGACGTGCCCTTCGACGAGCAGCACCGCATCGACTTCGACGAGGACTGGGAGCTGAAGGCCGGCGTCGCCCTGCTCGGCGGCGAGGGCCGCGCCCGCCATGTCTACGCCGTCCCCGGCGCCGCAGGCGATGTGCTCGCCTGCTGGCGGGAAGTCCTGGGCGAGCAGTTCTGGGTGGCCTCGCGCGAAGAGGCGATCGCCGCCGGCTGGTTCGGGCCCCGGATCGACGAGCGGGTGCACGGCAGGATCGGCGACGTGGTGGCCGCGGCACGGGACGACGTGCTGCTCATCGCCTCCCAGCGGGAGCCCAACGAGTCGCAGATGGTCGGCAACCACGGCTCGATGACCCCTGCCGAACAACTGGTCCCGCTGCTCGAAGTACGCTCCTGACCCGCGTCCGTTCCACCGACCCCGCCGAAAGGTGCCGACTCACCATGCCAGAGCTGGTGTTCTTCTCCGGAACGATGGATTGCGGGAAGTCGACGCTGGCACTGCAGATCGAGCACAACCGTTCGGCGCGCGGACTGGTGGGCATGATCTTCACCCGTAACGACCGCGCCGGAGCGGGCAAGCTCTCCTCCCGGCTCGGGCTCGTCACCGATGCCGTCGAGGTCACGGACGGCATGGACCTGTACGCCCACCTCGTCGACCATCTCTCCCAGGGCGGCCGCGCGGACTATGTGATCGCGGACGAGGCGCAGTTCCTCGCGCCGGAGCAGATCGACCAGCTCGCCCGCGTGGTGGACGACCTGGAGCTCGACGTCTACGCCTTCGGCATCACCACCGACTTCCGCACCAAGCTGTTCCCCGGCTCGCAGCGCCTGGTGGAGCTGGCCGACCGGGTGGAAGTGCTCCAGGTGGAGGCCCTGTGCTGGTGCGGCGCCCGGGCCACCCACAACGCCCGTACGGTGGGCGGGGTGATGGTCGTCGAGGGCGCCCAGGTGGTCGTCGGCGACGTCACCGACTCCGCGGAGGAGATCGGCTACGAGGTGCTGTGCCGCCGCCATCACCGCCGCCGCATGACCGCCGCGACGGCCCGGGCGGCCGCCCTGGCTCCGGATGTGCTGCCGGTGCCCCGAAGCTGACGGCCCGTCCGGAACCGCACCCGCCCGCCCCTGCCCGCGGCTCCGGCCGCTCAGGCCGGCTGCTGCAGCAGCGAGAAGCGCGCCCCCTCCGGATCGGCCACCGCCGCCGTGCGGCCGTGGTCGCCCGCGCGGGGCGGCTTGAGCACCTGGCCGCCCAGATGCACCACCAGCTCCACCGCGTCGTCCAGGTCGGCCACCGTGAAGTACGTCGTCCAGTGCGGCCCCCGGTCGCGGGGCACCGCGGTGCCCGCGCCGTACACCCCGGCGACCGGGCGGCCGTCGAGCCGGAGGGTGACATAGTCCAGGTCCACGGAGACCACCGGTTCCTCGTCGTAGCCGAAGACCGTCTCGTAGAACTTCGCGGTGCTCGCCGACTCGAAGGTGATCAGCTCGTTCCAGGCGGGGGTGCCGGGCCCCTCGGTGAGGGCCGTGCCGGTGTGCGCGGCCGCCTGCCAGATGCCGAAGACCGCGCCCGAGGGGTCGGAGCCGATCGCCAGCCGGCCCGCTTCGGAGGCGTCCAGCGGGCCGACGCCGATGGTGCCGCCGCAGCAGCGGACCGCCTCGGCCGTGCGGTCCGCGTCGGCGGAGGCGAAGTAGGGCGTCCATGCGACGGGCAGCTGCCGGTCCGGCGGCAGCACACCCATGCCGGCCACCTCCCGGCCGTCGAGCAGCGCCCGCACATACGGCCCGAGCTGCTGGGGACCGGGCCGGAACTCCCAGCCGAACAGCCCCCGGTAGAAGTCCTGCGTCGTCTCAAGGCCGTGCACCATCAGACTCACCCAGCAGGGTGTGCCGGGCGCGTACCGCGCGGGCCGCTCACCTTCCTGGCGGGCGGACCCCCGTGCCTCGGTCATCGTCACTCTCTTCTCGGCCGCCCTCGTCGGTGGCCGTGCTCGTCTCGGCCCGGTGGGGCCGCATCTCCCGGCCCGCGGGGGTCGTGTCATGTCCGCTGCGCGGATCGTCTCCGTGCCTGTCCGGCCCCGGTGGTGCGGTGCCACGCTCCTGCGGGTGTGCCCCGTGTGCCGGCTCCTGTCCCCGGAGGATGCCCGATGTCCGGCTCCTTGCCGCTTTCGGCACGCTTGAGGCTCAGCGTCGATCACTTGTACAGCATGTGCCCGTTCCCGTACGCCTCGTGATCGGGCCTGCCCGGCCGAGCAGAGTAGCCGGACATGGACGAAACGGCCACCCCGTGCGCGAGGATGGGGGCCATGAACGCTCTCATCTCCGCATCCGACCTCGCGGGCGAACTGACGGGCGAGCGCCCCCCGGTGCTGCTCGACGTCCGCTGGCAGCTCAGCACGGCCACCGCGAACGGTGAGCCGTTCGACGGCCGGACCGAGTATCTCGCCGGACACATCCCGGGGGCCGTCTTCGTGGACCTGGACCGGGAGCTGGCCTCCGCGCCGGGGGAGCGGGGACGCCATCCGCTGCCGGACCTGGGGGTGTTCGGCGCGGCGATGCGGCGCGCGGGCGTCTCGGCCGGGCGGCCGGTGGTCGTGTACGACGGCGGCCTCGGCTGGGGCGCGGCCCGGGCCTGGTGGCTGCTGCGGTGGACGGGGCATCCGGATGTCCGCGTCCTCGACGGCGGCCTGCCCGCCTGGGAGGGCCCCCTGGAGACGTCGGAACCGAGCCCGCCCGAGGGTGATTTCCAGCCGGTGCCCGCGGCGAGCGGGCTGCTGGACGCCGACGGTGCGGCGGCGCTGGCGCGTTCGGGCGTGCTGCTGGACGCGCGAGCGGGGGAGCGGTACCGCGGAGAGGTGGAGCCCATCGACCGGGTCGGCGGTCACATCCCCGGGGCGGTCTCGGCCCCCACCACCGAGAATGTCGGCCCGGACGGCCGCTTCCGGCCCGCGGAGGAACTCGCCGCCCGCTTCAAGGAGCTGGGTGTCGCCGCGGACACCCCGGTCGGCGTGTACTGCGGCTCGGGCGTCTCCGGCGCCCATGAGGTACTGGCCCTCGCGGTCGCCGGCATCCCGGCCGCCCTCTACGTCGGCTCCTGGTCGGAGTGGTCCTCCGATCCGTCGCGTCCGGTGGCGACGGGACCGGACCCGCAGTAGGCGGCAGGGGGCGCACGGGCGGCTGCCGGTGCGTCGGCAGGCGGTCGAGGGCGCCCACCGATGGCGGGCGCCCTCGACCGCTTGCTGTCACTCCTGTTTCTTGCGCCGGGTGCCGAAGACGATCTCGTCCCAGCTCGGCACCGCCGCGCGGCGGCCCGGGCGGACGCCGTCGGCCTCGGCCTGGCGGTCGGTGGCCCCGATCAGGCGGTCGCGGTGGCCGCCGACGGAGCGGGGCATGAGCACGTCCGCGTAGGCGGAGCCGGCCGAGGCCGCGGGGGCCGGGGGCTCCTCCGCCTCGGGCTCGGAGCCTGGCTCCTCGGAGGCGGACTCGGAGGGCCGCTCGGGCACCACCAGGTCGCCGCGGAAGCTCGGTACCGCCTCGAGCAGGCTGGTCAGCGAGTCGCGTTCGCCCGAGGCCGTGGCCGTCTCCTCCGGCGGTTCGGAGGACTGCGCGGGCAGGCTGGGGCGTTCGCGGTCGGCGGAGCGGTCCAGCGGGCGGTCGCGCGGCAGGCGCGCGATGCGCGGGACGAACGGCACGCTGGGCTCGGGCGCGGCGAGGTCGTCGGACTCGCCGATCAGCGAGCGCGCCTCGTCGTCGACGGCCTGCACCAGGCGGCGGGGCGGGTCGTACGTCCAGCTCGCCGAGTGCGGCTCGCCGGCCACCCGGTAGACCAGCAGGACCTCCCAGGTGCCGTCGTCGCGGCGCCAGGAGTCCCACTGGACGGTGTCCTTCTCGGCGCCGCGCAGCAGCAGACGCTCCTGGACGGCCTCGCCGAGCGGCGGCCCCGAGTTCTCTCCGGGGCGGCGCACGGGCGTCTTGCGGGCGCGCTCGGCCATGAAGGCACGCTCGGCGAGGACGGGGCCCTCGAAGCGGCGTACACGGTCCACGGGGATGCCGGCCATCTGGGCGACTTCCTCCGCGGTCGCGCCGGCCCGTATACGCGCCTGGATGTCGCGGGGGCGGAGATGGCTCTCCACCTCGATCTCGATCTGGCCGAGGCGGGGACGGTCGCCGCGCACGGCGGCGCGGAGCCGTTCGTCGATCGGAAGCGTGTACTCCGTGCTGTCCGCAGCCTTCAGCACCAGCCGTGTGCCGTCATTCGAGACGGCCACGACACGCAGTTCGGGCATGGGGACCTCCCGGGTGGTGCCTGCCGACGTCACGTGCGTCGCTGCTTCCGCTAGTCGAGTGTGGCCTGCCCGGGTGCAGCCTGCCACAACCTTGCCGAGTTGCCCGGCGTGTCGGGCGCGGGCCCTGGATCGCCGTTATGGCACGGTTACCTATTCGCAACGCTAAGTGACCAACTGCGTCACCCTGTGCAACTAGCCCCCTCCCGGCGGTCCTCAAAGGTCCCGAGCACCCTGTCGGGAGACCGGACCCAGGGCTCGCAACAGTACTCCATTTGGGCCACGTGCGTGGATTGGCACGCCGCCCACTTTCTGGCAAGGGGTGCTACTCGGCCGCCTGTTGCTCGGTTCCGGTGATCGTGAACGTGGGAAAGTTCACGCGATCTCCAGAAGCGGAGGAGCGTGTGCCGAGTGTTCGTCAGTCCCCGAGGACGCGGCGCAAGTAGGCGTTGCCGAAGACGCGTTCGGGGTCGAGGCGGTCGCGCAGCGCGGTGAACTCGGCGAAGCGCGGATAGACCCGGGAGAGGTACTCGGCGTCCCGGGTGTGGATCTTCCCCCAGTGCGGCCGGCCCTCGTGGGCGGTGAAGATGCGCTCGGCGGCGGTGAAGTACGCCTGATAGGGGGTACCGCGGAACATGTGCACGGCCACGTAGGCGGTCTCCCGGCCGGACGCCGTGGACAGGGTGATGTCGTCGGCCGGCGCGGTGCGCACCTCGACCGGGAAGCTGACGCGCAGCGGGGAGCGGTCGACCATGGCCTTCAGCTCGCGCAGCGTGTCCACCAGGGCCTCGCGCGGGACGGCGTATTCCATCTCCACGAAGCGCACCCGGCGCGGGGACGTGAAGACCTTGTAGGGAATGTCCGTGTACGTCCGCGAGGACAGCGCACGGCTGGAGATCTGCGCGATGGAGGGGATGGTCGCGGGCACCGCACGGCCGACCAGATTGGCCACCTGGAAGACGCCGTTGGACAGGAACTCGTCCTCGAACCAGGCCTTGGCCGGCGGCAGCGGGCGCTCGGGGCCCGCGCTGCGGTTGTTGCGCTTGGTGTTGGTGTTCCCGGTGTGCGGGAACCAGTAGAACTCGAAGTGCTCGTTCTCGGCGTGCAGTTCGTCGAAGTCGCGGAGCACCCGCTCGAACGGCATCGGCTCCTCGCGCGCCGTGAGCAGGAAGATCGGCTCCACGGCGAAGGTGATGGCGGTGACGATGCCGAGGGCGCCGAGGCCGATGCGGGCGGCGGCGAAGATGTCCGGGTTCTCCTTCTCGGAGCACTGCAGCACCCTGCCGTCGGCGGTGACCAGTTCCAGCGCGCGGATCTGTGCGGCGATCGAGGCGGAGTCGCGGCCGGTGCCGTGGGTGCCGGTGCTGGTCGCCCCGGAGACCGTCTGCTCCATGATGTCGCCCATGTTGGTCAGCGACAGGCCCTCCCGCTCCAGGGCCATGTTGAGGCGCTTGAGCTGGGTGCCGGCCCCGACCGTCACGGTCCCGGCCGTGCGGTCGATGTCACGGATGCCGCTCAGCAGCTGAGGGCGTATCAGCACGCCGTCGGTGGCCGCTATGGACGTGAACGAGTGCCCGGTGCCGACCGCTTTCACCGGCAGCCCGTCCTCCGCCGCCCTGCGGACCGCCTCCGCCAGTTCCTCGACCGTGGCGGGCGTGACCTCCCGCGCGGGGCGGGCGGAGACGTTGCCTCCCCAGTTACGCCAGGTGCCGTTCTTCGCGCTCGCTGTGCTGACCAACGGTGCCTCCCCGACCCGGCGCCGGCCGCTTGAGCCGGCGGTACCCGAGGAAACCGACCGCGACCGCGACGGCTCCGGACACCGCCGGAACCCCGTACCCCGCACGCGCCCCGGCCGCGTCGATCACCCAGCCGGCCACGGAGGAGCCGAGCGCGACCCCGACCGCGAGCCCCGTGCTCACCCAGGTCATGCCCTCGGTGAGCTGCGCGCGTGGTACGTGCTCTTCGATGAGGGACATCGTCGTGATCATCGTGGGAGCGATGGACAGACCCGCGACGAAGAGCGCCACGGCCAGAAACGGCAAGTTTCCGACCAGTAGGAGGGGGATCATACTCACGGCCATGGCACACACGCCCAGCAGCCAGCGGTGCTCGGGCCGTCCGGCGAAGTGCAGCAGCCCGAACACCACGCCCGCCACGCACGAACCCAGGGCGTAGACGGCGAGCACCACGCTGGCCGCGGCCTTGTGCCCCTGCTCCTCCGCGAACGCCACCGTCACCACGTCCACCGCGCCGAAGATCGCCCCGGTCGCCACGAAGGTGGCCACCAGCACCTGCAGCCCCGGCGTGCGCAGCGCACTGCCTCCGCCGGTGCGCTCCCGCGGATGCGGCGCGGGCTCGGTGGCGCGCTGCGCCGTCAGCCAGAAGACGCCGGTCGCCAGGAAGCACGCGGCGAGCAGCGGCCCCGCCTCCGGGAACCAGGCGGTGGACAGCCCGATGGAGATGATCGGCCCGAAGATGAAGCACACCTCGTCGACCACCGACTCGAAGGAGTACGCGGTGTGCAGCTGCGGGGTGCCCCGGTACAGCCCCGCCCAGCGGGCCCGGATCATCGCGCCGACGCTCGGCACGCAGCCGATGCCCACACAGGCGACGTAGAGCACCCAGTCCGGCCAGCCGTAGTGCGCCGCGAACAGCAGCAGGGCCGCAGCGCTCAGCGCGAGCAGCGTCGCCGGGCGCAGCACCCGCCGCTGCCCGTACCGGTCGACCAGCCGGGAGACCTGCGGACCCGCCACCGCCGCGGACAGCGCGATGGTGGCCGACAGGGCGCCGGCCAGCCCGTACCGCCCGGTGAGCTGGGAGATCATGGTCACGACGCCGACGCCCATCATGGACAGCGGCATCCGGCCGAGGAAACCCGCGGCGGAGAAGCTCTTCGTGCCGGGCACGGCGAAGAGGGCACGATAAGGGCTGGGCACGGGGTCTCCGATACGCGTCAGTAAGGTGCGACCGCAGTCGATACAGCTTACTGGTGAGGTCCACCTGAGCACACGGGGGAGTACGGCTTCCGGCCTGCGGTGACCCCCGGGCTGCGACCGCGGCGAAGCCCGGCCTCGTGCCGCGGGGAGGTCCGGCTTCCCGCTGCCGGAAATCCGGCCTCCCGCTGCGGGGACAAGCGGCCGGCCGGTGCGAGGACACGCCGCCTCCCGCCCGCAGAGGACCCCGGCCCCGTCCGGGAGGGGACCGTGGTGCCCGACCCGCCGTTTTCCGGCTGTCGGTGCAGGGTGGCAGGATCGAGACATGCCAGACGTGCTCGATGCCAGCCCCTACGACGCCCTGCTCCTGCTCTCCTTCGGGGGCCCCGAGGGCCCCGACGACGTGGTGCCGTTCCTGGAGAACGTCACACGGGGGCGCGGCATCCCGAAGGAACGCCTCGAGGAAGTCGGCCGGCACTACTTCCTCTTCGGCGGGGTCAGCCCGATCAACGACCAGAACCGCGCCCTGCTCGACGCCCTGCGCAAGGACTTCGCCGAGCACGGCCTGGACCTGCCGGTCTACTGGGGCAACCGCAACTGGGCGCCTTATCTGACCGACACCCTGCGCGAGATGGTCCGCGACGGACGCCGCCGCATCCTGGTCCTGGCCACCAGCGCCTACGCCTCCTACTCGGGCTGCCGCCAGTACCGGGAGAACCTCGCCGACGCCCTCGCCACCCTGAAGGACGAGGGGCTCGAGCTGCCCCGGGTCGACAAGCTGCGCCACTACTTCAACCATCCCGGCTTCGTGGAGCCCATGATCGACGGGGTTCTCGAGTCCCTCGCCGACCTCCCCGAGGACGTCAGGGACGGCGCCCACATCGCCTTCACCACGCACTCCATCCCGACCGCGGCCGCCGACACCTCAGGGCCCGTCGAGGGCCACGGCGACGGCGGTGCCTACGTCCGTCAGCACCTGGACGTGGCCGAGCTGATCGCCGGGGCCGTGCGCGAGCGCACCGGCGTCGACCACCCCTGGCAGCTCGTCTACCAGTCCCGCTCCGGCGCCCCGCACATCCCGTGGCTGGAGCCGGACATCTGCGACCACCTCGAGGAGCGGCACGCCGCCGGGGCGCCCGCCGTCGTCATGGCGCCGATCGGCTTCGTCTCCGACCACATGGAGGTCCTCTACGACCTCGACACCGAGGCGAAGGCCAAGGCCGAGGAGCTGGGGCTGCCGGTGCGCCGCTCGGCCACCGTCGGTGCCGACCCCCGGTTCGCCGCCGCGATCCGCGAGCTGATCACCGAGCGGGCGGCCACCGAGCGCGGGGAGAGCGTCACTCGCTGCGCCCTGGGCACCCTCGGTGCGAGCCACGACCTGTGCCCCGTGGGCTGCTGCCCCGCCCGCGCCCCACGTCCCGCCGCCGCGGGCGCCGACAGCCCCTACGCATGAGGAGCACCGTGACCGACCCCCTGCACGCGGAACTGCTTCAGCTGGCCCGGGAGGCGGCCCGCCGCGCCGGAGAGCTGCTGCGCGACGGCCGGCCCGCCGATCTGGCGGTCGCGGCGACCAAGTCAAGCCCGATCGACGTCGTCACCGAGATGGACATCGCGGCCGAGAAGCTGATCACCACGCTGATCGCCGAGCGCCGCCCGCGCGACGGCATCCTCGGCGAGGAGGGCGCCTCGACCGACGGCACCAGCGGCGTCCGCTGGGTGATCGACCCGCTCGACGGCACGGTGAACTACCTCTACGGGCTCCCCACCTGGGCCGTGTCCGTCGCCGCCGAGCTGGACGGCGAGACCGTCGTCGGGGCGGTGTCGGCACCGATGCGCGGCGAGACCTACCACGCGGTGCGCGGCGGCGGGGCCTGGGCCACCGGCGCCTGGGAGGGCGAGCGCAGGCTGGCCTGCCGCCCCGCCCCGCCGCTCGACCAGGCCCTGGTCTCCACCGGGTTCAACTACGTGGCCGAGGTCCGGACCCACCAGGCCGAGGTCGCGCACCGCCTGATCCCGCTGCTGCGGGACATCCGGCGCAGCGGCTCGGCGGCCGTCGACCTGTGCGACGTGGCGGCCGGCCGCCTGGACGGCTTCTACGAGCGCGGACTGCACCCCTGGGACCTTGCGGCCGGGGATCTCATAGCCCGTGAGGCGGGCGCCCTGACCGGTGGACGGCCCTCCCAGCGCCCGTCACGGGACCTGGCGATCGCCGCCGCACCCGGCGTCTTCGAGCCCCTCCAGGCCCTGCTCGAGGACTTCGGCGCCTGGCACGACTGATCACCCGAACGGGCGCCGCGGCACGCGCGCGGCGTCGTGCTGCAACTCGTTGCACGAAGAGCGAGACGAGCGGGCCCCGGCGCTGGATTCGCCGGGGCCCGCTCGGGCAAGCAGTCTGTCGCCGCGCTGAGTCAGACGCCGTACGCGCTGACCTCCACACCGTGCTCCGCGGCGAGCCTGCGCAGGTCCTCCAGCTCGCCCTGCTCCACCTCGACGAGGAACTCGTCGCCCTCGTCACGGGCGCGCGAAAGATCGGACTCGGTCGCCTTTATGCGCTGCAGAAGTCCTGCGGTGAATGCGTCCATGCTGCGCCCCCTCGTCCTGGGTTGTGGGTCGGTGGCACGGGGGTGTGCCGTTCGTCAGGGACGATCACGTCCGTTGCGGATGCCCGGCGCCGCTCGGCCGGGCGGCGACGGTGCCGGACATCCCGCCCCGCTCTGGTCGGGGAAGCGGGCCGAAGCGCACCGCATGGTGGTGCGGCACAAGCAGAGCGTGATCGTGGGATGTAAACCCGTCCTCCCCAAGCTCCCTTCCGTGGAAACCTAACCGGGCGAGAAAATCTCCTATTCCCTCCCGCGGCCCGGCCGTTCCGGGGGCCGCGCCGGACCCCGCACCCCCTCTCACCTGCCTTACCGCCGACTTATGGAGGAAAAGGGCAGGATGGAGGCAAGACACCACCATCAGGAAGGACCAGGGACGTGCGTGTACTCGTCGTCGAGGACGAGCAGCTGCTCGCCGATGCGGTGGCCACCGGACTGCGCCGCGAGGCCATGGCCGTCGACGTCGTGTACGACGGAGCGGCGGCCCTGGAGCGCATCGGCGTCAACGACTACGACGTCGTCGTACTCGACCGGGACCTTCCCCTGGTGCACGGCGACGACGTCTGCCGCAAGATCGTGGAGCTCGGTATGCCCACCCGCGTGCTGATGCTCACGGCCTCCGGCGACGTCAGCGACCGGGTGGAGGGCCTGGAGATCGGGGCCGACGACTACCTGCCCAAGCCGTTCGCGTTCAGCGAGCTGATCGCCCGCGTCCGGGCGCTCGGCCGGCGCACCAGCGTGCCTCTGCCACCCGTCCTGGAGCGTGCCGGGATCAAGCTGGACCCCAACCGCCGCGAGGTATTCCGGGACGGCAAGGAGGTGCAGCTCGCCCCCAAGGAGTTCGCCGTGCTGGAGGTGCTGATGCGCAGCGAGGGCGCGGTCGTCTCCGCGGAGCAGCTGCTGGAGAAGGCCTGGGACGAGAACACCGACCCGTTCACCAACGTGGTGCGGGTGACCGTGATGACCCTGCGCCGCAAGCTGGGCGAGCCGCCGGTCATCGTGACCGTGCCCGGCTCGGGCTACCGGATCTGATCGCGCCATGGCCAGCACTCCCACACCCACCACCCCTCCGGCCCCGCCCAAACCCACCTGGGACCCGCGCAGACCGGTGCCGCCCTTCCCGTGGCTGCGGCCCACCATCCGGATACGGCTCACGCTGCTGTACGGCGGCATGTTCCTGATCGCCGGCATCCTGCTGCTGTCGATCATCTACCTGCTGGCGGCCAACGCCCTGAGCGTGGGCACCAACCTCCCCTTCCGGATCCTCTCCGGCGAGGTGTCCAGCGACGTCTGCCGGCTGCGCAGCAGCGAGCTGCCCGCCGAGGAGATGAACCGGGCGCTCAACGCCTGCGTCAACGAGCAGCGGCAGCACGCGCTGGACGATCTGCTCAGCCGCTCGCTGCTCGCCCTGCTGGGCCTGGCGATCATCGCCTTCGCCTTCGGCTACGCCATGGCAGGGCGGGTGCTGTCCCCGCTGGGCCGGATCACCCGCACCGCCCGCGCGGTGGCCGGGTCCGATCTGTCCCGGCGGATCGAGCTGGACGGCCCGGACGACGAGCTGAAGGAGCTGGCCGACACCTTCGACGACATGCTGGAGCGCCTCCAGCGGGCCTTCACCGCCCAGCAGCGCTTCGTCGGCAATGCCTCGCACGAGCTGCGCACCCCGCTCGCGATCAACCGCACGCTGCTCGAGGTGCACCTCTCCGACCCGAACGCGCCGGTGGAGCTGCAGCAGCTGGGCAAGACGCTGCTGGCCACCAACGAGCGCAGCGAGCAGCTCGTGGAGGGCCTGCTGCTGCTCGCTCGCAGTGACAACCAGATCGTCGAGCGCAAGCCGGTGGATCTGGCGGAGGTGGCCTCGCAGGCCATCGACCAGGTGCACACCGAGGCCGAGGCCAGGGGCGTGGAGATCCGCGGCAAGCGGGAGCCGGCGGTGGTCCAGGGCAACGGCGTGCTGCTCGAGCGGATCGCGCTGAACCTGGTGCAGAACGCCGTGCGGTACAACGTGCCGGAGGGCGGCTGGGTCGAGGTCGGCACCGAGGTCCAGCACGGCCAGGCGGTGCTCACGGTGACCAACACCGGGCCGGTGGTGCCGGCGTACGAGATCGACAACCTCTTCGAGCCGTTCCGGCGGCTGCGCACCGAGCGCACCGGCAGTGACAAGGGGGTCGGGCTCGGCCTGTCCATCGCCCGGTCGGTGGCCCGCGCGCACGGCGGGCACATCTACGCGCAGCCGCGCGAGGGCGGGGGGCTCGTGATGCGCGTCACCCTGCCGATCTGACATCATTCCGCCGACACACGGACGCGTTCGCTTTGCGCGGAATTTTCTGCCGCTCCGGACCGTTGGCTTCTGTGTGATCGATCACAGGGGCGATTTTCCGGCCATCTACTCTCCGTGATCATGCGGGGGGTCGAAACGTCGGAAAAGTCCCGGTTTTCAAGGGGCTTGATCACGGGAAGTACACGGTGAGACGCCTTTGAAGTGCGGCGTTCGTACCGTGTACGGTCCCCTTCGCCATCCAAGCCGATCACTCTTGAGGAGTCCGGTTGGGTGTCGATTGAGTAACAGACCTTGATGTGAGGCAAAATCTCCGCCTCGGGTCGGGCACAAGTCCGGCCTCTCACGCGTTACGTGCGCTGGAGACACCGCAGACACCCAGAGGGGGAGAGCGACATGGCAACCGATTACGACACTCCACGCAAGACCGACGACGACGTCGACTCGGACAGCCTCGAAGAGCTGAAGGCTCGTCGAAACGACAAGTCGGCCTCCGCCGTGGACGTCGACGAGTTCGAGGCCGCCGAGGGTCTCGAACTGCCCGGAGCGGACCTCTCGAACGAGGAGCTGGCCGTCCGGGTGCTGCCGAAGCAGCAGGACGAGTTCACCTGCATGAGCTGCTTCCTGGTGCACCACCGCAGCCAGCTGGCCCGGGAGAAGAACGGCCAGCCCATCTGCCGCGACTGCGACTGAGGACGGGTCGGCCGTGACCGGCTCGACCCCTCCCCGGAAGCGCCGCCTCCTGACGAGGAGGACGGACAAGGGGCCGCAGGACGGCCCGCAGCACACTGCGCGTGAGGACGAGCGAGGCTCAACCGGTTCCGGGGCGGCCTCGCTCGAACCGGTAACGGACCGGGGTGACCTCCCGGCGCCCGCGGAGGCCCCCGCCCCCGCGGCACGCAGGCGTGCCGCG